>Ga0308157_10001414_pt1 | contig 49999 bp, 51 predicted proteins | sample PhyBR1_FD_201035 | JGI IMG/M metagenome (GOLD analysis project Ga0308157, IMG submission 201035) | Phyllosphere microbial communities from UC Gill Tract Community Farm, Albany, California, United States - DLSLB.R1 | ecosystem: Host-associated > Plants > Phyllosphere > Unclassified | place: USA...
GACGGTGCCGACCTCGCTCGCGCCAGAACCGGTGGGCTCGTAGGCGGAGACGAAGTCCTTCAGCGCGTCACGGATGACGTCGGGGCTGATGGTGATGTCTGCCATTGTCTTCCTTCGTTGTGCGGGCGATGCGCCCGGATGCTTCCTTCCGGAAGCGTTCAGCCTGCGAGCCTCGACCGGAGGTCGGCGAGGCGGGTCGAGATGCTGCCGTCGATCACATCGTCGGCGATCTGCACGCGGATTCCGCCGATGACCTCGGGGTCGAGGACCACGTTGATCGAGACGGGCGTGCCGTAGGTGCGGGAGAGGGAGTCTGCAAGGCGCTGGCGGTGTGCGTCGGTGAGTGCGACTGCCGTGTGCACGGTGGCAACCATGCGGCCGCGCTCAGCGGAGACCACTCGGATCGCATGCTGCAGAGCGGCACGGACGCGACGCTCCCGCGGCTGCTCGACGATCGAGGTCACGATCAGCAGAGTTCCCGTGCTCACGGAGGACCCGAGGATCTTCGTGACGAGCTCGCCCTTCTTCGAGGCGTCGCCGAGGCGCGCTCCGAGAGCGAGCTCGAGCTCCGGGTTCTGTGCGATGACGCGGATGACCTGGAACAGCTCACCCTCGACGTCGGCCGTCTCCGACTTCGCGACCGCGCGAACCGCGAGGTCTTCGATGCCGGCAACCAGATCGGCTGCGTTCGACCACCGTTCGCCGGCGACCGTGCTGAGCACGCTCTGCGTGACGGACGAGAACGATCCGAACACCTTGCCGACGAGAGATGCTCGCGCGGCGGCCTCGGCTGAGTGATCGGCGAGCGCACCGCTCAGCGCCGACGAGTCGCCCGCGGTGCGCGCAGCTGCGAACAGCTCACGCGCCGTGCCGAGGTCGATCTGTGCCGATGCCAGAGCCGCAGCGCTCGCCGTCAGAGCGTGAGTCGTCGCGCTGCCCATTACTGAGCCGCCTTCTCGGATGCCTCGAGCTCGGCGAGGAAGCGATCCACGACGGCCTGAGCCTTCGCATCTTCGCTCATCGTCTCGCCGATGACGTTGCCGGCGAGGTCGAGAGCGATCGAACCGACGTCCTGACGCAGGGAGATCATCGCCGACTGGCGCTCGGCCTCGATCTGCGCGTGGGCCGACACCGTGATGCGGTCAGCCTCGGCGACCGCGTTGGCGCGTGCCTCGTCGACGATCTTCTTGCCATCGACGCGTGCGCCCTCGCGGATCTCTCCGGCCTCGCGACGCGCGTCCGCGAGCTGCTGGGTGTACTCGACCAGCGCGGCTTCCGCCTGGCGCTGTGCCTCGTCGGCCTTCTCGATGTTGCCTTCGATAGCGGCAGAACGGGCGTCGAGCACCTTGTTGAGCCGCGGCAGCGCCACAACGCAGATCACGATCGCGATGATGACGAAGCAGACCGCCGACCAGATGATGTCGTACCCAGCCGGAAAGAGCGGGTTCTGGGTGCTCTCCTCCGCAGCGACAGTGACAAGAGCGTTCAGCATCCTGTCTCCTTATCTGTTGAACGGGGGGTGATCAGGAACCGGTCGTCTGGAAGATGAACGGCGTTGCGATGCCGATGAAGGCGAGAATCTCGATGAATGCGACACCGATGAACATCAGCGTCTGAAGGCGGCCGGCGAGCTCGGGCTGGCGAGCCGTCGACTCGATGGTCTTACCGACCACGATGCCCAGACCGATGGCGGGTCCGATCGCTGCGAGGCCGTAGCCGATGGTCGCGATGTTGCCGGAGATTTCCGCGAGAACCGTCGTAGCGTCCACTGGGGTTTTCCTTTCATAGGGCAGATAGCCGGTCGGCTATCCGTCAGTCAGTGCTCGTCTGCAACCGCGAGCTGGATGTAGACCGCGGTGAGGATTGTGAAGACGTACGCCTGCAGGAAGGCGACGAAGATTTCAAAGAGGGTAAAGGCGAAGCCGAGGGCGAGCGATCCGGGCGACAGCACCGTCAGCCAGTTGAAGCTGAGCAGGAAGAAGTGGGTCGCGGCGAAGAACAGCACGAGCATCAGGTGCCCGACCATCATGTTCAGCAGCAGTCGCAGCGTGAGCGAGACCGGGCGGAAGATGAAGGTCGAGATGAACTCGATCACCGAGATCACGGGAACCAGATACCCGGGAACACCGCCCGGGACGAGCGAGTTCTTCATGAACCGGCCGAAGCCGTGCTTGCGGATGCCCGCGTAGATGAAGGCGATGTAGGCGACGACGGCGAGCAGCAGCGGCACGCCGATGACGCTCGTACCCTGGATGTTCAGCCCCGGGATGACGCCCATGATGTTGAAGAACAGGATGCCGAAGAAGAGCACCGACAGCAGCGGCACGAACCTCTTGCCCTCGCGTTCGCCGATGACCTGGTAGGCGACCTGCTCGCGCACGAAGCCGAACCCCAACTCGACGACCTGCTGGAAGCGACCCGGGATCACCTTCAGGTTGCGGGTGCCGAGCAGCATGAACACCACGAGCAGCACGGTCGCGATGACCTGAACGAGGTTGATCCGCGTGAACTCGAACGGCGTGCCCTCGAAGAGGAGCGCTTCCGGGAAGAAATCGCCGATCGACGGCGGGTGGAACTCGACCTCATCGGCCATCGGTGCGATCATGCTCGCCTGAGTCAACGCGTGGCTCCTGCTTCTCGCGCAGGATCGTGCCTGCGAGTTGTGCGGTGGGAGTGGGCGGATCGCACCGGACCAGCGCATCGCCGTGCTGGCAACCGGTGCGGAACCTTGACAAGCCTATCAAAAGTCTCGGCTGTGTTTGACACGCTGTAGAAGTCTGCGGATATCACTGTGCGTTCTCGGCCTCGTCGTCGCCGGGCAGAGTGACGTCGCTCGCCGACGGGATCCGCATCTTCGCGATCACCGCGACGTCGACGATGATGGATCCAAGCGCCGTCGCCATCAGGGCGCCGTACAGCACTCCTCGCACGATCCAGTCGAGGCCGAATACGATGTTGAGCGCAACGATGAAGGCGAGGATCTTCACGAGGAACACGCCCATGAAGGTCGCGAAGAAGATCGTGAGATAGTTCGGCGTGCCGAACCAGCGGTTCGCAAAGAGGATCGTCGCTGCCGTGAGCGCCGGGAACAGGAAGCCGATCACCGATCCGAGCACGCCGCTCCACAGGCCCGCGGATCCGCCGATGAGCTGCCCGACGATCGCGGTGACGACGAGCACCGCCGCGCTGACGATCGCGCTCCACAGGAGCACGTTGCGCATGATGGGGTTGCTCGATACGGGTGAGGGGGCCACTGCGGTCTCCTGAAGTCGCGGATGGACGCGCGTCTCGCGCCCTCACGAGGCTACCCGCCGTCTGCTATGAACTCCCCCTGCGGATCGGATCGTCGCCCGGCACCCGGATCCCGTTGACGATGATCAGGTCGACGATGAGCGAGGCAATGCCCGTCGCCGCGAGCGCTCCGTAGAGCGGACCCGGCACGATCTCGTCGACGCCGAGGAGCACGACCATCCCTACGAGGAAAAGCGCGACCTTCACGAGGAAGCCGCCCAGGAAGGCGAAGAAGGCGATCGCCGCGTAGCGCGTGGTTCCGTACCGATGATCCGGAACGAGCAGGATCACCGACGTCAGGAGCGGGAACGCGATGCCCGCTCCCGCGCCCGTCGCGGCGCTTCCGAGGCCGGGATATCCGCTCGAGAGGAACCCGATCCCGCAGGCGACGAGGCCCACGACCGCCCAGACGAGGGCGCTGACTGCGAGGCTGCGCGCGACGAGCGGATTCCTACGCGCCATTCGCCGACTCCTCGCCCTGTCGCGCCCGACGCGCGGGCCGGGACGGCACGAGCGCCAGCACGAGGCAGGCGGCGATGCCAACGACCCCGTATCCGACGGCGATCCAGTACTCGCCGAACCAGTGTCCGCCGAACCAGTCCTGCCCGGTGAACAGGTACATCAGCAGCACGGTGAGCGAGGCGATCGCCGTCCACGCATAGAAGATGAGCGTCGCGTCGCGGTCGGAATGCCCCATGTCGAGCATGCGATGGTGCAGGTGCTCGCGATCGGGCGAGAACGGCGACTTGCCTCGACTCATGCGGCGGATCACGGCGAGACCGAAGTCGAGCAGCGGCAGGAGCACGACGATGATCGGCAGGATCACCGGGATCAGTGTGCCGAGGATCTGCGAACGCCCCGTGACGTCGGGATCCAGCGCGGCTGGAGGGATCTGCCCCGTGATGGCGATGCCGCTCGTGGCCATCAGCAATCCGATGACAAGGGCGCCCGTGTCTCCCATGAACATCTTCGCGGGGTTCCAGTTGATCGGCAGGAACCCGGCGCACGCGCCGATGATGACGGCGGCGATGAACGTGCCGAGGTTGGCATATGTCGTCGCGCCCGCGTCGCGCACGAGGATGTAGGAGTACAGGAAGAACACGCTGTTGGCGATGAGGCAGACGCCCGCGACGAGGCCGTCGAGGCCGTCGATGAAGTTGACGGCATTCATCACGATCACGATCGCGAACATCGTCAGGATGATGCTCACCCATCCCGACCATACGGCGATGCCGCCGATGGGGAGGGCGTATATCTGGATGCCGCCGCCGATCGCGACGATGCCGGCGGCGACGAACTGCGCGCCGAGCTTGATCATCCAATCGAGATCCCACAGGTCGTCGGCGATGCCGACGAGGGCGATGAGCACCGTCGCTCCGAGCACCGACCAGACGACGCGGGGCTCGACCCAGAAGATGCCGAAGTACTCGAAGGCGCGGGAGACCAGGAAAGCCGCAACGATGCCGAGGAACATCGCGATGCCGCCGAGCCGCGGCGTCGGCCGCGTGTGCACGTCGCGCTCGCGCACCGGCGGATGCAGCTTGTACTTCAGCGCGATGCGCCAGATCCCCCACGACAGGACGAAGGTGATCGCCGCCGTGATGAGGATCGTCAGGAGGTAGAGCTTCACCGAGGGGCGTCCTCGTCGGCGTCCGCTTCCAGCAGGTCGCCGAGCACCTCCCGGAGTTCGTCGCGCGAGATCGCGCCGTCGCGGAGCACGCGCACGATCCGTTCGCCGCGGCCCCCTGCGAGCGAGGTGGCGTCGATGATCGTCGACGCGACGCCCGTGGCGACGGGCCCGTCGTCGAGATAGGCGGCGACCGTGGTGCCGAGCATCTGCACGGCGGAGGATGCATCGACCGCGGCCGCGCGACCGGTGAGGTTCGCGCTCGACACCGCGAGCGGGCCCGTCTCGGCGAGCAGCTCCAGCGCGAGCGGGTGGTCGGGTTGTCGCACGGCGACGGTGCCCTGCGTGTCGCCCAGATCCCAGGTCAGCGACGGCTGAGCGGGAAGCACGATGGTGAGCCCGCCGGGCCAGAAGCGCTCGACGAGCTGCGCGACCTCCTCGGGAACCGACTCGACGAGCGCGTGCAGCGCGTCGACGGATCCGACGAGCACGGGCGGCGGCTGCGTGCGACCGCGCCCCTTCGTGTCGAGGAGTTTCTGGACCGCGGCGGGGGCGAACGCATCGGCGGCGACGCCGTAGACCGTGTCGGTCGGCATCACGATGACGTCTCCGCGCGCAATCGCCTGGCGCGCCTGGCGCATGCCTGTGAGCATCTGCTCGCGGTCGCTGCAGTCGAAGACGGAGGGAATCACGCGTCTGATTCTATCGGCCGCGCTGAAAGGTCATGGATGAACCGCGGTCGTCGCGCGGTCCCGGCTCGTGAGGTCGGGGTGTGTGGCGGATCCGAGCCAGCCGTCGGCTGTGAGGATCGAGCGCACCTCATCCCCCTGCCATTCGCCGTGCTCCAGCACGATCGTGCCGCCGGGGCGCGCGAGCCTGAGGCCGACGCGGCTGATGACGCGTACGACGTCCAGCCCGTCCGCTCCGCCGTACAGCGCGGCGGCGGGGTCGTGGAGACGCACCTCCTCGTCGCGCGGCAGGGCTTCGTCGGGCACGTACGGCGGGTTCGAGGCCACGACTGCGACCTTCCCGTCGAGGTCGGCGAACGCATCGGCGAGATCGCCGTGGCGCAGGTCGAGACCGGGCGCAATCGCGTCGACGTTCCGCCTCGTCCAGACGATCGCCTCGTCCGAGCGCTCCACCGCCGCGACCCGCGCGCGCGGCACCTCGGTCGCCATCGCCAGCGCGATCGCGCCGGATCCGGTGCCGAGGTCCACAGCGAGCGGTTCGGGCTCGGCCGCGGCGTGCAGCTGATCGATCGCGAGCTGAGCGATGAGCTCGGTCTCGGGTCGCGGCACGAACACCCCGGGACCGACGTGCAGCGTCAGGTGACGGAACGGCGCCATGCCGATGATGTGCTGCAGGGGCTCCCGACCGGCGCGGCGCGCGATCGCCTCGCGGAACGAGGTGTGCTGCTCCGGCGTCAGCGCGTCGCCGCGGACGACGGCCGCATGGAGCGCGCCGCGCGAGGCATCGGGGTCGAGGGTCCAGGCGAGCAGCAGCTCGGCGTCGACGTTCGGATCCGGCACGCCGGCGGTCTGCAGCACGTCGGCCGCCCCGCGCAGCGCATCGCGCAGCGGTACCTGCGCACTGTTCGACATCACGGAGATCGACTCTACGTGACATCGATCGTCATACGGGCGCTACCCCCTTCGGATCCCTCTAGGCTGGCCACCAGGGTCGACGGCGATCGTCGTCGACCGCGTCCCAATCGTCGTGAAAGGCACTTCAATGGCTCGTATCCACAACGACATCTCGAGCGCGTTCGGGAACACGCCGCTCGTGCGACTGAACCGCGTCACCGACGGCGTCGGCGCCAACGTCTACGCGAAGCTCGAGTTCTTCAACCCCGGCTCGTCGGTGAAGGACCGCATCGGCGTCGCGATCATCGACGCGGCGGAGGCTGCGGGAGCTCTTCCCGCCGGCGGCACGATCGTCGAGGGCACCTCCGGAAACACGGGCATCGCGCTCGCGCTCGTGGGCGCCGCTCGCGGCTACAAGGTGATCCTGACGATGCCGTCGTCGATGTCGAACGAGCGCAAGGTGCTGCTGCGTGCCTTCGGTGCCGAGCTCGTGCTCACCGACCCCGCTGGTGGCATGAACGGCGCGGTCGAGGAGGCAAAGCGCATAGTCGCCGAGACCCCCGGCGCCGTGCTCGCGAGCCAGTTCGCGAACGAGGCGAATGTGAAGGTGCACCGCGAGACGACCGCCGAGGAGATCCTCGCCGACACCGACGGCGACATCGACGTCTTCGTCGCCGGCATCGGCACGGGCGGCACGATCTCAGGCGTCGGCCAGGTACTGAAGGAGCGCGGCATCGACGCGAAGATCGTCGCTGTCGAACCCGCCGACTCTCCCCTGCTGAGCGAGGGCAACGCGGGCCCGCACAAGATCCAGGGCCTCGGTGCCAACTTCGTTCCCGACATCCTCGACCGCTCGGTGATCGACGAGATCATCACCGCGCAGCTCGACGACTCCGTCGCCACCGCGCGCGACCTCGCCTCCCAGGAGGGCATCCTCGCAGGCATCTCGTCGGGTGCCGCCGTCTGGGCCGCCCTCGAGGTCGCGAAGCGCCCCGAGAACGCCGGCAAGAACATCGTCGTGGTCGTTCCCGACACCGGCGAGCGATACGTGTCGACGTTCCTCTGGGAGCACCTGCGCGACGCCTGAGCACCGTCATCGCCCAAGGGGGTCCCGCGTCGTAACGACGCGGGACCCCCTTTCAGACCGGTAGGTTCTTGTCATATGGGAATCGGAATCCGTGAGGACATCGTGGCCGCCCGACGACGCGATCCGGCCGCGCGCGGATCCCTCGAGATCGCACTGCTCTATCCCGGGCTGCACGCGATCTGGCTGCGCGGCTGCCGTTTCGTGGCGCGCGCCATCTCGCAGGTCGCGCGCTGGCTCACGGGCATCGAGATCCACCCCGGCGCCGCGATCGGACGCCGCTTCTTCATCGACCACGGCATGGGCGTGGTGATCGGCGAGACGGCCGAGGTCGGCGACGACGTCATGCTCTACCACGGCGTCACGCTCGGCGGCACGTCACTCGATCACGGCAAGCGGCACCCGACGCTCGAAGACGGCGTCGTCGTCGGATCCGGGGCGAAAGTGCTCGGCCCCGTCACGATCGGCGCTCGCAGTGCCGTCGGCGCCAACGCCGTCGTCACGAAGGACGCGCCCGCCGACAGCATCGTCGTCGGCATTCCGGCGAAGCCGCGGCCGCGCGTCGCCGACGACAGCGTCGCCGATATCGTCACGACGACGCCCGACTACCTCATCTGAGCCGGTCAGCCAGCGGATGACGGCCAGGGCAGCGGGCCGCGCTCGCGTTCGAGCAGTGCGGCGATCTGCAGCATCCGCGCCTCGCCGCCCGGGCGGCCGACGAGCTGCACGCTCCACGGCCGCTCCCCCGGTTCCGCGGGCGTCGGCACGGTGATCGCGGGCACGCCCGCGACGTTCACGAAGCTCGTGTGCGGCGCGTACTGGCACTGGCGCGCGAAGTTCTCGAGCGGGGAGGAAGCCTCGCCGAACCAGCCGACCGGCTGCGGCGCCAGCGCGAGGGCCGGGGTGACGACGACGTCGAACCGCTCGAACGCCTGAATCGTCGCACGCTCGAACGCCGCCGCGGCCTGGTAAGCCCCGAGCGCCTCGCGCGCGGCCATGCTGCGACCCTCGCGGATGAGCCACGCCGTATACGGTTCGACGCGGTCGAGCTCGTCATCTGCGATGGGGAGTCCGGCAGCCGACGCGCGCCAGATCGTCGTGAACAGCTCGGGGTAGCCCGCGGGGCGCCAGTCGGCTTCGCTCATGCGGTGTCCGGCGCGGTCGAGAGTGCGGATCGCCCACTCGTACGCCGCGCGTGCGCCGGGGTCGAGAGCCGTGTCGGTCCAGCCGTCCCAGGGAGTGGCGAGGGTCGCCCCCACGTGCAGGGGCCCGATCTCCCGCCGCGCGGCCCCGAGAAAGGTCCCCACGGGCAAGGGGCCGGCGCCGACATGCCCGATGGGCGCGAACATCTGCGGCCGCGGCCACGGATCCGGTGCTGCGGTCGCGTTGCGGTGAGGAGCGGAACCGACGAGCGCGTCGAGCAGGTGCGCCGCGTCTTCGACGGTGCGGGTGATCGGCCCGGCCGTCGACAGCCCGCCCGGCCCCTCGAGACCGTTCGCGACCGGCAATCGTCCGCGCGACGGCTTGAGGCCGACGACGCCCACTGTCGCCGCGGGGATGCGAATCGACCCGCCCCCGTCCGAGGCGACCGCCGCAGGCAGCATGCCGGTGGCGACCGCGATCGCAGCGCCGCCCGAGGATCCGCCGGCGCCCGTCGTCGGGTCCCACGGATTCCGGGCGGGCTCGCCCGCGGCCGGCTCCGTGTACCCGGTCAGCCCGAACTCGGGCGTCGAGGTCTTGCCGAGGCTCACGGCGCCGATCCCGTCGAGCGCGAGCGCGAGCGGATCCGACGCATCGGGCACGAAGTCGGCGAACGCCCGCGATCCGTACCGCGTCGGCACTCCCGCGCGGGCGACGAGATCCTTGTCAGCGAGGGGAACGCCCCACAGGGGCGGAGCCTCCGGCGGAACGGGCCCGAGCGCCTCGGCGCGAGCGAACGCGGCGTCGCCTGTGACCTCGACGAAGGCACCGAGCGCGTCGCGTTCGCGGATGCGATCGAGATAGTGCCGCACAGCCTCGACCGGCGAGGTATCACCTCGCCGCAGCGCCTCAGCGAGTTCCACGAGCGTCGCATTCGTCAGGTCCACGTTCCCAATGATCTCTCGTCGCGGGGTTTGCGCGCTCGGTAGTCAGTGTTACTATCTACCGGTAGTCAGCGTTATTGAGTAGCAAAGGATCATCATGGGCAGACAGACCACCGAGATGCTGAAGGGCGTTCTCGAGGGCATCGTGCTGGCGATCCTCGCTGCGCACCCGGCGTACGGATACGAGATCACGGCGTCGCTGCGCGACCGCGGATTCGCGGGGCTCGCGGAGGGCACCATCTATGCCGTCCTCGTGCGCATCGAGAAGCGCGGGCTCGTCGATGTCGAGAAGGTGCCGTCCGAGAAGGGCCCGCCGCGCAAGGTGTACGAGCTGAACGACGATGGGCGAGAACAGCTCGCCGCGTTCTGGGAGGACTGGAGCTTCCTCGCCGAACGACTGGAACAGCTCCGAAGAGGAGATGACTGACATGACCAGCCGATGGATCGAAGCGCTCACGGGACCGCTCGAAGAGAAGAAGCAGTACCGCAGCGCGAGAGCACGCATGAAGGCGCTGGCGCCGCAGTACCGCGAGACGGCAGAGGCGCTCGAGCGCTACGTGCTCTACGCGGGCGGCATCAGCCAGGGCGACGTACTCGTGGCCGCGATCACCGACCTCGCCGACCTGCTCGAACAGGCGTCGGCCGACGGCACAGCGGTCCGCGACATCGTCGGCGAGGATCCGGTCGAGTTCGCGGAGGACTTCATCGCGAACTATCGCACCGGGCAGTGGCTCGAGAAGGAGCGCACGCGGCTCGAGCAGGCGATCGGTCGCGCGACGGGCCGCGCCTCGTGAACGCCATCGCCGTGCGCGACCTGCGCAAGTCGTACGGGGACAACGCCGTCCTGCGCGGCGTCGACCTCGATGTCGCGCAGGGATCGATCGTCGCGCTCCTCGGTGCGAACGGCGCCGGCAAGACGACGCTCGTGCGGATCCTCGCCACGCTCACCCGCGCCGATGGCGGATCCGCTTCCGTCGCCGGGCTCGACGTCGCCGCGCGGCCCGACCGGGTGCGGCGAGCCATCAGCCTGACCGGCCAGTTCGCCGCCGTCGACGAGGTGCTCACGGGGCGGGAGAACCTCGTGCTCGTCGCGCGTCTGCGGCACCTTTCCGATGCGGGCGCGATCGCCGACAGCCTGCTCGAGCGCTTCACGCTCACGGACGCCGGCGATCGGCGGGTCGGAACCTATTCGGGCGGCATGCGGCGGCGGCTCGATATCGCGATGAGCCTCATCGGAGACCCTCCCGTCGTATTCCTCGACGAGCCGTCGACGGGGCTCGATCCGCAGGCGCGCCTCGAGGTGTGGAACGCCGTGCGCGCGCTCGCCGCCGGCGGAACGACCGTGCTGCTCACGACGCAGTACCTCGAAGAGGCCGAGCAGCTCGCGGATCGCATCGCGATCCTGCACGAGGGTCGGATCATCCGCGAGGGAACGCTCGACGAACTCAAGAGGCTGCTGCCGACGGCACGGGTCGAATACGTCGAGAAGCAGCCATCGCTCGAGGAGATCTTCCTCGCCCTCACCACCGAGAAGGACGCACGATGACCATCCACGCGCTCAGCGACACGACAACGCTCACCGGACGCTCGCTGCGGCATGTGCTGCGCAGCCCCGACACGATCATCACGACAGCCGTCATGCCGATCGCCTTCCTGCTGCTGTTCGTGTACGTGTTCGGCGGCGCGATCGACGTCGATGGTGCGAACTACGTCGACTATCTCCTTCCGGGGATCCTGCTCATCACGATCGCGTCCGGCGTCGCGTACACCGCATACCGGCTGTTCCTCGACCTGCAGGGCGGGCTCGTCGACAGGTTCAGGTCGATGCCGATCGCCCGCTCGGCGGTGCTCTGGGCGCACGTCCTGACCTCGGTCGTCGCGAACCTCGTCGCGCTCGTAATCGTGACGGGCGTCGCGTTCGTCATGGGATTCCGCACGGACGCCGGCGTGCTCGCGTGGCTCGCAGTGGTGGGCATCCTCGTGCTCTTCACGCTCGCCCTCACCTGGCTCGCGGTGCTCTCGGGCCTCGCGGCGAAGTCGATCGACGGCGCGAGCGCATTCTCGTATCCGCTGATCTTCCTGCCATTCCTCAGCTCGGCGTTCGTACCGACCGACGACATGCCGGGCCCCGTCCGATGGTTCGCCGAGCACCAGCCGGTCACCCCGATCGTGGAGACGCTGCGCGCGCTCCTGTCCGGAACAGCCGTCGGATCGACGATCTGGGTCGCCCTCGCCTGGTGCGCAGGAGCCCTCTTCGCGGCATGGATCGCGGCGAACGCGATCTCGAGGCGTCGCCTGGGTTGAGCGCGCCTCACTCCCCCAGGTGCTCGAGGCGCTCGGCCTCGTCGGCCGCGATGCAGCTCGAAATCACCGGCTCGAGCGCACCGTCCATCACCTGATCCAGGTTGTACGCCTTGTACCCCGTACGATGATCGGCGATGCGGTTCTCCGGGAAGTTATAGGTGCGGATCCGCTCCGAACGGTCCATCCCCCGGATCTGGCTCTTGCGCGCATCCGACGCCGCAGCCGCCAGCTCCTCCTGCTGCTTCGCCAGGATCCGCGCACGCAGCACCCGCATGCCCGCCTCGCGGTTCTGCAGCTGCGACTTCTCATTCTGCATCGACACCACGATGCCCGTCGGAAGGTGCGTGATGCGCACCGCGGAGTCCGTCGTGTTCACCGACTGACCGCCCGGCCCGCTCGACCGATACACGTCGATCTTCAGATCGTTCTGATCGATCTGCACCTCTTCGGGAGCATCGACCTCCGGGAACACCAGCACACCCGTCGTGGACGTGTGAATGCGGCCCTGCGACTCCGTCGCCGGCACCCGCTGCACGCGGTGCACACCGCCCTCGTACTTTAGCTGCGCCCACACGCCCTGCGACGGATCATTCGAGGACCCCTTGAACGCGACCTGCACGTTCTTGTACCCGCCGAGATCCGAATCATCGGACTCGATGATCTCCGTCTTCCAACCGACATGCGCCGCATACTGCGAATACATGCGCAGGAGATCCGCGGCGAACAGCGCACTCTCGGCGCCGCCCTCGCCGGCCTTGATCTCCATGATCACGTCGCGCGCGTCGTCAGGATCTCTCGGAATCAGCAGGCGGCGCAGGCGCTCCTGCGCCTCGGCCAGCGCCTCTTCGAGCGCGGGAATCTCTTCGGCGAACGCAGCGTCCTCGCGCGCGAGCTCGCGTGCCGCCTCGAGATCGTCGCCCGCGCCCGTCCAGTCGTCATACGCACGCACGATGCGCGAGAGCTCCGCGAAACGCCTGTTCACGCGCTTGGCGCGCGCAGCGTCGGCGTGCACGGCCGGGTCGGAGAGCTCCTCCTGAACCCGGGCGTGCTCGTCGATCAGTGACTGGACGGACTCGAACATGGGTCAGCGACCGTTTTCGGCCGCGACCGAGCTCTTCTGCATCTGCACGAGGAACTCGACGTTGGAGTTCGTCTCCTTGAGCTTCTCGAGGATCACGCCGAGCGCGTGCTGCTGATCCATGCCCGCGAGGGCGCGGCGCAGCTTCCACGTGATCTTCACCTCGTCGGAGCTCAGCAGCATCTCCTCGCGACGGGTCGACGACGCGTTCACATCGACGGCCGGGAAGATGCGCTTGTCGGCGAGCTGGCGCGAGAGGCGCAGCTCCGAGTTGCCGGTGCCCTTGAACTCCTCGAAGATGACCTCGTCCATCTTGGACCCGGTCTCGACGAGAGCGGTCGCGAGGATCGTGAGCGATCCGCCGTTCTCGATGTTGCGCGCCGCGCCGAAGAACTTCTTCGGCGGGTAGAGCGCCGACGCGTCGACGCCGCCCGAGAGCACGCGGCCAGAGGTAGGCGCTGCGAGGTTGTAGGCGCGGCCGAGACGCGTGATCGAGTCGAGCAGAACCACGACATCGCGGCCGAGCTCCACGAGGCGCTTCGCGCGCTCGATAGCGAGCTCGGCGACCGTCGTGTGGTCCTCCGCGGGACGATCGAACGTCGAGGCGATGACCTCACCGTTGACCGACCGCTGCATATCGGTGACTTCTTCGGGGCGCTCGTCCACGAGCACGACCATGAGGTGCGCCTCGGGGTTGTTCTGCGCGATCGCGTTCGCGATCTGCTGCAGCACGATCGTCTTGCCCGCCTTCGGGGGCGCGACGATGAGGCCGCGCTGGCCCTTGCCGATCGGCGCGACGAGGTCGATGATGCGCTGCGTCAGCTTCGAGGGCTCCGTCTCGAGGCGAAGCCGCTCCTGCGGGTACAGCGGCGTGAGGTTCGAGAACTCGACCCGGTTCGCCGCGTCATCTGCCGACAGTCCGTTGACCGAGTCGACCTTGACGAGCGCGTTGTACTTCTGACGCCCCTGCTGCTCGCCCTCGCGCGGCTGCTTGATCGAGCCGACGATCGCGTCGCCCTTGCGCAGGTTGTACTTCTTCACCTGGCCGAGCGAGACATACACGTCCTGCTGACCGGGCAGGTACCCGGTCGTGCGCACGAAGGCGTAGTTGTCGAGAACGTCGAGGATGCCCGCGATCGGGATGAGCACGTCGTCGGCGCCGATCTCCGGCTCGAACTCATCCTCACCGCGGCCACGGCCGCGGCCGCGCTTGTTGCGGTTCTGGTCCTGGTTCTGCTCCTGCTGACCGCCGCGGTTCTGCTGACCGCGGCCGCCGTTCTGGCCGTTCTGACCGCCCTGGCCGTTCTGCTGGCCGCCCTCGGCGCTGTCGTCCGAATCGCCCTGCGTCTTCTTGCGACGGCCGCGGCCACGGCCGCGGCGACCGCGGCTCGAGCCCTCCTGCTCGTCGCTGTCCGACCTGTCGTTGTCGGAGTTGTCGGCGCCGCCGGAATGCTCAGCGCCCTCCGACGCAGTCTCGGCGGTCTTCTCGTCCGACGGAGCCGGCGCCTTCTCGTCGTCGGCCTTCGGCGCGGCTTCCGCGGTCTCGGCGGGATCCTGTGCGGCAGGCTTGCGGCGCGAGCGCGATGCGCGCGCCGGCTTGTCCTCGCCCTCGGCCGGCTGCTCGGCGGAAGCCGCAGCTTCCGCGGCGGGCGCCTTCTCCGAAGACGATTCTTCATCCGACGCCTCCGCGGTGGCGGACTCGTCGGCCTTCGGCGCGGAGGTCGCGCGGCGACGGGCCGGGCGCTTCTTCGCGGGAGCGGCCTCGGCGGCAGGCTCGTCGGCTGCTGCCTCTGCCGTTGGTGCCGCCTCGGGCGCCGGCGCTGCTTCTGCCGCTGCATCCGCCGCGGGGGCGGCCTTCGCGCGCGAACGCGTCGTGCGCGTCGCGGGCTTCTTCGGCTTCTCATCCGCAGCGGCCTCGTCCGCGGGCTTCTCGCCGTTCGCGGCGGCCTCAGCGGCTGCCTTGTCGGCCTCGATCTGGGCCTTCGTGCGGCGCGGCGCGCGCTTCTTCGCGGGGGCCTTCGGCGCGGTCTCGGCGTCGGCCGGCACCGCCGGGGCCTCAGCAGGCGCGGCCGGCGCCTCGGTCGCGGCAGGCGCCGCCGACGCGGCTCCGGTCGAGCTGGCGCGACGCGGCGCGCGCTTCTTCGCGGGGGCTTTCTTCGTCGACGTCGCCTCATCGGCGGCGGCGATCGCCTGGTTGATGTCGGACTGCGCCGACTCGGCGCTGTCGCTGGTGTTCTCGTTCGTGGGTGCCACGAGTGCTCCTTTGAAAAATAGGGGTAGCTCAGTGCCAATCCGCACGCGGAAGAAAGTGATGACACGCACGTAACTGAACGTGTCGATTCCCGGTTGCGTCACGCGGACGCGACGCCGTCGGGGATCCGTGCGGGGCTTCGCAGAATTGCGACGGAGGTTCAGATGTTGTGCGCTGAGGCACCCTCCGCTGATTGTTTCACTGTACCACCCAGGAAGTCGACGGCGAGCATCAGCGCCTGCCAGCTGTCTCCTGCGTGCCGCTCGGCCACGGCCGCGGCCTCGAGTCGCCGGCCCGGTCCGTCGGCCAGCACGAGAACGCTCGGACCCGCGCCCGAGACGACGGCCGCGAAACCGGCTTCGCGCAGCGCCCGCACGAGGGCGTCGGTCTCAGGCATGGCCGCCGCGCGCCGCCCCTGGTGCAGACGGTCTTCGGTGGCCGACATCAGCAGATCCGGACTCTGCGTGAGCGCAGCGATCAGCAGAGCGGACCGCGAAACGTTGAAGACCGCGTCCTCGCGGGACACGGCCGGGTCGAGCACGCTGCGCGCCGTCGACGTCGACATCGTGCGGTCGGGAACGAACACGACGGGAGCGACGCCGCGATGCACGAGCAGCTTCTTGTGCATCGGCCGCTCTCGCTCGGTCCACGCGATCGTGAGGCCGCCGAAGAGCGCCGGCGCGACGTTGTCGGGATGCCCCTCGAGTTCGGTCGCGAGGCGCAGCAGATCCGTCTCGGTGAATTCGACGCGGTCCTCCAGCAGGCCCTTCGCCGCGAGCAGGCCCGCGACGACGGCGGATCCGCTGGAGCCGAGTCCTCGTCCGTGCGGGATCTCGTTGCGCGCTTCGATCCGGAGACCCGGCGCGCCCAGCCCCACGGACTCGTACGCGAAGCGGATCGTGCGTGCGATGAGGTTCGAGTCATCGGTCGGAATCTCTGCGGCACCCGTGCCTTCGACCGTGATCTCGAGGCCGTCGTCTGCGAGGGAGGAGACGGAGAGCTCGTCGTACACGCTCAGCGCGAGGCCGAGCGTGTCGAATCCGGGCCCGAGGTTGGCGCTCGTCGCGGGAACGCGCACCTCGACGGTGCGCGTGACGCGGCTCATTCGCCCTCCACGCGCAGCACGGTGACGATCTGCTCCACGACGCTGCTCGCCGCAAGGCGCGCCGTCGTCTCGCTGAGCGCACGCTCGCGAGCACGGTGGGTGCCGATCACGAGGCGCGCGCGGCTCTCGCCGTCGTCGGTCTCGACGCTCGTCTGCTCGAGAGCGGCGATCGAGACCCCGCCCTCGTTGAGGATCGTCGCGACGGTCGCGAGCACGCCCTGCTCGTCGGTCACGTCGAGCGTGATCTGGTAACGGGTGGTGATGCGACCGATATCGGCGATCGGCCGATCGCCCCGCGCCGATTCGCCGATGCCGACGCCGCCCGCGATGTGGCGGCGCGCAGCCGACACCACGTCGCCGAGCACCGCCGAGGCGGTCTGGACCCCGCCCGCGCCCGCGCCGTAGAACATCAGCGGACCCGCCGCGGCGGCTTCGACGTACACCGCGTTGTTGCCGCCGTGCACGCTCGCGAGCGGGTGCTCGCGGTTGATCAGCGCCGGGTAGACGCGCACCGAGATGGCCGCTTCCTCGCCGTTCTCCGCGGGCAGCCGCTCGCAGGTCGCGAGCAGCTTGATGACGTATCCGGCCTTCTGTGCGTTCTGGATCGCATCGGCGTCGATCGCGCCGATGCCCTCGCAGTGCACCGACTCGAGGGGCACGTTCGTGTGGAAGGCGAGGCTGGCGAGGATCGCGGCCTTCTGTGCGGCATCGTGGCCTTCGACATCGGCCGTCGGATCCGCCTCGGCGTAACCGAGCGCCTGCGCGTCGGCGAGCACGTCCGAGAAGTCGGCGCCCTCCTTGTCCATGCGGTCGAGGATATAGTTCGTCGTGCCGTTCACGATGCCGAAAATGCGCGTGACCACGTCGCCCGCGAGCGAATCCTTCAACGGGCGCACGATCGGAATCGCTGCGGCCACCGCCGCTTCGTACGACACCGATGCGCCCACCTGGTCGGCGGCGTCGAAGATCTCGGCGCCGTGCGTCGCGAGCAGCGCCTTGTTGCCCGTGACCACATCGGCGCCCGACTGCAGGGCATCGAGGATGTGCGTGCGGGCCGGCTCCATGCCGCCCATCAGCTCGATCACGATGTCGCTGCCGACGATCAGCTCGTGCGCGTCGGTCGTGAGCAGCTCGCGCGGCAGATCGACGTCGCGCGGCGCGTCGATGTTTCGCACCGCGATGCCCGCGAGCTCGAGGCGCGCGCCCGCGCGCTCTTCGAGATCGTCGGCCTGTTCCAGCAGCAGTCGAGCGACCTGCGAGCCGACGGATCCGGCGCCCAGCAGCGCCACACGCAGAGTACGGTGGTCGATCATTCTTCTCCTTCTGTGGCGCCGAGGCCGGCGTCGCGCGCGAGGAGATCGTCGATCGTCTCCCCACGCAGGATCACGCGCGCTCGGCCGTCTCGCACCGCCACGACGGCGGGGCGAGGGACGTGGTTGTAGTTGCTCGCCATCGCGGCGGAGTACGCGCCCGTGGAAGCGACGGCGAGAAGATCGCCCGGCGTGACGTCGCCGGGCAGGAACTCGTGATCGACGACCACATCGCCCGATTCGCAGTGCATGCCGACGACCCGCACGAGCGACGGATCCGCGTTGCTCGCCCGCGAGGCGAGGCGCGCCGAGTACTGCGCGCCGTACAGTGCGGGGCGCACGTTGTCGCTCATGCCGCCGTCGACCGAGACGTAGAGCCGCAGGGCGGCCCCGTCGTCGGTGTCGACTGTGACGGGCTTCGTCGTACCGACCTCGTACAGGGTGATGCCCGCCGGACCGACGATCGATCGGCCGGGCTCGAACGCGAGCGTCGGCATCTCGATGCCGCGGGCCGCGCACTCGTGGGCGACCGCGTCGACGATGCCGTCGGCGAGGTCCTCGATCGTCGCCGGGGTGTCGGCGCGCGTGTACGCGATGCCGAAGCCGCCGCCGAGATTCATGAGCGGAACGGGACCGCCCTCGAGGAGCCGCTCGTGCAGTTCGAGCACGCGGGAGGCCGACTCGCGGAAGCCGGACGCGCCGAAGATCTGCGACCCGATGTGGCAGTGCAGGCCGAGGAATTCCACCGACCGCAGCTCGCGGATGCGCGCGACGACGCGCTCGGCCTCTTCGAGCGAGAACCCGAACTTCTGATCCTCGTGCGCCGTCGCGAGGAAGTCATGCGTGTCGGCGTGCACGCCGCTGCGCACCCGCACGAGCACGTTCTGCGCGCATCCGAGCCGCTCGGCGATCGCCGCGATGCGCTCGACCTCGATCGCGGAGTCGACGATGATCGTGCCGAGTCCGGCGCCGATCGCGCGCTCGAGCTCTGCCACCGATTTGTTATTGCCGTGGAAGCCGATGCGGTCGGCGGGCACACCCGCGGCGAGCGCGGTCTCGAGCTCACCGCGCGAGCAGACGTCGACGTTCAGTCCGGCCGCGAGCATCCACCGGGCGATATCGGATGTCAGGAACGCCTTGCCCGCGTAGTAGACGCGGCAGGATCCGCCGTGCCGCGCGGTCGCCTCGGCGAAGGCCCGCTGAGTGCGTGCGGCGCGATCTGTCACGTCCTGCTCGTCGAGCAGCATGACCGGGGTGCCGAACCGTTCGGCGAGATCGCGCGCCCGGACGCCGCCGATCTCGATCTCGCCGGACCCGGTGCGCCCGATCGATGCGGGCCAGACGTCGGGCGCGAAGTCGTTGGCGTCGTCGGGCACCGTGAGCCAGCCTGGCGCCAGGGGGTGTGCGGGGCGGGGCGCGGTGGTCATCGAGGGGATGAATCCTTACGGGTTCAGAATCGGGATCCGCGCGTGTGTGCGACCGCGCGGAGAGTCACCCCATTGTATGGGGAAGCTTCGTGCGGGACGGTTCGGCGTCACATGCGCTCGGGCGCGCTGACTCCCAGCAGGGCGAGGCCGTTGCGCAGCACCTGGCCGGTCGCGTCGTTGAGCCAGAGCCGCGTGCCGTGCACCGGCTGGATCTCTTCGTCGCCCTTCGGAGTGACGCGGCAGTTGTCGTACCAGCGGTGGTACAGCCCCGAGAGCTCCTCGAGGTAGCGCGCCACGCGGTGGGGCTCGCGGATCTCGGCGGCGAACGCCACGATGCGCGGGAACTCCTGCAGCGCGCCGAGCAGCGCGGCCTCGGTCTCGTGCCCGAGCAGTTCGGGTCGGAACTCGTCGCGCGTCACGCCGGAGTCGGCCGCGTTCCGGGCGACGTTGTGCGTGCGCGCGTGCGCGTACTGCACGTAGAACACCGGGTTGTCGTTCGTGCGCTTCTTCAGCAGCTCGGGGTCGAGCGACAAGGGCGAATCGGCCGGCGAGCGCTCGAGCGAGTAGCGCAGTGCGTCGGTGCCGATCCAGTCGCGCAGGTCGTCGAGCTCGATGATGTTGCCCGCGCGCTTGGACAGGCGCGCGCCGTTGACCGACACGAGCTGCCCGATGAGCACCTCGATGTCGAGCTCGGGGTCGTCGCCCGCAGAACCCGCGAGCGCCTTGAGGCGATGCACGTAGCCGTGGTGGTCGGCGCCGAGCAGATAGATCTTGTGCTTGTAGCCGCGATCGCCCTTGTTGAGGTAGTACGCGGCGTCAGCGGCGAAATAGGTGTAGATGCCGTTGCCGCGGCGGATCACGCGATCCTTGTCGTCGCCGAAGTCTGTGGTCTTCACCCATACGGCGTCGTCGGCGTCGTAGACGTGCCCCTCGGCCCGCAGGCGGTCGACCGCTTGGTCGATCAGGCTCGGCGAGCCTGCGTGCAGCTCGCGCTCGGAGAACCACACGTCGAAGCGCACGTTGAACTTCGCGAGCGACTCCTGGATCTCGGCGAGCTGCAGCTCGTAGGCGGCGTCGCGCACGGCTGCCAGAGGGTCGGCCTCATCGAGGACCTGAGGGTGTCGTGCGAGCACCTTCTTGCCGAGCTCATCGATGTACGCGCCCTTGTAGCCGTCTTCGGGGGCGTCCGAGCCCGTCATCGCGGCGAGCACGCTCTGCCCGAAGCGGTCCATCTGCGCGCCGGCGTCGTTGATGTAGTACTCGCGGGCAACCTCTGCGCCGGATGCCTCGAGCAGGCGCCCCATCGAGTCGCCGAGCGCGGCCCAGCGCGTGTGCCCGATGTGCAGCGGCCCGGTCGGGTTTCCGCTGACGAACTCGAGGTTGATGCTGTTGCCCGCCTGCGAGTCGTTGTGCCCGTACTGCTCGCCGGCCTCGACGATCGCCTTCGCCAGCAGACCGGCGGCGGCCGCCTCGAGGCGGATGTTGATGAAGCCGGGGCCGGCGACCTCGACCGACGCCACGCCGTCGACCGACCCGAGCTGCCCGGCGATCTGCTCCGCCAACTCGCGAGGATTGGTGCCGAGCTTCTTGGCGAACTTCATCGCCGCATTCGTCGCCCAGTCGCCGTGATCGCGGTTGCGCGGGCGCTCGACCGTGATGTCGGCAGCGGTCGCACCGAGCGACTCGCCCGGGCGCCGCTCGCTGGAGATCTCGTCGAGAATGGACAGCAGAACGGTGGCGAGGGCGTCGGGGCTCATAGGTGTCCAATTGTAGGAGCTTTATTCTTGAGGAATGCCCCGCCTCACGAGCCGCATCGCGGCCGCCCTCTGCGCGGTCGGGTCGGCGACCGCCGTCCTCACCGCGTGCGCAAGCGAATCGCACGGTGTCGATGTTTCGGGCGGCTGGGGCGGCCAGATGGGCGCGGCCACTCCCGAACCGGAGGCCTCGCTGCTCGTCTTCGGCGACTCGTGGACGTTCGGACTCGCGTCGACGACCGTGACGGGCGGGTACGCCTACCGCACCGGACAGATCCTCGGGTGGGCGACGACCGTCGACGGAGAGAACGGCAGCGGCTACCTGCGCGCTGGCCAGTACGGCGGCTACTACGGCACGCGCGTGGCCGAGCTCGACCCCGATCTCGAGCCCGATGTCGTGGTCATCCAGGGGTCGATCAACGACCGCCAGCAACCGCTGTCGGCCCTCCCCCGCGCCGCGCGAGCCGTGTGGAGCGCGGTCGCGGCGACGTACCCCGACGCCGAGCTGCTGATCCTCGGCCCCGCTCCGTCTCAGCTTCCCGTGGATGACCGCATCGCGAAGATCGACGATGTGCTCTCAGACCTCGCCCTCGAGGAGGGCCTCGAGTACATCTCGCCGATCGACGATGCGTGGATCACCGAGCAGAACTACGACGCCGTCATCGATACGACGCCGACGGGGTACAACCACCCGTCAGATGATGGGCATGCCTTCCTCGCCGAGAAGCTCGTGTCCGAGCTCCAGGGCACGGAGACGGCGGCCCAGATCGCGGCACGGAAGTAGCGGGCGCTACTGCTCGCGCGACGCTCGCAGGCCGAAAGCCGGCTGGGACTTGCGCTGATGCACTGTGAGATAGCGCAGCCCGTCGGGCCCCGCCACGAACGCTCGGCGCGAGCGCGGCGGCAGCCAGGCCAGCGTCCCGGGCGCGAGCGCGATGTCGCCGTCGTCGGTGGTGAGCGTTCCCGAGCCGTCGATCACGTGGATCAGTACGTCGAGGTCGGGTCCGGCATGCGCGGCGATCCCATCGCCTGCGGGCAGCCAGATCACATTGGCATCGAGCGAGCGCGCGGCGGGCGCGAGGCTCCAGACGGCCCCCACAGCCCCTTCGGCACCACTGTCGCCGACGATGTGCGGCCCCTGGACGTCATCTCTCACGGGGACAGCGTACGGGTGACATGAACAAGGGGCCGGGAGATCCGCGTGTTTCTGCGGATCTCCCGGCCCCATCTGCGCCCCCGGAGGGAATCGAACCCCCGACCTTCGGTACCGGAAACCGGCGCTCTATCCCCTGAGCTACGGAGGCGGACCACACGAGCTTACCAGCGCGCGAGGCCCGCCCCGTTCAGCTGCATCCCGGCTAGGGCAGAACCGGGTCTCAGCGGCGCCGGCGCGATGCCGAGACCGCGACGCCGAGGGCCGCGAGCGAGATCACGACGGCCGCACCCGCGGCGACGTATCCCGCGATCTCGAGGCCCGAGGGCCCCTCGTCCGCCTCGGCCGCGGCCTCCTCGACGAACTCGAGCACCGGCGCGGGCGCCTCGAGATCGTGCGGATCCTCCCCGGCCTGTGCCACCTCGCTCCACGACGTGGAGCCGTCCTGGCACGTCTGCTCGACGGGGAACGCGAGCGGGCCGGACGCGCCATCGGCGAACCCGACGAGCATCTTCACCTCGCCGCGCACGTCCGACGGCACCGGAGTCGCCGCCGTGTAGGTCACGGTCGACACCCGTCCGGCGTCGCCGCCTCGCTCGGTCTCGATCGTCCAGCCCGCGTCGGCGATCGGATGCACGCCTGACAGGCCGTCGGGCATCGAGACCTCGACCGACGTCGTCGGCGAACCGTCGCAGCCGTGATTGATGCCGAATGTCAGCGTCGTCTCGCCCCCGGGCGCGGCGTCGCCCGACGGATCCACGCTCACGTGCGCGAACGCTGCGGCGGGAGCGAGCACGAGGCCCGCCGCGAGCGCCAGGCCGGAAGCGCCCAGCAGCGCCTTCTTCTTGAAACCAGTCATGTCATATTCCTTTGAACGCATGCAGAAGACACCGGCCGGTCGGCCGGGTCGAATGGATCTCAGGAGCAGACGGGCGGCCCGCGCACGCCCGTGGCCGGCAGCCACACGGACGAGATGTGAATTCGCGGAACGTTATATGAAATCGCGCGCGGGATCTCGGGCAGTGGACCCACCGGGGCGAACGATCGCACCGCTCGCCGCACCCAGGCGGCGCCCCGACGAAGGATGCTCTCGCCGTAGGCGAGCATCGCGACGGTGCAGATCCCCGCGATGGCGTGCGCTGCGACCATCCCGGGCTCCTCGGATCCGGCATGGGAGGCAGACAGCGGGACGAGGGCGCCATGCTCGTGATGAGAACGGACTGCGCCGGGAGCAGCGCCCGCCGGCGCGCCGAGCAGGGTGAAGACGGCGTGGAACGCGAGCTGCGCGAAAACCGTCGCCGCGATGATGCGGACCAGTCCCGGCGACGTGACGTGTGGTCGGGATCCTCCCGCGCGGCCGCGCAGGCGGTCAAGGACGGCGCGCGGCGAACGCACCGTCAGCAGGAGAGCCGACGGCGCGATGAGCAGCACGACCATGCCGACGACGATCGTCGGCGCGGGGGCCTGCCCACCTCCGACGGTGTGCGAGATCGCGGCCAGTGTCGTCGTAATCCCCGACGTGACGACGCCGCGCGCAGCGAACTCGCCCCGGGCGGAGCGATGAGCGACCACAGCGCGTGACGACGACACGGAACTCGATTACCGCGCTGTGCGGCGGTAGACCAGGTCTCGAATGGAGCGGCCCTTATCGATGCCCTTACGCTCGAACGCGGTCATCGGGCGCCCCTCGAACCGCGCCGCCCAGTCGCCGTCGAATGCGCGCTCGAACTCGGGCTCGGCGTCGAGAACCTCGCGCATCTGCAGCGCGTAGTCCTCCCAATCGGTCGCGAGGCGCAGCAGCCCGCCGTCGCGGATCACGCGCCCGACGACGGCGCCGAAGCCTGGGCTGATCATGCGGCGCTTGTGGTGGCGCTTCTTGTGCCAGGGGTCCGGGAAGAAGATGCGCACCTCGTCGGTCGACGCCTCCGGCAGGAGCGTGAGGAGCACTTCGGGCGCGTTCGCCTCGATGAGCCGCAGGTTCGTCAGCCCCGCCTTCTCGGCCTCAAGCATCGTGCGCGCAAGGCCTCCGTGGTAGACCTCGATCGCCAGGAAATCGGTGTCTGCGTGCTCGGTCGCGGCGTGGATGATCGCGTGCCCCTGCCCCGTGCCGATCTCGACCACGAACGGCGCCGCGCGGCCGAATTCTCGATCGGGCAGGAATCGCGCGTCGGGGTGCACCGACGTCTCGGCGACATCGCGCGGCACGTCGACGACGTAGGTGGGGGCGAGCTCGCGCCACGCGCGCTCCTGCGCCTCAGAGATGCGCCCTCCGCGTCGGACGAACGACAGGGGACCCGTGCGCTTGGTGGCCGGTTCGGTCATGCTCCCAGCCTACGCGGACGCCCTGGTCACTCCCCGACGGTCACGAAGTCGATGAGCTCTTCGACCCGACCGAGAAGCGTCGGCTCGAGATCGCGGAACGTCGTGACGCGCGCAAGGATCCGCTGCCACGCGAGACCGATGTCCTCCTTCGTCTCCGCGGGCCAGCCGAGGCCCAGGCAGATGCCGGTCTTCCAGTCCTGGCCCCGCGGAACGACGGGCCATGCCCGGATCCCCATCGCCTCAGGCCGGACGCACTGCCACACGTCGATGAACGGGTGACCGACGATCTTCAGGTGCTTCCCGTGCGGGCCCGCGAGGATCCGCCGTGCGATCCGATCCTCCTTCGAGCCGTCGACGAGATGGTCGACGAGCACGCCGTATCGCCGCGCGGCCGAAGGCGGCTCGGTGGCGAGCAGCTCCTCCAACAGGTCGAGGCCCTGCAGGAACTCGACCGCGACGCCCTCCGCCCGCAGGTCGGCGCCCCACACCTTCTCGACCAGCTCGGCGTCGTGCTTGCCCTCGACGAGAATGCGGCTGGGCAGCGCCACGCGGGCACGCTCATCGGCCGACACGAAGGATCCCGAGGCGGTGCGCGTGCGCCCCTGCGCCTGCTTCAGCGCCTTCTCGAGGCGCACGGGCTCGCCGTCGATGAGGAACCCGGCGCCGAGCGGGAACGACCGCCTGCGGCCCTTCCAGTCCTCGAGTTCGACGTTGCCGGCCTCCACGCCCATGATGGCCCCGCACCAGCCGTCGCCGGCGACCTCGACGACGAGGTCGAGCTCCGCGGCCACGGGGCGCGAGACCTTCTTGCCCTTCTCGCGCCACCCGGTCGCGAGGACGTCGGATCCGTATCTGTCTTCGATCATCCCTGTCAGCGTACGATGCCGGCGCATGTTTCCCGGATGAATCGCCCTGCCGTGCGGTCCTCTGACAATAGGATCGGAGGAGCGGTATCCGAAGGGGGAAGTATGCGGGGCACACTGGTACGCATCCTGGCAGGGCTCGGGGTCACCGCCGTGCTCGCGCTCGCGCCCGGCGCGGCGCTGGCCGCCGATCCTCCCTCGCTCGGCGGCGGATACGTGCACGACGGATCCGACGTGCTCTCCCCCGCCGATGAGGAGGCCGCGAACGCGCGGCTCGGTCAGCTCGCCGATGACGGCGACCTCGAGCTGTGGGTCGTATACGTCGACGAGTTCACGAACCCTTCCGACTCGTTCGACTGGGCGGCGGCGACCGCCGATGCGAACGGGCTCGGCTCCGACCAGTACCTGCTCGCGATCGCGACTGATGCGCGCCAGCTCGCCGTCGTCGGCCCCGTCGAGGGGTCGCTGAGCGACGCGAAGCTCGGTTCCGTCGAGCAAGCCGTCGGATCCGTGCTGAACGGCGACGACTGGGCGGCCGCGCCCGGTGCCGCGGCCGACGAGCTCGAGGCCCAGGCCGCGCCGAACACCACCGGCTGGTGGCTCGTCGGCATCGTGGTCGCGCTCGCGATCATCGTCATCGCTTGGCTCGCGATCTCGCGTGCTGCGAAGAAGCGTCGGCTCGAGCGCGAGGCGCAGCAGAAGCTCGAGGCCGAGGTCGATGGCTTCGAGGCACGCGCTTCGGCGCTGCTCGTCGAGATGGACGACTCGCTGCGCACAGCGGAGCAGGAGATGGGTTTCGCGGTGGCGCAGTTCGGCACCGAGGCCGTCTCGGAATACGCCGCCGCCCTGACCCGCTCACGCGAAGCGCTGAACCGCTCCTTCACGATCCAGCAGCAGCTCGACGACGCGCAGCCCGAGACGCTCGCGCAGAAGCGCGACATGTACGGCGAAATCGTCTCGCTGCTCGAGACCGCCGACGCCGAGCTCGACGACAAGGCCGAGGGCTTCGAGCAGCTGCGGGCGATCGAACAGAACGCGCCCGCGGTGCTCGATCGCCTCGCGTCCGAGCGCGCCGCCGCGTCCGACGGCCCCGATCGGATCACGGCCGAGATCGCGCGCCTGCGGCAGACCTACGCCTCGCTGGCGATCGACGCGGTCGAGGACAACGCGGAGCAGGCTGCCGACCGACTCGAGTTCGCCGACGTGCGCTTGGGCGAGGCCCGCGATCACCTCGATGCGGGCGACACCGGCGAGGCCGCGGTCGACCTGCACGAGGCCGAGCAGGCGCTCGGCCAAGTGAGCGAGCTCGTCGCGGCGGTGACCGGTCTGCAGAAGACCTTCGCGGATGCCGAGCGGGGCGCACGCGAGACCATCGCCGACCTCGAGAACGACATCCGCCAGGCGCAGGCGCTCGACGACCCGGACGGGCGCCTCTCGCGCGCGATCACCGCCACACGCGCGCACATCGACACCGCGCGCGCGAACCTCGCAGGCGGCGAGCGCACACCCCTCGTCATGTTCGAGGCGCTCGATCAGGCGAACGAACAGATGGATCAAGCCCTCGCATCGGCGCGCGCTGAGGAGGAGAAGCGCCGCCGGGTCGCCGCCCAGCTCGCCCAGACGCTGCAGCGCGCCTCGAACGAGCTGCAGTCCGCCGAGTCGCTCGTCAGCACGCGACGCGGCGCGATCGGGCACTCCGCCCGGTCGTACATCGCCCAGTCGGGGCAGGCGATAGGCGAGGCGCACGCCCTGCAGTCGTCGGATCCGAGCGCGGCACTCGCCTCGGCGAAGCGCGGGCTCAGCCTGGCACAGCAAGCGGTCCGATCCGCCCGATCCGATATGTCGTCCTTCGCGTCGCGCGGCTACGGCGGCGGCTACGGCGGCACGGGCATCGGCGGCCAGATCGTAGGCGGCATCGTCGGCGGGCTCATCGGCGGCTCGCTCTCCGGCGGATCGCGGCGCGGCTCCGGCTGGGGCGGGTCCTCACGCGGCGGGTTCGGCGGCGGACGCAGCTTCGGCGGCGGCATGCGCTCCGGAGGCGGCGGCCGCCGGTTCTGATCCGGCACATAACCACTGTCGGCAATACTTCACTCACCCTCATATCTCGATCACCACCGAAAGGCACCCGCAATGTCCAAGCAGTCCATTTTCGGCCGCATCTCCACACTCATCCGGGCGAACGTCAATTCGCTCATCGACCAGGCCGAAGACCCCGAGAAGATGCTCGATCAGCTCGTGCGCGACTACACGAACAACATCGCCGAGGCCGAGTCGGCGATCGCCGAGACGATCGGCCAGCTGCGCCTGCTCGAGCGCGACACGGTCGAGGACAAGAAGGAGGCCTCCGACTGGGGCAGCAAGGCCCTCGCGGCGAGCCGCAAGGGCGATGAGCTGCGGGCGTCGGGCGACGCCGCGGGCGCGGACAAGTTCGACAATCTCGCGAAGATCGCCCTGCAGCGGCAGGTGCAGACCGAGAACGAGATCAAGGCCATCGAGCCGCAGATCCAGCAGCAGCAGGTCGTCGTCGACAAGCTCAAGGACGGTCTGAACGGCATGAAGGTCAAGCTCGACCAGCTCAAGAGCAAGCGCAACGAGCTCGTGGCGCGCTCGAAGGTCGCCGATGCCCAGAACAAGGTGTACGACGCCGTCAAGTCCGTTGATGTGCTCGATCCGACCAGCGAGCTCGGCCGGTTCGAGGAGAAGGTGCGCCGCCAGGAGGCGTTGTCGGCCGGAAAGCAGGAGCTCTCGGCGTCGAGCCTCGACGCGCAGTTCGAGTCGCTCGAAGACATCGGCGAGCTCACAGAGGTCGAGGCGCGCCTCGCCGCGCTGAAGTCGGGAGGCACGGCCGGCTCGCTCGAGGCCTGACGCGCCGGGGCCTGACCCTCCCCTTTTGGGGACGCGTGGTGGAAGATGTTTGCATGACTCGGTTCGTCGTCGTTCCGCAATGGCAGGGCTCGCCGTCCGCGCGCGCCATGGCGCTCATCGACGGCGCCGAGGCGATCCAGGGCGACCTGCCGACGTCGTCCACCTCGCGCGTGCCGGTGCCGGTCGAAGCGGGCGAGAGTCTCGGCACCGGCGTGCAGCGGGCGAGCACGCTGCGCCGCGTCGCCCAGCACGTGCGCGAGGAACTCGATGCCTTTCCCGGCGAGCGCCTCATCGTGATCGGCGGCGACTGCGGGGTCGCCGTGCCCGCGGTCCGACATGCCGCGAGCGACGACCTCGCCGTCGTGTGGTTCGACGCGCACGGAGATCTGCACTCCCCCGAGACCTCGCCGTCGGGCGCCTATTCCGGCATGGCGCTGCGCGCCGTGCTGGGCACGGCGCCCGACGGACTCGGCGCTCCCGCGGGCGTCATCGCGCCCGACCGCGTCGTCCTCGCGGGCGCGCGCGATCTCGATCTCGACGAGGATCTCGTGATCTCGGACACGGGGATCCGCGTCGTGCGCGCCGACCAGATCGCCGAGTCGCTCGCCGACGTCGTGGCCGGCACGGGCGCGCGGCGCGTGTTCATCCACGTCGACCTCGACGTGCTCGATCCGGCGCACATCGAGGGCGTCTCGGTGGCGCAGCCCTTCGGGGCGGATCCTGCGGATCTGATCGCGGCGATCACGGCGATCCGCGAGCGCCTCGAACTCGCGGGCGCATCGATCGCAGGGTTCGCACCGAGATCGGCCGACGCCGCCGTCGACGACATGGGCACGATCCTGCGCATCATCGGCGCGCTGGCGAAGGCGTAACCCGGCTCGCTACTGCGGCAGACACACCACCGCAGCCTCGGGGCAGTGCTGCTCGAACCGTCGCGCCTGATCGCGGTCGTCGACGACGATGACCAGCTGGCCGTCGCTCACCCAGGCGCGCGCCCATGCATCGCCAACGGGCAGGCCCTGCGCCTCGACTGCGGTGAGGGTGCGCCTCGCGCGGGTGAGCGGTTTGATCTCCCGCAGGAACGCGGCGGCCCCCTCGAGTGTGCGCCGCTGGACGTCGGGGATCCGGCCCGATGCCTCAGGCCCCACGTTCAGCAGCAGCCGCCCGCCGCGCGAGACGATGTCTGCGTAGAGACGCGCGAGCTCTCGCGGCGTCAGCGTCAGCGCCTCGTCCTCGACGTGGTTGAAGCCGAACGAGTAGCCGAGCCCGCGGCTGTGCTCCCACCCTGATCCGTTCTCATTGCCCACGTCGTGGGCATACTCGCTCGTGCGGTAATCCCAGAGGTCGGTGCCCCATCGGTCGTTGACGATTCCGTCGGGCACGACGTCGCGGTAGTAGCGGATCAGCTCGTCGAGCGACCCGTCGCTCTTGCCGGCGTCGGGCCAGTCGATGTCGTTCCAGATGACCGACGGCGCGAAGCGGTCGATCAGATCGCGCACGTGATCTGTCGCGTAGCGCGCGTAGCCGGCGTCGATGGGACGCAGCCGGTCGACGTCCTCCTGCGACTGGATCGGCGGAAGGTCGGTGTACGACCAGTCGAGCCCACCCGAGTAGTAGATGCCGAAACGAATTCCCTCTTCGCGCACGGCGTCGGCGAGGGGCGCGAGCAGATCCCGTCGCGGGCCGCGCGAGACCGTGTTGCGGCCATCGGATCCCGGCGCGTCCCACAGCGCGATGCCGTCGTGGTGCTTCGTCACCGCCACGACGTAGTCGGCGCCGACGTCGCCGAAGAGTCGCGCCCACTCGTGCGGATCGTACGCCTCCGCCTCCCAGCGATCGAGGAACGTCTCATACGGTTCCCCGCCGTGAACCTGCGCCTGGTGGCGTGCCGCGGGCGAGCCGTCGATGCGCATGGTGTTCGCGTACCACTCCGAGTACGCGTTGTGCGCGAACCAGATCTCGGGGTCGATCGCGCCCCACGCGCCCGTCGTCTCGGCCCATGCGGGTACCGAATACGGGCCCCAGTGGATGAAGATGCCGAGCGCAGCCTGCTCGGCCCATTCGGGCAGCGGGCGAGATGAATCGGGCACGGTGGGTCCTTTCGAAGTCACTGCTGTCGGCGCACGGACTCGCCCGCCGTGAGGTCTGCGGGCACCGTGACGAACGCCTGGTCGCCGCGCGTCCCCCGGCCGATGCGCTCGAGCATGAGGGCGGCGGCACGCTCTGCGATGACCTCGATCGGCTGGGTGATCGTGGTGGCGCGCGGGCGGCTGACGCGGGCGATGTCGTCGAGGTCGAACCCGAGGAACGACAGCTCATCGGGCACGGACAGCCCCGATTCGTTCAGCGCGATGAGCGCGCCGACCGACAGGTCGTAGTTCGCCGCGAAGACGGCTGTGGGCCGGTCGTCGCGCGCGATCATCGCGTGCATGGCGCGGCGGCCCGCGTCGACGGTCGGTTCGTCATCGCGCAGCAGCAGATCGGCGCTGCCGACGCCGCGGCCCGCGAGTGCCGCCACGAAGCCGTCGCGGCGCTCGCGCAGGGATCCGATCGCATCTCCGCCGCCGATGATGCCCACGCGCACGTGCCCGTGGTCGAGCAGGTGGAAGGCCGCCATCGCACCGGCCGCGCGGTTGTCGAGCTGCACGTGGTCGACCTCGAGGTCTGCGTACGTGTGGTCGATCGTCACGATCGGGAGCCCCGCGCGGCGAGCACGACCGAGCGCCGCGATGTCGTGGGGAGACGGCACCGACACGATCCCGTCGACCATTCTCGACCGCAGCGACTCGACCGCCTCCCCCGCGGCCTCATCGGCGGGGCTCGACGACACGAGCACCCCCAGCCCCTGCCGCCGCAGATGGCGTTCGACGCCGGCGATGAGGGCGAGGATGAAACCGTTGTCGAGCGACGGAACGAGGATGCCGACAGTCTGCGAGCGTCCGCTGCGGAGCCCGCGTGCGACGCCGTTCAGCCGGAATCCGAGCTCGTCGGCGGCGCTCTGGATGGCGGCGCCGTTCTCCGGGCGCACGCCCTGGCCGTTGAAATACTTCGAGATCGTCGACAGCGACAGCCCGGTCGCACGCTGGATGTCCTTGTACGTCGCCATGGCCTCCCCCTCGAAGAATCGTTTCGTTATTGTCGCGCTTCCTCAAGATTAGGCGCACGTCGAACCCTTGACAAATTAAGCCTTCAGGCCCTACGTTCGGTGCGGATGGCCGCACGAAACGATTCGTTTTCGGTCCGCAATACTCTCTGCGAACGACACCTCAGCCAGGAAGGCTCCGTGACATGACTCCCGATCTCGCAATGACGCGACGCACGTTCGGACAGTTGGCCGGCATCACAGCCGCGGCCCTCGCCGTGACGACCTATGCCTCGCCCGCCTCGGCGAGCACATCGTCTGCGCCCCCACTGGTAGAGGAGACGGATTCCGCCGTGATCGTCGACAACGGCCTGGTGCGCATCGAGATCGACCGTTCCAATGGTCGCATGACATCGCTCGTCTACGACGGCGTCGAGATGGTCGGTCGCGGTAATTACGACATGAACGCCGCGCGCGAGGGCGGCGCCCTGCCGCTGCCGGGCGCCCAGGAGGGCATCGTCGTGCGCCGCGAGCAGGACTTCGTCGACGTGGCCTACCACCACGCTCCGTCGAACGGCATGCCGTGCCACCTCGTGCGCCACCACATCATGCGCGCGGGCGAGCCAGGGATCCACCTCGCGTACAGCTACGACCACCCGGCCGATCTGCACGGATTCCGCATCGACCAGCACCGCTACGTCTTCTACACCGCCGGCGGAGTGTTCACGCACGCGTCGGTGCCCGACGACGAGCACGCCACCGCCTGGCGCGAGGCCGCGGCGCGCATGCCCACGCCCGAGGAGATGTCGAGCGGACGCGTCGTGATGGACGCGACGACCGACCTCGAGGGAACCGGGTCGGCGTACCCACGCCGCTACTACACGAAGTACGACTGGGCCGTGTATATGAAGGACCATTCGCTGCACGGCCTCTACGGCAGCGGCTACGGCATGTGGGCCGCGCTGCCGAATCTCGAGGCGTTCACCGGGGGGCCGGTGCGGCAGGATCTCGTGCTGCACCAGCGAAACGACAGCCCGGTGCTGCTCGTCGAGCCGCATGCGACGCACTACGGCAGCCGCCCCGTGCGCGTCGCGCCGGGCGAAGCCTGGCAGAAGACCTACGGGCCGTATTACGTGCACCTCAACAAGGGATCCGACGGCCGGGCGCTACGGCGGGACGCCGAGAAGCACGCCCGCTTCGACGCGCACGCGGGCTTCTACGACCGCCTCGCGATCGAGGGATGGACGCCGAAGCGTCAGCGGTCGCGCGTGATCGGCAAGGCGCACATCCCCGGTGTGCCGCTGCGGGAACTGGCCGGTGCCGTGGCCGTGCTCTCCGACAACAGAACGCCGATGCAGGACAGCGCGCTCGGGTACAACTACTGGACCGAGATCGCTTCCGGCGGTCACTTCTCGATCGCCGGCGTGCGAGCGGGGACCTACCGGCTGACGATCTACGGCGACGGCATCTGGGGCGAACACGTCATCGACGATGTGACGATCGAGGCCGGCAGCGTCGTGCGGCTCGGCCGCATGGAGTGGCAGCCCGAATCGAACGGCGAGACCGTCTTCCAGATCGGATCCCCGACGCGCGATTCGCGCGAGTTCCGGGGCGGACGCGACTTCCGGCAGTACGGCCTCTTCCACTCGTACCGCGACGAGTTCCCCGACGGCGTGACGTACGTCGTCGGCAGCAGCGGGAACGAGGCGTGGAACTACGTGCACTACCAGCGCGCATACGAGATCTCAGCCCCCGAGGGCACGGTCGTTCCCGAAGACGCGGAAGGCGTGCGCCTGTTCGACTTCGGCGGCTCCTCGTCTCCCGTCGCCGCGGGCTACGAACGCGTCGCGAACGATCAGCTGTACGCGGCGGGGGCGGGCTTCGGTCTCGACCGCGCCACGGATTTCCGCGATCGCGAAGCCGACGGCGATCTGCAGCGCGACTTCGTCGTGGGCGGGTGCACGTTCCAGGTCGACCTGAGCGACGGCGAGTACGACGTAACCGTAATCTCGGGCGACGCGATCGCGGCGAATGCGACGACGGTCGCGATCGGCAGCTCGGCGCCGGTGAGCCTGAATTCCGGCGAGGGCGAGTACGCCGTGCACACCGAGCGCGTCGCGGTCTCCGGCGGCCGCCTCGATGTGGTCGCCACCGGTGACGGCCGCTTGAACGGCGTGGAGATCGTGTCGACCGACGCCGCCGTGCCCGTGCTCGAGTCGCTGAGCATCGACGGATCGGACCTGACGCCCGCCTTCAGCGCGTTCCGGTCGGACTTCGCGACCGATCTCCCGCACGATCGGGAGACCGTGCGGGTGCGTGCCGCCGCACGGCGCGATTCCGTCGTCGAGATCGACGGCGTGCGCGTGACGGACGACGGGATCGACGTCGCCGTCACCGGCGAGCACCGCGTCATCGAGATCGTCGTGACCTCGCCCGGCGGGGAGTCGACGACCTACCGTCTTCACGTGACGCATCAGGAGAAGCCCTGGCGGATCGTCTTCGACCTCGACCGTCCGACCACGGGCGCCCGCGCCACGCTCACCGTCTGGCTCGCGGCATGGGCGATGGGATCCGCGCTGCCGATCCCCGACGAGCAGAGCAACCTCACGATACGCGTGAACGGCGAGCCGTTCGTGTGGACGTTCGAACCCGACGACGCGCGCGGCGCCACATACCGCAGCGGCCGCGGAGGGCGCAATCTCCATCGCGAGTTCGTCTTCGACGCGGCGCTGCTGCAGCGCGAGAACAACGTGATCACGCTGCAGATCAACGAGGGGGCCGAGCACCTCTGGAACGAGGCCGCCTACGACGCGATCCGGCTCGAGATCGCGTGAGGTCAGACGTACTGGCTGAGCGCCTCGGACACCGTGATGCGGTCGCGGTCGATCCCGATGACCGCCGTCAGGTGTTCGACGATGTCTGCCGTGGCGACATATCCGCCGAGCAGCGTGATGTTCGTCGCATGCGACTCGTCGCCGCACAGCATCTCGTCGGCGTACGCGATCGCGGAGCGCGTCATCGCTGTGCCGGGGCGGCACAGCTCTGCCGTACCCGGCGCGCCGCGGCGCCTCGAGCGATCGAGCCACGTGACGGTCATGCGCAAGGGTGCCTGAATACGATGGATCCACGTCTCGTCGGGCACCTCGATGAAGACGCGGCCCGACGCGCACAGCGGCAGAGTTGCGAGCACGAGCTCGAGATCGACGAGCGAGCGCTCATCGGCCACCACGAGATGCTGCGCGCGCGCATGGCGGCGCGAACGGCAGGACGAATCGTCGTGTACGGGGGCCGGGAGCGTCGTCATGGTAGTTCCACTATACGCCCGCGAATGTAGCGTTGCCTAACCTTGCTTGGGAGTCACCTCATAACGCCCCGCGATCGCCTGGCGGTTGAATGCGTTGATGGAGATCGCGAGCCAGCTCACGCCGATGTACTCGTCCTCCGTCAGGACCGAGCCGACGCGGTTGTACACCTCATCCGAGATTCCGTGCTGGTGGATCAGCGTGTGCGCCTCAGCCAGCTCGAGCGCCGCGCGCTCGCGGTCCGTGAACACGCCGCTGTCGCGCCAGGCCGAAAGCTGACCGACCTCGTCGATCGCGAGCCCCGCCTTCTGTGCACGATCGGTGTGCACGCGCATGCAGTAGGCGCACCCGTTGATCTGCGAGCAGCGCAGCTGCACGAGCTCCATCATGCGGTCGTCGATGCCGTGCTCGCGACAGGTGTTGCCGACCGCCTTCGAGAACTCCTGCAGGGCCCGGTAGACGGTCTTCGCCTGCTTGGCGAGGTGCACACGCGATTCGGTCATGTTCGCACCCTACCGAGCGAGAGCGCGAACCGGGCACAAAATCATGATGCACAACATTTGACCTCTAAGTAGGACATTTCGATCACACCTTGCAATCATGACAGTTCATAATTCCAATGAATTTCGTCAAGGGCGTTCCCGACCGCCACAATGGCACTGTTCGAGACACCTCGATCGTCCCCCTCTCAAGGAACCCGCGATGACGACGCACGCCGACCTGGACGAGTTCTCCTTCCTCGCCACCGACGCCCGAGACCAGGGCGCCGCGGTTCCCGCGGCAGCGCGCACCGGGCTGGTGCTGCCGGACGGCCGAGCGCTCAGCGCGATCCGCTTCGGAACCGGAGCTCCGCGCGCGGTGTTCCTGCACGGCGCCGGCCTCAACGCCCACACCTGGGATCGCACCGCGATCGACCTGGGCGCCCCGGCGATCGCAGTCGATCTTCCGGGCCACGGAGATTCCTCTTGGCGTGACGACGCCGACTACGCTCCCGAGACCCTCGCACCCGACATCATCCGCGCGATCGAAGAGTGGACCGACGCGCCCGTGACGCTCGTCGGGCAGTCGCTCGGCGGCCTCACCGCCTCGCACGTCGCCGCCTCACGGCCCGACCTCGTCGCCGATCTCGTGCTCGTCGACATCGTGCCCGGCATCGGCTCCGACGGCCCTTCCCCGCTCGCGCCGTTCTATGCGCGGCTCGAGTTCGACTCAATCGACGACGTGCTCGACCACGCACAGGCGTTCGGTCTCGGCGGCACCCGTGACAAGGCTCTGCGCGGTGTTCTGCTGAACACGCGCACGCGCGCGGACGGCTTCGTCGAGTGGAAGCATCATCTGGCCCACGTGCTGTCCGAGACAGCGGATGACGTGCCGCCGCTGCGCGAGCACCACGACGCCGACTGGGCCGCACTGCGCGCGGTCCGCTCCCCGATCACCCTCCTCGCGGGATCTCGCGGCTATTTGGACGATGCCCGCATCTCGGCGTTCCGCGAGGCACAGCCCGCGGCGGCAGTGGTCACGGTCGATGCCACGCACAATGTGCAGGAGACGGCCCACCTCGACATCGCGCGCATCGTGCGACCGACCCTTTCCGAAAGGAACTGACAGATGGCACAGTCGCCGTCCCTCCGACTCGCGGCCGCGGCCGGGCTCGCCGCCGGCGCGCTCGTGCTCGCGGGCTGCTCGGGCTCGGCTGCTCCGACCGAGCCGGCGGGCTCTCCGGACGCAGACGCCACCCTCAACGTCGGCCTCGTGCTCGAGCCGACGAACCTCGACATCCGCCACACGTCGGGCGCCGCGCTCGAGCAGGCTCTCATCGAGAACGTCTACGAGGGCCTCGTCGCCCGAGCCGAAGACGGTGGCGTCGAGCCGGCGCTCGCGAGCGAGTGGCAGGTCTCGGACGACGGCCGCGTGTACACCTTCACGCTGCAGGACGGTGTGACGTTCCACGACGGATCCGACTTCACCGCCGACGACGTCGTCGCCTCCCTCGACGAAACGCGCTCGGACGACTCCACGATCGGCTATGCCGATCTGCAGGTGATCGAGTCGGTCACCGCGACCGACGACGCCACCGTCGAGGTGACGCTCACCGAAGCGAACCAGAACTTCCTGTTCACGCTGACGGGGCCGGCAGGGGTCATCCTCGATTCCGACGACGACACCGACCTCGCCACGAGCGCGAACGGCACCGGTCCGTTCTCGCTGGCGAGCTGGAATCAGGGCGACAGCGTGACGCTCGAGCGCAACGACGCATACTGGGGCGAGTCCGCCGGTGTGCAGGAGGTCGTGCTCAGCTACATTCCCGAGGCGACGGCGCTCGTGGGCGCCGGCCTCGACGGATCCCTCGACGTGCTCACGGGCGTCGAGTCCGACCTCGCGCCGCAGCTCGAGGGCATGTTCGAGGTGACCGAGGGCGAGACGACCGACAAGTTCATCCTCGCGTTCAACGAGCAGGCCGAGCCGCTCGACGACATCCGGGTGAGAGAAGCGCTGCGGCTCGCCATCGACCACGATGCGATACTTGAGCGCGTCGGCGCGGGCGAGAAGCTGTTCGGCCCGATCCCTCCGCTCGACCCCGGATACGAAGATCTCGAAGGCACCGTCTCGTACGATCCCGAACGCGCGCGCGAGCTGCTCGACGAAGCGGGCGCTTCGGACCTCACGCTCACAATGACGGTCTCGAACACCTACCCCACGTACTTCTCGACGCTGCTCGTGTCGATGTTCGACGACATCGGCATCACGCTCGAGGTCGAGCCGGTCGAGTTCTCGACCTGGCTCAACGACGTGTACGCGAACCGCGACTACGAGCTGAGCTTCGTCAACCACGTCGAGCCGCGCGATTTCGTCTCCTGGACGAACCCCGACTACTACTACGCGCTCGCCGACGACGACGCATTCGCCGAGGTGCAGTCGTTGTATGCCGAGGCCATGCGCGAGACGGATCCCGAGGCCTCGGCGGGCCTGCTCGCCGAGGCCGCGCGCGTCGTCGCCGATCAGCACCCGGCTGACTGGCTGTTCACGCGCAGCGACGTCGTGGCGATCGCGCCCGGCGTGGAGAACTTCCCCGTCGCGTCCACGAGCACGCGGCTTGACGTCGCGGACGTGACGGTCACGCGCTGATCCCATGCTCCGTTACGCCGCCACGCGGATCCTCTTCCTCGCGCTGGGCCTGCTCGTCGCGAGCGCGCTTATCTTCTGGGCGCTGCGGATCCTCCCGGGCGACGTCGCACAGATGATCGCGGGCACTGAGGGCACGCCCGCACAGGTCGAACGGATCCGTGCCGATCTGGGCCTCGACCGCCCCCTCGCCGTGCAGTATGCGGAATGGATCGGCGGCGTGTTCACGGGCGATCTCGGAACCTCGATGCTCACGGGAGCGAGCGTCGCGGCCCAGCTCGCAGCGAAGGCGCAGGTGACGATCCCCCTCGGAGCGTTCTCCCTGCTCATCGCGCTCGCCTTCGCTCTGCCCCTCGGCGTCGTCTCCGCCGTGCGCCACCGCAGTCGCACGGGCGCGGCGATCGGCGTCGTCTCGCAGCTGCTCGCCGCCGTGCCGGTGGTATGGGCGGGCCTCATGCTGGTCGTGCTGTTCGCCGTCGTGCTCGGATGGCTTCCGGCGCAGGGTTTCCCCCGCACCGGGTGGCAGAACCCGGCGGACGCGATCCGCGCGCTGATCCTCCCGTCGATCACGATCGGCATCGTCGAGGGCGCCATGCTCATGCGATTCGTGCGCAGCGCGACGCTCCAGGCGCTCGGCGAGGATTTCGTGCGCACGGGTGCGGCCAAGGGGCTCACGCGCACGCAGTCGCTCGTTCGACACGGGCTGCCAGCGGTGGGGCTGTCGGTGATCACGGTGCTCGGCATTCAGATCGCCGGCATCATCGTCGGCGCGGTCGTCATCGAACAGGTGTTCACGCTGCCCGGAATCGGACGCATGCTCGTGACCGACGTGGGCGCCCGCGACCTCACCATGGTCCAGGGCGAGCTGCTGGTCCTCACGGGCTTCGTGCTCGTCACGGGGTTCGTCGTCGACCTCGCGCACCACGCGATCGACCCGCGGCAGAGGGAGCATCGATGAGCGCGCTCGCACGACTCTGGCGGATCCCTCTGGGCCGCTCTGCTCTCATCGTCGTCGCGGTAATCGCCGCGACCGCGCTCGTGTCGCTCTTCTGGACCCCGTTCGACCCGCGGCGCGCCGACGCATACTCCGCCTGGGCCCCGCCCGGCTGGCCCCACCTGCTCGGAACCGACGGCACGGGCCGCGACATCCTCTCGCTCATCATGGCCGGGGCGAGGATCACCGTGACGGTCGCGATCGGTGCGGGGCTCGTTGCCACCGTCATCGGCGTCGCGCTCGCCGCTCTCGGTGCGCTCACGGCCCGCCCCGTACGCGAGTCGGTCGCCGTCTTCGTCGATATCCTCATCGCCTTCCCCGTGCTGCTCATCGCGATGATGATCGCCGCGGTGTGGGGCGGGTCGCTGTGGGTCGTGATCTGGTCGGTCGGCGTGGGCTATGGGGTGAACATCGCCCGTGTCGCCCGCATCGAGCTGCGCCGCGTGAACCGCGCCGACTTCGTGCTCGCGGCGCAGGCGTCGGGACTCACCCGGTCGCAGATCCTCACGCGCCACCTGCTGCCGAACGCCGCGCCCGTCTTCATCGTGCAGCTCTCCTGGTCGATGGCGGCCGCGGTGCTCGCGGAGGCCGGGCTGTCGTATCTGGGTTTCGGCGCCCCGGTGACGCAGCCGAGCTGGGGGCTGCTGCTGAGCGAAGTGCAGGACTACATCACGGTGCATCCCACGAGCGTGCTGTGGCCGGGCATCGCGATCACCCTCACGGTGCTCGCGCTCAATCTGCTCGGCGACGCGCTGCGCGAGGCGACGGATCCGACGCTCTCCCGCGGCAGGCGCGCGCAGACGCACACCCCGGAGGTGATCGCATGAGCCTCATCGTGGAGGGCCTGACGGTCGAGATCGACGGCACCCGCGTCGTCGACGGCGTCTCGTTCGAGGTGCCGAGCGGCGGGCGGGTCGGCATCATCGGCGAGTCGGGATCGGGCAAGTCGCTCACCGCGCTCGCGATCATGGGGCTGCTGCCCGACGGCGCGGTCGCCCGAGGGTCGATCCGATGGGAGGGCCGCGAACTCGTCGGCCTCTCCGAGCGCGAGCGCGCGCCGATCCGCGGACGCGAGATGGCGATGATCTTCCAGGAGCCGCAGACGGCGCTCAACCCGATCCGCCGCGTCGGCGCCCAGATCGTCGAGGCGGCGCGCATCCACCACGGCCTGCGCGGTCACCGGGCGGCACAGCTCGCGACGGAGCTCGCGCGCGATGTCGGGCTGCCCTCCCCCGAGACGATCGTGTCCGCGTATCCGCATCAGCTCTCCGGCGGCCAGCGTCAGCGCGTCGGCATTGCGGCCGCGCTGGCGGGTCAGCCGTCGCTCATCGTGGCGGACGAGCCCACGACGGCGCTCGACGTGACGGTGCAGAAGGGGATCCTCGACCTGCTGGCGGGCCTCGTCGCGGGCCGCGACGCCTCGTTGCTGTTCATCACGCACGACCTCGCGGTGCTCGCCCAGATCGCGACCCACGCCCTCGTGCTCGACAGCGGGAGCGTCGTGGAATCGGGCGAGGTCGATCGCCTGCTGTCCGCGCCGGAACACCCGGTCACGCGCGGCCTGCTGCGGGATGCGAAGGCCACCCTCTGGCGTCCGGAAGGATCCTCATGAGCGAGATCATTCTCCGCGCCCGCGGCGTGACCCGCGAGTTCCGGGCGCCGCGCCGCACGCTGGTCGAGAAGCGCTCCGTGTCGTTCGCGCTGCAGCCTGTCGATCTCACCGTGCGCACCGGTTCCTCCGTCGGTATCATCGGCGAATCGGGATCAGGGAAGTCGACCCTTGCGCGGCTGCTGCTCGGGCTCGACCGGCCGACCGCCGGCGTCGTCGAGGTCGGCGGGCATGCGGTGGATGCGGGGGCGAGCGCCCGCGAGCTGCGGTGGCTGCGCCGCGCCATGGGCGTCGTGCTGCAGGATCCGTACGGCTCGCTCGACCCGCGCATGAACGTCGGTCGCATCGTCGGCGAACCGCTCTGGGCGCTCGGGATCGACGGCGACCGGCGGCAGCGCGTGCGGGAGGTGCTCGCGCGCGTCGGGCTCCCCGGCGTCGAGGAACGGTATCCTCACGAGTTCTCCGGCGGGCAGCGGCAGCGCATCGCGCTCGCGCGCGCGATCGTGCATCGGCCGCAGATCCTCGTGGGCGACGAACCGCTCAGCGCCCTCGACGTGACCGTGCGCGCTCAGATCCTCGACCTGCTGAACCAGATCCGTCACGAGGAGGGCATGACCCTCATCATGGTCAGCCACGACATCGGCGTGGTGCAGAACGTCTGTGACGAGGTCGTCGTGATGACCGGCGGCGAGGTCGTCGAACAGGGCGCAACGGGCGACGTGCTGAGGCACCCTCGCCACGCCTATACGAAACAGCTGCTCGCGGCGATCCCGACGATCTAGGGCGCGTCTCCTTATTCATCGCCTACTGCGCTGGCCGCGAGCACCCACCTCGGCGTCGTTGTCGTCGGTCGACGATGCGACGGCATCGCCTCTCTCCTCCGTCTAGCGAGGCACGCACTCGCGCCCATGCTCGTTGCGGCTCAAATAAGGAGCCATGCCCTAGGGCGCGGCAGTCTCGGTCGGCGCCGGCGCGTTCGTCGGGGCGGGTTCCGTGGAGGGCTGAGGCGCGGTGGTCGGCTCAGGAGCGGTCGTCGGCGCGGGCTCGCCCGTCGGCTCGGGGTCCTTGGTCGGCTCCGGCTCGGTCGTGGGCTCCGTGGTCGGCTCCGGGTCCTTCGTCGGCTCCGGGGACGTCGTGGGATCCGGGCTCTTCGTCGGGTCGGGCGACTTCGTCGGCTCCGGACTCTTCGTGGGCGACGGGCTCTTCGTGGGCGACGGGCTCTTCGTCGGCGCCGGGCTCTTCGTGGGCTGGGTCGTCGGCTCGGGCTCGCCCGCGGGGATGGGGTCGGGCGACGCCGGCGGCTCCTCGGGCACGGGCAGACCCGGCTCGAGCGTGATAGGCGCCGCGGACCCGCCCGTCAGCAGCGGGTAGGGATCGATGGGCGTGCCGTTCTTGCGCACCTCGAAGTGCAGGTGGTTGCCGAAGCTGCGCCCCGTGTTGCCGACGCCGCCGAGATGATCGCCGGTCTCGACCCAGTCGCCCACGTCGACGGTGCGGCTGCCGTACGTCATGTGGCCGTACACGCTCTGGAAACCGTCGACGTGCTGCACGACCACGGCGACGCCGTAGCCGAAGTAGGTGTCGCTCGATGCGATGACGACGCCCGGTGCGGCGGCGCCGATCGGCTCTCCGGCCGCGGCCGCGAGGTCGATCCCCATGTGGTTGCCGCCGCGGGTTCCGAAATAGTCGCTGATGAAGTAGTTGTCGATCGGCCAGGCGAGCTCCTTCAGCGAACCGAGGCTGTACTGCTCGTCGTCGAGCCAGCTCGGGTCGACAGGCAGGCCCTTGGCGAGCGCATCGGCGACGAGCTTCTTGAGCGCGTCGCTGCGCATGCCCTCGAGCTCATCCGTCGACGCCGCGGCGTAGACGCTGTGGGCGAGCTCTGAAGCGCTGGCTTCCGAATCTTCGGCGCTGACGCCGCCGTGCCCGTGCTCATCGTCGTGCGATGCGAGCTCGGGAGAGGATCCTGCCGCAGCCGCGACCGCCTCTGACGGCAGGTGCTGGTCGTCGGTCGGGGTCGTGATCAGAGATACGGCTACGACCGCGCAGGTCGCCGCCAGGACTCCCGTCGCCAGCGCGGCACGCGCAACGCGCGGATGCGACACGGCACGCGTCGCCCACTTCAGAACCATGGAATATCCTCCCCGTCCCCTATCATCGCGGATCGGTAACGTTTGTGACAAGGGGCGATCACGAACTGGTCACGTGTCGGCGGCGCGGTGCGTGCGCGCCCGCCCTCACCTCACGCGCCAATCCACGGGATCCGCGCCCTGCTCCGCAAGCAGATCGTTGGCGCGCGAGAAGGGGCGGGATCCGAAGAACCCGCGGCGCGCCGACAGCGGCGACGGGTGCGCCGACTCGATGCGCGGCGCGGATCCGAGCAGCGGCGCGAGGCTGCGCGCCTGTGCGCCCCACAGGATCCCGACGAGCGGACGGTCGCGCGACGCGAGCACGCGGATCGCGTGGTCGGTGACGTCCTCCCATCCCCATCCTTTGTGCGATGCCGGGGCGCCGGGCGCGACCGTGAGCACGCGGTTCAGCAGCATCACTCCCTCGTCGGCCCAGCTCGTCAGGTCGCCATGCCCCGGGGGCTCGACGCCGAGGTCGTCACGGAGCTCCTTGTAGATGTTGCCGAGGCTGCGCGGCACGGGGCTCACGTCGCGCTCGACGGAGAAGCTGAGGCCGACCGCATGCCCCGGCGTCGGGTACGGATCCTGCCCGACGATGAGGACCTTCACCTCGGCCAGCGGGCGCTCGAAGGCGCGCAGCACGCGGTCGCCCGCCGGCAGATACGGACGCCCCTCGGCGCGGAGCCTGTCGCCGAGCGCCGCGATCGTGTCGGCGACCGGCTCGAGCGCCTGCGCCCACGCCGCGTCGACCAGCCCCGCCGCGGCGAGGTCCGCGAGAGATCGCCCGGGCATCAGATGCGCGGCGCCAGCGGGCCCCGGTGCAGCATGTGCTGAGCACCCTGAGCGACGGGGCGCATCGTGATCAGGTCGAGGTTCACGTGGCCGGGGAGGTTCAGGCAGTACGAGACCACGTCGGCGACGTCGCCTGCGACCAGGGGCGAGTCGACGCCGTTGTACACGGCCGCGGCCGCGGCGGCGTCGCCGAGGCGGGTCAGCGAGAACTCCTCGGTCTGCACCATGCCCGGCGCGATCTCGAACACGCGGATCGGCTCGCCGACGAGCTCCTGGCGCAGCGCGCGGGGGATCATCGCCTCCGCGGCCTTCGCCGCGTTGTACCCGCCGCCGCCCGGATACGCGGCCTGCGCCGCCGTCGAGGTGAGGAACAGCAGGTCGACGTGCGTGCCCTGATCCGCCGCCGTGCGCCGCAGCTGCGGCAGCATCGCCTTCACGAGACGCTGCGCCGACAGGGCGTTCATCTCGTACATGCGCAGCCACTCGTCACTGTCGCCGTCTTCGACGCGGTCGGCGCCGAGCGCGCCGCCCGCGATGTGCACGAGCGAGTGCACCGGCCGCTCCCCCGCGAACTCCGCGAGCGCGTCGATGTCCTGCTGGCGAGTCAGATCCGCCGCGAAGACCTCGGCGCCGGTCTCGGCCGCCAGCTCCTCCAGCCGGTCAGCGCGGCGTGCGACGCCGATCACGTCCCACCCGCGCTGCCGGAGCAGAGCGACGCTCGCCCGGCCGATTCCCGAACTGGCACCTGTCACGATCGCGCGTCTCGTCATGCGTTCAGCTTATGTCGCATCATTTCCGTCCGGTTGGCGAGGGACGGCCGGCCTCGTAAGGTCGTCTCAAGCCACCGAATCCATCAAGGCAGGGGAACCCATGTCCGAAACCGCCAAGTGGGCGTTCGAGACCCAGCAGATCCACGCGGGCGCGCAGCCCGACCCGACGACGGGCGCTCGTGCGACGCCGCTGTATCAGACCACCGCGTACGTGTTCAAGGATGCCGATCACGCCGCGAACCTGTTCTCCCTCGCGGAGACGGGCAACATCTACACCCGCATCATGAACCCGACGCAGGACGTCGCCGAGCAGCGCATCGCCGCGCTCGAGGGCGGCACGGGCGCGCTGCTCGTCGCGAGTGGTCAGGCCGCGGGAACCTTCGCGGTGCTCAACATCGCGAAGGCGGGCGACCACATCGTCTCGTCGGGAGCGATCTACGGCGGCACGTTCAACCTCTTCAAGTACACGCTCGCGAAGCTCGGCATCGAGACCACCTTCATCGAGAACCAGGACGACCTCGATGAGTGGCGCCGCGCCGTGCGCCCGAACACGAAGCTGTTCTTCGCCGAGACGATCGGCAACCCTCAGGCGAACGTGCTCGACATCCAGGGCATCGCCGACATCGCGCACGAGAACGGCCTGCCGCTGATCGCGGACAACACGATCGCGACGCCGTATCTGATCCGCCCGTTCGAGCACGGCGCCGACATCGTCACCCACTCGGCGACGAAGTTCCTGTCGGGCCACGGCACCGTCGTCGTCGGCGCGATCGTCGACGGCGGCACGTTCAAGTGGTCGGAGAACACCGACCGCTTCCCCGGCCTCACGGATCCGGACCCGTCGTACCACGGCGTCAGCTTCACCGGCGCGCTCGGCGATGACGTCGCGTACATCACGAAGGCGCGCGTGCAGCTGCTGCGCGACCTCGGATCCGCGGCCTCGCCGAACAACGCGTGGCAACTGCTGCAGGGCATCGAGACGCTCTCGCTGCGCATCGAGCGACACGTCGAGAACACCCAGGCGATCGCGGAGTGGCTCGAGCAGCACCCCGACGTCGCCACGGTCAGCTACTCCGGACTGCCGTCGTCGCCCTGGTACGAGGCCGGTAAGAAGTACGCCTCCAAGGGCGTCGGCGCCGTGCTGTCGTTCGAGCTCAAGGGCGGCGTCGACGCCGGCCGCGCGTTCGTGAACTCGCTGAAGCTGTTCAGCCACCTGGCGAACATCGGCGACGTGCGCTCGCTCGTGATCCACCCGGCCTCGACGACGCACTCGCAGCTGAGCCCCGAGGAGCAGCTGGCCGGCGGCGTCACTCCCGGCCTCGTGCGCCTCTCGGTCGGCCTGGAGCACGTCGATGACCTGAAGGCCGACCTGGAACAGGCCTTCGCCGCGGCCCGCCCCTAACCCTCCCGCCCTCTTTTCTTCATTTCTGGCACATCTCTCACGCTGTGCGCTGAAGAGATGTGCCAGAAATGACGATTTGACGCGGAGGGACGCCGCACGCAGAACCCCGGCCTTCCGGCAGAATGGACTGGATGGACTGGCAGATCTCCGAAGACACCGTGCCGTCGGCCCCGGTCACCGAGGCCGACGCGCGCTCGATGGCCGGCCGCCCGCCCGCATCCGGTGCGTGGCAGGACGGCGATCCGTCGGGCCATCGCCAGTTCGCGTGGCTCGGCGCGTTCACGACCGAGCGGGGCGACACGCTCCCCCATATGCGGCTCGCCTATGAGACGTGGGGCGAGCTGAACGCCGACGCGTCGAACGCCGTGCTCGTGCTGCATGCTTTCACCGGTGACAGCCACGTGCGCGGCAGCGCCGGACCGGGCCACCCGACGGCCGGCTGGTGGGAGGACATCGTCGGGCCCGGATGCCCCGTCGACACCGACGAGCTGTTCGTCATCGCGCCGAACATGCTCGGCGGGTGCCAGGGATCCACCGGCCCCGCGAGCATCCACCCCGACGGCGACCACTGGGCGTCCCGCTTCCCGTACGTGAGCGTGCGCGATCAGGTCGACGCGCAGCGACTGCTCGCCGACCACCTCGGCGTCGAGCGCTGGTACGCCGTGATCGGCGGGTCCATGGGCGGCATGCACGCGCTCGAATGGGCGATCACCCATCCGGATCGCGTCGCGCGCCTCGGCGTCATCGCCGCGCCCCCGGCGAACTCCGCCGATCAGATCGCGCAGAACGCGACGCAGCTCGAGGCGATCTCGATCGATCCGCGCTTCGCGGGCGGCGACTACTACGAGGCGGGATCCGGCGACGGCCCGCACCGCGGTCTGGCGCTCGCGCGGCGCATGGCGATGCTGAACTATCGCGGCATCGTCGAGCTGAACAAGCGGTTCCAGCGCTCGTGGCAGTCAGACGTCAGCCCGCTCGGTCACGGCGGCAGGTTCGCCGTCGAGTCGTACCTCGACTTCCACGGCAACAAGTTCACCCGCCGGTTCGACGCGAACAGCTACATCCGGCTCGTCGAGGCGATGGACTCGCACGATGTCGGCCGCGGCCGCGGCGGGATCGAAGATGCACTGCTCGGCGTCAGCGCCCGCACGCTCGTCGTCGGCATCGACACCGATCGCCTGTTCCCCCTCGAGGGGCAGCGGCGCATCGCGCGCGGCATCCCGACGACGATCCACGGCGACGAGCCGGTCATCATCACCAGCGACTTCGGCCACGACGGCTTCCTCATCGAGACCGACGTGCTCGGCCACCACCTGCGCGCGCTGCTCGCGGAGTAGGCCTGCCCTATACCGCGACCGCGACCCGGCGTCGATCCATCGCGAACGACAGCAGCGCGATGCCGACGCCCGCGAACGACAGCAGGATCCCGAGCCAGGCGGGGGCGGCGTAACCGAGTCCCGCCGCGATCACGACGCCGCCGAGCGCCGCGCCCGCACTGTTGCCGATGTTGAGCGCCGAGTGGTTGAGGGCGGCGCCGATCGCCTGATACTCGCCCGCCACGTCGAGCAGGCGCAGCTGGATGCCCGGCACCGCCGTCTGGCTCAGCGCGCCGAAGACGAAGAGGGCGACGGCGAGCGGAATCGGCCAGGAAGACGCGACGGCGACGAGGCCCGAAGCGAAGCCGACGAGCGTCAGACCGATCACGATCGTCTTCGACACGCTGAGGTCGGCGAGGCGGCCGCCCAGGATGTTTCCGACGACCATGCCGAGACCGATCGACATGAGCGCGATCGGCACGGCCCATTCGGGCCCGCCCGCCGCCTCGGTCATGAGCGTCGAGATATAGCTGTAGATCGAGAAGAACGCGCCGAAGCCGACGGCGCCGAGGAGCAGGGTCATCCACACCTGCGGGATCCGGAAGACGCCGAACTCGGCGAGGAAGGATCGACCGCTGCCGCCCCCGCTGCGCGGAATGAACAGACCGCACATGATCAGCGCGAGTACGAACACGACCGCGACGACGACGTACGCGGCGCGCCAACCGAAGTACTGCCCGAGGAACGTTCCTCCAGGCACGCCCACGACGTTCGCGACCGTGAGACCGCTCATCACCATCGCCACGCCCCACCCGCGCCGGCTCGGCCCGAGGATCTCGCTCGCGATCACGGTCGACATGCCGAAGAAGGCGCCGTGCGGCAGCCCCGAGAGGAACCGGGTCGCGGCCATCGTCTCGAACGTCGGAGCGACGACCGTCAGTACGTTCGCGACGAGCAGCGCCGCGACGAGGATCACCATCACGCGGTGGCGCGGGAAGCGCGCCACGAACGCCGCGATCGTCGGGGCGCCGATCACGACGCCCAGAGCGTAAAGACTGATGAGGATGCCCGCCTTCGCGATCGCATCCTCCTGCCGCGTCACGAACAGATCGTGCAGCAGGTCGTTCGCGACGCCGGGCAGGAGCCCCATCGAGACGAACTCGGTCATGCCGATTCCGAAAGCGCCGATAGCCATAGAGAGGAGCGCCATCGTCGCCGCACCCCTCGACACATTGGTCGAGGTAGTCATATTTCGAGCGTAGAGGAGTACGGCCTGTGTACGGGCCGAGTCCGCATCGGCCCCGGCGGCCCGCTCAGGCCGCGGCGACTACTGCCCGGCCTCGTCGATCGCGCGCTCCAGCCGCTCGACCTTGCCGTCGATCTCGCCCGAGTACCCCGGGCGGATGTCGGCCTTCAGCACGAGCGAGACGCGCGATCCGAACGGCGCGACGGCCTCTGTCGCACGCTTGACGACATCCATCACGGTGTCCCAATCGGGGCCCTCGATCTCGGTGAACATCGACGACGTGCGGTTCGGCAGGCCGGAGTCGCGCACGACCGCTACGGCGGCGGCGACGGCGTCGTGAACGGATCCGTCAGATCCGCTCTGCCCGGACGGTGCGACGGAGAAGGCGACGAGCACGGGGATTCCCTTCGTGGATCGGCGTGCGCCAGAGACGCACGACGGCCCAGACGCCGAGCACGACCACGAGCGCGTTGCGCAGGCCGAGGACCGTCAACGCCACCGTATCGCTCACGAGCACCAGGTGGTACCAGACCGGGTACACGAGGTGCGTGAGCGCGGCGGTGCCCAGCACGAGCATCGCGGGGCCGGTCGCGCGATGCCGGTCCCACACCAGCCAGAGCACGATGGGCGCGAGCAGCCAGGATTGAAACTGCGGGGATCCCACCTTGTTGCAGACGATCAGCGCCACCACGAGCGCCAGCGCGAGGGGCGGCAGCACCGAGCCCGCGGAGGCTCCGGCGCGCACGCGCCATACGCCGATCGCGCAGATGCCCGCCACGACGATGGCCATGAGCGGCGAGAGCAGCTGCGCGACCTGCTGCACGCCCGATCCCGCTACCTGGTAGGTGAGGATCGCAGTGTCGTAGTAGATCTCGGCACCGCCCGCGCCGAACAGGAACGGCGTCGCGGCGACCGCTTCGATCTGCAGTCCCCGATCGCCCTGCGTCGTGACGAAGCCCATCAGGTGGCTCGCGCCGCCCGCCAGCACCACCACGCCTGCGACTACGCTCGAGACGATCACCCCGCCCGCGATGACTTGCCATCTGCTGCGCAGCGCTATGACCAACGCGCCTGCGAGCGCCGCCGGCCACACCTTCATCCACGTGGCAGCGCCCACGAGCACGCCGGCGATGCGCGGGTGCCGCACCGCGAACAGCAGGGCCACCACCGCGATGGGCACCGTCACCGCGTCGAGCCGGAAGATCCCGATCGGACCGAGCACGGCGACGAACAACGCCCAGTACCCTCCGGCGAGCAGTCGCGACCTCGAGTGTGCGCGGCCGACGAGCGCGGCGAAGGCGCAGAAGTCGAGCACGACCACCAGCGCGGCCCACGCGAGCGAGTACGACGTGAACCACACGAGGGCCTGAGCGACCACCATCGGCGCGAGCGCCAGCGGCGGATACACCCACGCGGCCGTCACCCCCATCACCTCCCCGCCCGTGAGCGCCGCCTCGCTCCAGGGCTCATAGACGAGGTAGGTGTCGCCCATGGGCTGATTCGGCCAGAGCCAGCCGAGCGCGATCGCGATGGCATGGGCCGCGGCGAACCCGCCCCAGGCCGCGGCGAGTCTCAGTCGGCTCACCGAGTCGCCTCGACGAACGCCTCGGGCAGCGTCTGAGCGACATCCAGCGCGGTGATCGGCATACCGGGCCCCGCGGCGATCCGCCCGGCCGTGCCGTGCAGCCAGGCGGCCGTCGCGGCGATCGGACCGAGGTCTTCGACGTCGATCTCATCTTCGGATCCGCGCACCGCACTGGCGAGTATCGCGCCGAGCGCGCCGGCGAGCACGTCTCCGGTGCCCGCGGTGGCGAGCCAGGGCGTTCCCGTGCGTACGACGGTCCACCAGCCGCCCGGCGTCGCGACGATCGTCTCGGATCCCTTCAGCAGCACGACGCCGCCGACGGCCACCGCCGTCTCGCGAACGACCAGCAGGCGCTCGCGGAAATCGCCCGCGAGGCGCTCGGAGAGCGGATCGACGTCGATGTCGTCGACGCCGAGACCCAGCGGGATCCGCACCTCGCGCAGCTCGCCCGCGTGCGGCGTGACGACGAACGGACCGTGTGCGCGCGCAGCCATATCGAGCGCGCCGGCGTCGATCACGACGGGCGACGGCGAGGCAAACATGCCCTG
>Ga0308157_10001415_pt1 | contig 49987 bp, 43 predicted proteins | sample PhyBR1_FD_201035 | JGI IMG/M metagenome (GOLD analysis project Ga0308157, IMG submission 201035) | Phyllosphere microbial communities from UC Gill Tract Community Farm, Albany, California, United States - DLSLB.R1 | ecosystem: Host-associated > Plants > Phyllosphere > Unclassified | place: USA...
CGCGCATGGGGCGCGGCCGACCGGGAAGAGAGGTGGTGATTACTGGTTCTCGTCGTCGAGGAACGCCTGGAACTTCGTCTGGCCCTCCTCGGCGGAGGTCGCGACGTCGCCTCCGGTGATTCCGACGACGATCGGGTCGCCGACGATCTCACGCGCTTCGGCGACGTTCACCACGAGCGGCCGGTCGTGTCCGATGCCGTTCTTGCCGTTGGCGGCGATCGCCTCGGCGAGTGCGGGCGGGAAGCTGGAGGTTCCGGCCGGGTCCTCCCAGACCGACTGACGCGCACCGGGGACGCCCTGCTCCTGCACGGACAGCACGGTGTCGAAGCTGGTCGCCCATTCGATGAACTTCCAGGCGTTGTCCTGGTTGCTCGAGCCCTCGTTGATGCCCAGACCCCATGCCGGGATGTTGTACGGCTTGGAGCCGTCAGGACCCTCGGGGAACGGTGCGTAGCCGAGCTGCTCCGACACGGTCGAGTTCTCGGGCAGGGCGAGGTTCTGGTACAGGCTGCTCGCGTCGGTGTAGAACGCCGCCTGGCCCTGGGCGAAGATCGCCGCGGCCTCCGGCCAACTCATGTCGGTGCTGACGTTGTCGGGGCCGTACTGGTTGAGCATCCGGCCGTAGTACTCGTACGCCTCGATCGCCTCGGGGGTGTCGATGGTGGCCTTCTCGCCGTCCATGAAGTCGCCGCCGAAGCTGAACAGGTAGCTCGAGAACTGGGTCACCGCTGCGGAGCGGCCGGTGCGTGCGACGAATCCTGCGACACCGGGGTTGGCCTCGGAGATCGTCTTCGCCGCGGTCTCGAGATCATCGAGCGTGGTCGGCACCTCGAGCCCTGCGGCCTCGAGCAGGTCGGTGCGGTAGTAGAGCACCTCGGACTCGGTGATGAGCGGGACGCCCATGACGCGGTCCTCGTACATCGTGGTCGAGACGGGGCCCGACTGGAAGTCGCTCCAGTCCCAGTCCTCCGCGCCCTCGACGCGGTCGGTGAGGTCTGCGAGGTATCCGTTCTGCGCGAAGAGCTTGCCCTCCTGCAGGGGGCGGTACATCATCACGTCGATCTCGTCGGTTCCGGCGTTGAGCTTGACGTTGTACTGGTCGGAGAGCTGATCCTCGCCGAGCTGCGTCAGCTCGACCTTGAGGCCGGTCTCCTCTTCGAAATCGGGGATCTTCTCCTTGATGATGTCGGTCCACACGTGGTTCGCGAGCGTGACGCGGAGCGTGTCGGATCCCTCCGAGCCCCCGTCGCTGCTCGAGCATGCGGCGAGTCCGCCGACGGCGATCGCTCCGATCGCGGTGATGGCTGCTGCCCTGGTTCCCATTCGATGCTTCATTGCATGTCCTTCTCTGTGAAAGCGTTCTTCGCTGCGGTAGGAAAAAAGGGTGCTACCCGGCTCCCTGAGGTGCCATTAGTCTAATAAATCATACTTGTAACGCAAGTATGGGTCACGAGTTGAGAACGAAGAGAGAAAGAGGAGATCGCATGCTCATCGATCTGCAGGGCAAAGTCGCCATCGTCACGGGCGTCGGACGAGGAATCGGACGCGAGATCGTCACGACGCTCGCCCGTGAGGGCGTCACCACCGTCTCGGTCGATGTGAGCGCGGCCGACCTCGCCGAGACGGGGGCAGCGCTGGATGAGATCGGCGCGCGCCACCTCGAGTTCGAGTGCGACATCCGCGATGCCGCCCGCGTCGACGAGATCATCGCGGCCGTCGATGCGGAGTTCGGGCGCATCGACATCCTCGTCAACAACGCCGGCGTCGTCGGCAACGGGGCGATCGGCGAGCTCGACGAGGAGACCTGGGACTTCGTGCACGACGTCAACCTCAAGGGCACGTTCCTCCTGTGCCGCGCCGTGCTGCCGATCATGAAGCGGCAGCGTGCCGGCCGCATCATCAACGCCGCATCGTTCGCCGCCCTGGTGCCCATCTACGGAAGCGGGGCGTACGCCTCCTCGAAGATCGCCGTGGCCCACTTCACGCGTGCGCTCGCGGGAGAAGTCGGCCCGTGGAACATCACGGCCAATGCCTACGCTCCCGGCATGGTCCCGACCACGCTCAACCATTTCGATGAGCTCCCCGGCGACGAGCAGAACCGTCTCCTCGACACGCTGACGCTGCGCCGATGGGGTGCGAAGTCCGACATCTCGAGCCTCATCTGCTTCCTCGCCTCAGATCACGCCGGGTACATCACGGGTACACTCATCGACATCAGCGGCGGCAAGCTCGCCACGCAGGTTCCGCGCCTCGCATACGAGGCGGCGTCCGAGGCGGGCGAGTACGAATTCGCCGCTTTCGGCGAGTGAGTCAGCGGCGATCGCGGGTCCGGTGATGCAGAAGCGAACAACGAGGGGAGCATCGACGATGCCCGATACGAACGGCGCGAATGTCACGCGCTATCGCTCACGCATCGGCAACGGGCTCTACGCGCACGTCGTCGATGTGCTGGGTCAGGAGATCATCAACGGCGACATCCCCACCGGGGCGATCGTCTACGCCGACCAGCTGTGCGAGCGCCTCGGCGTCTCCCGCAGCGTGGTGCGCGAGGGCATCCGCACTCTCAGCTCGATGGGTCTCGTCGAAGCGCGCCCCCAGGTGGGCACGCGGGTGCTCCCCTCGACGGACTGGGATCTGCTGAACCCGTACGTGGTGAAGTGGCGCGGCCAGGGGCCGGGTTACGTCGAGCAGATGAAGCAGCTGCTCGAGCTGCGACTGGGCATCGAGCACGCGGCCGCCGGTCTCGCGGCGCAGCACCTCGACGCGGAGGTGGCGCAGGAGATCCTCGATCGGGCGATCGCGATGCGCGACGCCTTCGTGCAGAACGATGCCCGACGGTTCTTCGAGATGGATGCCGGGTTTCACCGCCTCATGCTGGAGGGCACCGGCAACGCCGTGATCGCACAGCTCGCCGATACGATCAGCGCGACGCTCGATGCGCGAGGCCGCGATACGCGCCCCGGGATGCACGACATCACCGCCGAGTCCGTGGAGAACCACATCCGGCTCGCGCGGGCGCTCGTCGACCGTGATGCCGGTTCCGCGCAGGAGATGGCGCGCGAGCTCGTCGAGCGCACGCTGCGCGAGTTCGAAGCGATCCACTCGGAGGTGCGCGGCCGCTGAGGCGCGCACCCCCGAGCGTGCGTCGATCAGTCGGGCATCACCATGACCGACTTGATGTTGCGTCCGGATTCCATGTGCTCGAAGGCCGCTTCCCAGTCAGCGAGCTCGTAGACGCCGCCGAGCACTGCGGAGGTGTCGAGGGCGCCCGTCGCGAACAGTGAGAGCACGCGCTCCCATGTCGTCCAGGTGTGCGAGAACGATCCGTACAGGGTGACGGCCTTCGCGACCAGCGGGTCGAGGCTGAAGCCCAGCGGCTGAGGGCCCCAGCCCACTTTCGCGATCGATCCGAAGGGCCGCACGAGTTCGAGGCCCTGCTTGAGCGCGACGCTGACGCCGGTGGCATCGACGACGAGGTCGGCGCCGAAGCCGTCGCCGAGCGACGCGATGAGGGTTGCGGGGTCCTCTTGCGTGATGTCGAGCGTGTAGTCGGCTCCGAGCTCGCGCAGCTTCGCGAGGCGATGCTCGTCGACCGGTGTGCCGAGCACGACCGTCGTGCCCGCGCCGCGCAGGCGCGCCATGAGCAGCGAGAGGGCGCCGATCGCCCCGGCCCCCTGGATGACGACGAGGTCGCCCGGGGTCACGGATGCACGTTCCACGAGAGCGTTGTACGCGACGGCGAAGGGCTCGGTCATCGCCGCCTGCTCGAAGGTGACGGCATCCGGGATGCGATGCAGCACGCGGGGCTCGGCACGCAGCAGCTCGCCGAAGGCGCCGTCACGTGTGGCGCCGTAGCCCTCGCGGTGCGGGCAGAGGTTGTAGCGTCCGGTGCGGCACAGGGCGCACACGCCGCAGATCGATGCGGCCGTCTCGCACACGACGCGGTCGCCGACGGCCCAGCCGGTCACATCGTCGGCGACGGCGGCGATGACTCCGGCGGTCTCATGGCCGAGAGTCACCGGCAGCGCCACATCCCAGCTCTGACCGTTGCGCCACATGTGGATGTCGGAGCCGCAGACGCCGACCGCGCGTGCGCGGACGAGCACCGTCCCCGGCTGCAGTTCGGGCGCCGGGACGTCGCGGAGCTCGACGTCGCCGTCGTTCAGGCCGTATTTGACGAGAGCTCTCATCGGATGCTTCCTTCCAGGTGGGGTCTTGCGATGCTGGGAAGGCCCGCTGCGGCGAGGGCCTCCTCGTGGGTGCGCACGCGCACGGCGGTCGAGCCGCCGAAGTACTTCTCGCGGGCCTCGCGGAGATAGTCGACCGAGTCGGCCATCTCCTGCATCCCGTTCACCCCGTCCTCGATGCTGATCCAGCCGTCGTATCCGGCATCGACGAGCGTCTGGAAGATGCGGGGGTAGTCGTTCATGCCGTCGCCGATCACGCCGTGCTGCAGCAGCGGGGAGTAGCCGATCGTCCCGTCGCTCTGGCGCAGGGCGTCGAGCGTCGCTCCCGGGGCGAGCGAGCGGTCCGAGGCCTGCATCGTGACGACGCGGTCGACCACGCGCTCGAGGAATTCGGCCGAGTCGTCACCGGCGACGATCGCGTTCGATGGATCGAACTGCACGCCGAAGCTCGCGCGATCATCGATCGCGTCGACGATCGCGAGGAAGACATCCGCGCGCTGCGCGAATTCCGGGGTCTTCCAGCTGCCGTCCTTGTAGTGGTTCTCCATGGCGAGCGTGATGCCCAGCTCGCGGGCGATCGGCAGCAGGCGCGTGAAGGCGTCGACCACCCACTCGATCCCCTGCGGGGTCGAGACGCCGGGATGCTGCTGGCCGGACAGCACGCGCGTGCTCGCTCCCCTGCCGCCGAGGCGCGCGGTGATGCGCATCATCTCGACTTCGCGGTCGAACTCGGCCGCGCGCACGTCGGGGTCGGGGTGGGTGAAGTCCGGCGACACGCACATCATCGGCATCTCGAAGCCTGCGTTGAGCAGTGCCTCTCCGACGCTGTCGACGAAGGCGTCGTCGGTCTGCCAGAACATGCCGCTGTAGAGCTCAAGGCCCTCCGCGGGGAGCGCTCGGGCCTTTTCGATCCATTCGAAGATCGTCATGGTGCGGTGCACGGCGAGTGCATCCAGATCACCCTTCGGGAAGACGCTGATCCTCATTGATTCCTCGTTTCATCATCGAGTAGCGAGTAAAAGTATTACGAATAAGACTAATATGAGAGACGGATGCTTCACCAGCACGCATCCGAAACCGCAACGGAGCGAGAGGGGTCTGCATGTCGATCGACGCAGCAGAACTGCAAGGATGGGTCAGCCGCCTACTGGAGGCATGGGAGTACGCGCCGGATGACGCGGCGTTCCTCGCCGAGACCCTGGTCGATGCGAATCTTCGCGGCGTCGACTCGCACGGGGTCATCCGGCTTCCCGCGTATCGCGCCCGCATCGATGCGGGTCTGGTCGACCCCCAGGCTTCTCCGCTGATCGAGCGCAGCGCGGGCGTCGTGAAGATCGACGCGGCCGGTGCCTCGGGCCAGATCGCCGCGCGCGCCGCCGTCGACGAGCTCATCGCGCTCAGCTCCGAACTGGGAGTCGCCAGCGCCGCGGTGCGCGGCAGCACGCACTTCGGGACGGCCGGATACTACGCGCGCGCTCTTGCGCGCAGCGGTCGGGTCGCGATCGTCGTGTCGAACTCGGAACCGATCGTCGTTCCGTTCGGGGGCAGAGAGGCACTGCTCGGCACGAATCCGTTCGCGTTCGCCGCCCCGACCAGCGGAGATCCGATCAGTCTCGACATGGCGACGAGCACGAGTGCGATGGGCAAGGTCCTCGTCGCGCGCACTCGGGGCGAGTCGGTTCCGGCGGACTGGGGCGTCGATGCGGAGGGCGTTCCGACGACCGATCCGGATGCCGTGGTCGCGCTGCTGCCCGCTGGCGGGCCGAAGGGCTACGGCCTGGGCTTCCTCGTCGAGATCCTCGCCGGGGTGCTCACCGGCGCGGCGGTCGCCGGCGACATCGGCAACATGTACTCCGACTTCTCCAAGCGGCAGGATGTCGGGCACTTCATGATCGCGATCGATGTCGCGAAGTTCCTGCCGATCGAGACGTTCACTGCGCGGATCGATGCGCTCGTCGCGCTCGCGCACGCCACTGAGCCTGCTCCGGGATTCGGTGCTGTTCTCGTTCCCGGTGAGCCGGAGGAGCGTTCGCGCCGCGCGAGGGGTGAGGCCGGGATCGAGATTCCGGATGCGACCGTGGCCGAACTCGTCGAACTCGGCGAGATCGCCGGGGTCGCCTACCCGGTGGAGGGTGCACGATGAAGGTTCTGGTTCCCGATCTGGTGCCGTTCGAGGCCGCTGTCGACGGTGTGGAGCTCGTCGTCTTCGATCCGCGTCTCCCGATCTCCGACGAGCATGTCGACGCGCGCGGCCTGGTCGTCTGGGGCATGCCTCACGATCTTCTCGTCGATGCGGCGCGGCGGTTGAAGCAGTTGGAGTGGCTGCAGCTGCTCTCGGCGGGCAGTGATGCTGCTCTCGCGGTCGGCTTCGACGAGCGCGTGGCGATCATGAGCGGGCGCTCGTTGCACGATGCGCCCGTCGCGGAGCACGCGCTCGCGCTCACGCTGGCTGCCGCGCGTCGGCTGCATACTCTCGTGCGCGCGCAGATCGGTCATCGCTGGGCGGGCGAGCTCGGCGGTGTGCAGCCGGAGCCGAGTCCTGGAGTCTTCTCGACGCTGCGGGATGCGAATGTGGTCGTCTGGGGGTTCGGCAGCATCGGCACGACGTTGACGCCGCATCTGCGCGGCATGGGGGCACGGGTGACAGGTGTCGGGACGCGGGCTCGGGTCGAAGGGGACGTGGAGGTCGTGACACCGGCGGATCTGCCGCGCATCCTGCCGCACACGGATGTCGTCATCATGATCCTCCCCGCGTCGCCGGACACCGAGGCGATCATGAGCGCCGAGCTGATCGCCGGTCTGCCTCCGCACGCCTGGATCGTCAACGTCGGCCGCGGCACGACCATCGATGAAGAGGCTCTGATCGTCGCGCTGCGGGAGGGTCGCCTCGGCGGTGCCGCCCTCGATGTGACGGTCGAGGAACCGCTGCCGGTGACATCGCCGCTCTGGGATCTGCCGAACGCGATCCTCACACCGCATGCGGCGGGTGGCCGCCCGCTCGGTGCGGCCGAGCTCGTCGTCGAGAACCTCGTCGCTCATCTCAGGGGCTCCGAGCTCCGCAATCTCGTCCGTCCCGCTCGAAAGGCCTGAACATGTCCACCAGTATTCGCGCGCTCACCCGTGAGACGCTCACTCGCCCCCTCGTGCAGATCTCGCTCGATCTCACGAACAACGACGACGCACTGCGCACGGCGGCGATCGCCGTCGAAGCAGGTGCCGACTGGATCGAGGTGGGGACGCCTCTCGTCCTCGCAGAGGGTCTGCACGCGGTGCGCGCGCTGCGGCGGGAGTTCCCCCGGCATCCGCTCATCGTCGATCTGAAGACGATGGACGGTGGATATCTCGAAGCCGAGATGATGGGCGACGCCGGAGCCGATGCGGTCATCGTGATGGGGCGAGCGCACGACGCGACCATCGATGCGGTGGTCGAGGCGGGTGAGTGCTTCGGGATGCTCGTCATGGGAGACGATCTCGCGTCGCCCGACAGGGTCGCAGAATGCGTGCGCCTTGAGGAGCGCGGAGTCGGAATGGTGATCCACCACATCGGCTACGACCACCGCAACGCGCATCCGGAGCTCGGGCTGACGCCGCTGACCGAGCTCGCTGACATCGTTCGGGCGACGAGTGTGCCCGTGCAGGCCGTCGGCGGCCTCTCGATCGATCAGGCTGTCGGATGCCCGGAGATCGGCGCGCCGGTCGTGGTCTTCGGTGCTCCTCTGGCGATCGACGGCAAGTCGTTCTCGGCAGCCGATGGAGACCTGCTCGGCGTTCTCACCGAGGCATGCGCGAGGGTTCACCAGGCGCCGATCCGCTATTGAGCTCGGCCCGCCCCGCAGATCGGCCTGCTGTTGAGCAGGTTGCTGCTGAGCAGGTTGCTACTGGCCAGGTTGCTACTGAACCGAGTCGCTGCTGAGGCGCGCGGCGACCGTGTGCGCGATCTCGTCCGGCGAGGAGCGGAGGTCGACGGTGATGTGGGCTTCGTCGGCCTCGAGCGCTTCCAGGGCGTCGAACTGGGAGGAGAGGAGCGAGTCGGGCATGAACTCGTGACCGCGCCCCGCCATGCGCTGCGCGATGAACTCCTGCGGCCCCGCCAGGTGGACGAAGATGATCGACGGGTCCGCCGCTCGCAGCGCGTCGCGGTAGCTGCGCCGCAGCGCGGAGCAGGCGACGACGATGCCGCCTGGGGCATCGGCGAGACGGGTGCCGACCGCGTGCAGCCAGGGCCAGCGGTCTTGATCGCGCAGGGGGAGTCCTGCCCGCATGCGTTCCTTGTTCTCGTGCGGATGCAGATCATCGGCATCGATGAAGTCTGCTGCGAGGTCCGCGGCGATCCGCTCTCCGACCGTCGTCTTACCGCTCCCGGACACACCCATCACCACAAGGTGCGGCGGCATCGACTTCTCTGACATGACTCCTCCATACGTATGACTTATATGATAATACGTGATGCGGGAGTGGATAGGTGACCTTCCGGTCTCAGGTGAACATCACGCGCAGCGGCGGCTCATCGGCATATGTGCGGCCGAGGGGACTTGTCCAGAGGATCACGCCGTCGTCTAACTGTCTCGCCGACCATCGATCTCGCTCGTCGACATCGGGATGCTTCAGCGGATGATGACTCGTGCAGAACAGGCTCAGGTTGCACAGCGCCGTCGGTCCGCCTTTCGCATGGTCGTGGTTGTGGTCGATCTGGCATCGATGCGCGGGAGTGCGGCATCCGGGGAATCGGCAGTGCTGATCGCGGGCGCGCAGGAAGCGCTTCATCCCCGCTGTCGGAACATAGTTGTCGGTCTCGACGACCATGCCTCTGGGATCGAGGAAGGCTCGATCCCAACTGCCCGCTCGTCCGGCGAGCAGGCGCGCGACATCGGGGGTCAGCGGACCGTGGCCATCGAACTCGGCCATCGCATCGTCAGCGCCGGTGAGCGTCGACGCGCTGATCGTGATGCTCACTGCGGCCCTCACCGACTCGAGTGCCGTGGTGGTGACGCTCGTCGGAGTCGCCGTCAGCAGCAGATCGGCCAGGATGTCGGCGCGCAACTGATCCGTGGTGCGGGCGTCGTGCTCGAGCGCACCGTATCCGTCGTGCATCGGAATCGAGTCGTGGAACAGCGCCTCGCCCGTCTCGTGCTCATGGGTCGCCGCATCATCGATGAAGTTCGTCTCGTCGATCAGCGCGGCGCCGTCGGTCGCGGCGCGATCACACGGTACTTCTCCAACGGGTACTTCTTCAACGGGTACTTCTCCACGCGGGGGTTCCTCGGTCTGACCGTGGTCGGGCGAATGCTCCCAGGGGGCCGGGCCCGCCATCGGGTCGTCGCAGGCCCAGGCCGACCGGAGCGGCGGCGTGGGCGCGGGTTCCGCCGTCTGCTCGGCGACGGCGGCATCGCGCTCGGCGCGGACCTTCGCCAATGCCGACGCGCGGGGGCGGCGGTGCCCTTTCGGGCGCGCCTCGGTGACGGCGTCGGCCATCGAGGTCAACCGGTCGTGAATCGCGTAGGCGAGGAGCTCGGGGAGGATCGCCGTCAGCACCGCCATGCCGTCGCCGTCGGGCTTCACCGTGACCGCGCGCTCTGATCGCCCACGTCGATGCTGCTCGGACATTCCGTCGGGGTGCACGGTTGCGGCGACAGCGCGGGCGCGGGCGCGCGTTCGGGCCGCGGTGTCGTGCTCGGCGAACGGCAGCACCTGCTGTTCGTAATCTCCGCGCAGTGACGAGGCATCCGGATGGCCGCTCACGTTCGGAGCCTCGTCGACGATCACCTCGGCATGCTGCTTGCTTATCGCGCCGGCCGCCAGAGCCGACAGCGTGCTCGGGAACTGTCGCACGAGCACCCAGGCCCCGGTGATGCGCGCACTCGCCGAACCAGGCGGGATGTGCGCCGCGGCGGCGTACTCTGCGCTCATCGAGCGGAAGGCCATGTCGTCGGATCCGGGATCGAGTGCATGTTCTTCAGCGAGCAGGTCGAGGCGGGTGGCGAGGAGTTCGGCGCGCCGTGCCTCGAGGCTGGCGATCTGCCGGCCCAGGTCCACCCACTCATCGAGCAGCCCGCCGCGGAGAGTCAGGGAATCATCGATCGCCTGAAGCGGAGGGGTGAGCGGGGCCATGCATCCAGATTAGAACAAAGATTCGAAGAACGCAAGAGGAAACTGAAGCTGCTGGAGAACTTCTCTACGATGTCGCGCCGCCTGTCATCGGAGCATCCGGAAGCCGCGGCCAGCGGATCGTCGCACCCTCGACATCGTTGCGCTGGAGATACCGTGCGATATACGGGCAGTGGGGGACGATCGTCTTGCCGGATGCGGCGGCATCCGCCAGAGCCTGCCCGGCGAGCACAGGGGCAAGGCCTCTGCCCTGGAAGGCGGGATCGACTTCCGTATGCGTGAACAGGATCTCCTCGTCGCGCTCCTGGTATGCGGCGAATCCGGCCAGCACATCGCCGATGCGGATCTCGTAGCGCGACGCTTCGGCGTTGCGGGTGACTGCGGGTTCGTCTGACATGGCTGCTCCCTCGCGTACGTTCCTCCCACCATAGGACCGGCGACGTCAGTGCGGGTCGTTACGCTGGAGAGATGCCTCAGAACCCCGGTGACCCCTACCCGGGCGACCCGTACCCCGGCGACCCCTACGAGGACGTGCCATGGGATGACGCCCCGCCGCCGGAGGAGATGGACTGGGAGCCGCAGGGGCCCGGCTTCGAGCCTGCGCTCGACTGGGGGCCCGGCCCGGATGCCGTGGCAGCGGCATCCGCTCCCCGCCTCGCGACTCCCGCTCGCTACGGATCGGCCGGCGAGGCGCTGCACGCGGTCTTCGGGTACGAGTCGTTCCGCGGTGATCAGGCGGCCATCGTCGATCAGGTGATCGCCGGTGGGGATGCCGTCGTGCTGATGCCCACCGGTGGCGGCAAGAGCGTCACCTATCAGGTGCCAGCGCTCGTGCGCGAGGGCACCGGTCTCGTGATCAGTCCGCTCATCGCGCTCATGCATGATCAGGTCGACGCGCTGCGCGCGAACGGTGTGAATGCCGCGTACTTGAACTCGACGCAGGCGGCGTCGGAGCGCGCCGAGGTCGAGCGCGCATATCTCGCCGGTGAGCTCGACCTCATCTACGTCGCCCCGGAGCGTCTCTCCTCTCCCGCGACGACGCGCCTGCTGCAGCGCGGCGTCCTCAGCGTCATCGCGATCGACGAGGCGCACTGCGTGTCGCAGTGGGGCCACGACTTCCGTCCCGACTACCTCGCCCTCGGCGACCTCGGCGAGCGCTTCCCCGGGGTTCCGCGCATGGCGCTCACCGCCACGGCCACCCGAGCCACCCACAAAGAGCTCACCGAACGCCTGCACCTCGATCGGGCGAAGCACTTCGTGGCGAGCTTCGACCGGCCGAACATCCAGTACCGGATCGTGCCGAAGGTCGACCCGCGCAAGCAGTTGGTGGGGTTCGTGCGCACGATGTCCGACAGCGCCGCCGGCATCGTCTACGCCCTCAGTCGCAAGTCGGTCGAGCAGACCGCGGCCTACCTCGCAACCCAGGGGCTCGATGCCCTGCCGTACCACGCGGGTCTTCCTGCCGAGGTGAGGGCGGCGAACCAGTCGCGCTTCCTCCGAGAAGACGGTGTCATCATGGTCGCCACGATCGCGTTCGGGATGGGAATCGACAAGCCGGACGTCCGCTTCGTCGCCCACATCGACCTGCCGAAGTCGGTCGAGGGCTACTACCAGGAGACCGGTCGCGCAGGTCGTGACGGCGAACCGGCTGTCGCGTGGATGGCGTACGGTCTCGGCGACGTCGTGCAGCAGCGTCGCATGATCGACCAGAGCCCCGGCGATCGCACGTTCAAGATGCGGATGGGGCAGCACCTCGACGCCATGCTCGGTCTGTGCGAGACGGTCGAGTGCCGCCGCCAGAACGTGCTGAACTACTTCGGTCAGGCATCCGGCCCCTGCGGCAACTGCGACACCTGTCTCGAGAAGCCGGAGACCTTCGACGGGCTGATCCCGGCGCAGAAGCTGCTGTCGACGATCGTCAGGCTCAAGCGCGAACGCAACCAGGCATTCGGTGCGGGGCACCTCATCGACATCCTGCGCGGAGCATCGACCGATCGCATCCGCCAGCAGAAGCACGATGGCCTCGCCACCTACGGCATCGGGGCCGACCTGTCCGATCAGGACTGGCGCAGCGTCGTGCGGCAGCTGCTCGCCCGCGGCATCCTCGTCGCCCAGGGAGACTACGGCACGCTGGCGCCCGGTGAGGCGGCCGCGGGTGTCCTCAGGGGGGAGATGCAGGTGCCCCTGCGCAAGGACACGATGGGTCGGATCGCAGGTGGACGCGCACGGAAAACCTCTGCCGCATCGGATGCCGTCGCAGAGGGCGACCGGTCGCTCTTCGAAGCGCTCCGTGTCTGGCGTGCGGAAACCGCGAGAGAGATCGGCAAGCCCGCGTACATCGTGTTCGGCGACGCGACGCTGCGCGCGCTCGCCGAGGTGCGACCGGCATCCATCGGTGATCTCGAGGGCATCACCGGGATCGGCGAGAAGAAGCGCGAAGCCTACGGCGATGCGGTGCTCGCGGTGGTCGCGGCGAACTGAGCACGCGGCGGCCGGGAGCCGGCCTCCCTGCGAACCGTGAGCCGTCAGCCGGCGGCGTATGGCTCCGCATGCACCGCGACCGTTGCCGCGGCGCTCAGCAGCTTCGACACCGGGCAGCGCGCGTGGGCCTGAGCGAGGATGCGCTCGGTCTCGTCGGGCGAAGCGCCCTCCGCCGACAGGTAGGCGTCGACGTGGAATTCGTAACCGGGGGCATCCGCGGCGTCGTGCAGCTCGACCTCGACGCGCACGGTCGTGCGCTGATCGCGCGGCACGAACACTCGGGCCGTCGCGTTCAGGCACGTCGCCCACGCCAGTGCCAGCAACTGCTCCGGGTTGCTGGCATCCGGATCGCGCTCGGGATTCAGCGGTGACGCGACCGGCACTGCCATCCCGCCGTGCACGACGCTGGTTCCGGCTCCGCCGTCTCGGTTGCTCGCCTCGGTCCGGTATCTCGTGCTCATTCCTCCACCGTATGTCTGCTCGAGACAAGTCGCCTGCGCGACGACCACCCACTCGATTGGAGACTTCGCACAGGAGGCTTTCTCCCGCATTGGAGGAGTCCTACGGTTGAAGCATCCTGACTTCTCTTCGAGAGGAACACCATGGTCGACGCCGCCGTCCGCAACACCCAGGCACCCCACGATGACGATGCTCCGCGCATCGATGTCGCGCGCGTGAACGATCTGCTGCTCGGCACCTGGGCCGACACTCGCCGCGAAGCCCGCGAGATGATCAAGGATCCCGCCTTCTGGCGCGACGACTCACTCAGCAAGGACGAGCACCGCGAACGCGTGCTCAGCCAGTTGCACCTGCTCGTGCAGAACAGGGCGGTGCACCGCGCCTTCCCGAAGAGGTTCGGCGGCGACGATGACAACGGCGCCAACATCTCGGGCTTCGAAGAGCTCGTCGCGGCCGACCCCAGCCTGCAGATCAAAGCCGGTGTGCAGTGGGGGCTGTTCGGGTCGGCGGTCCTGCAGCTGGGCACGGATGAGCATCATGAGAAGTGGCTCCCCGGCATCATGGACCTCTCGATCCCCGGGGCCTTCGCCATGACCGAGATCGGACACGGCTCCGATGTCGCGGCGGCCGCGACCACGGCGACGTACGACCCCGAGACCGAGGAGTTCGTCATCCACACGCCGTTCCGCGCGGCGACGAAGGAGTTCCTCGGCAATGCGGCGCTGCACGGCATCGCCGCCACCGTGTTCGCGCAGCTCATCACGAACGGTGTCAACCACGGCGTGCACTGCTTCTATGTGCCGCTGCGCGGCGAAGACGGCAATGACCTGCCCGGTATCACTCGCGAGGACGACGGCCTCAAGGGCGGACTGAACGGCATCGACAATGGCCGCCTGTCGTTCGACCACGTCCGCATCCCGCGCACCAATCTGCTGAACAAGTACGGCGACGTCGCGGCGGACGGCACGTACACGAGCCCCATCGACAGCCCCGGCCGACGCTTCTTCACGATGCTCGGAACCCTGGTGCAGGGGCGAATATCGCTGGATGGGGCGTCGTCGTGGGCATCCGCCCTCGGCCTCCACATCGCGATCACCTATGCCACCCAGCGCCGCCAGTTCGACGGGGCCGACGGGCAGGAGGTCGTGCTGCTCGACTACGGCAAGCACCAGCGCCGGCTGCTCCCTCGCCTGGCCACCACCTACGCGCAGATCTTCGCGCACGACGAGTTCGCGCAGAAGTTCGACGGCGTATTCTCGGGGCGCACCGATACCCCGGCCGACCGCGAGGACCTCGAGACCCTCGCCGCGGCGCTCAAGCCGCTGTCGACGTGGCATGCGCTCGACACGCTGCAGGAGGCGCGCGAGGCGTGCGGCGGCGCCGGCTACATGTTCGAGAACCGCCTGGTGGGTCTGCGTCAGGATCTCGACATCTACGTCACCTTCGAGGGCGACAACAACGTGCTGCTGCAGCTGGTCGGAAAGCGGCTCCTCACCGACTTCGCCAAGCAGTTCAAGGACAAGGATGCCGCGGCGCTCGCCAAGTACGCCTTCGGGCACACCGCGGGCAAGGTGTTCCACGGCGCGGGTCTCCGCCGTTTCGGACAGAACGTCGCCGACTTCGGTCAGGTCGCGCGATCCGTCGAGAACGGGCTCCGCGCCGAGCAGCAGCACGAGCTGCTCGCCGACCGCGTGCAGCAGATGGTCGCCGATATCGCCGGACGCCTGCGGCCGGCGGGCAAGGACAAGGTGCTCGGCGAGAAGCTGTTCAACGAGAACCAGGCCGACCTCATCGAAGCTGCCCGTGCGCACGGAGAGCTGCTGCAGTGGGAGGCGTTCACGGATGCCGTCAACTCGACGCCCGACGACGACACCAGGCAGGTCCTCACCTGGTTGCGCGACCTGTTCGGGCTGCAGCTGATCGAGAAACACCTCGCCTGGCACATCATCAACGGCCGGCTGTCGACGCAGCGCGCCGCCGCCGTCTCGAGCTACATCGACCGTCTGTGCCGGCGCCTGCGTCCGCATGCGCTCGACCTCGTGAACGCGTTCGGGTACGAGCCCGAGCACGTGCGCGCACCGATCGCGAGCGGTATCGAGCAGCAGCGACAGGACGAGGCCCGCGCGTACTACGCCGATCTCGAGGCATCCGGGAAGGCGCCGATCTCGGAGAAGGTGCTGAAGAAGGCCGCCAAGAAGTAGTCACTCGCACGTACGCTGAAGCGCATGACCTCCCTTCTGTCCGCTGCCGACGGCCGCGCGCGCTGTGCCTGGGTAGGCACGGATGCCGAGTACGCCAGGTATCACGACGAGGAGTGGGGCGTGCCGCTGCACGGCGACCGCGCGCTGTTCGAGAAGATGTCGCTCGAGGGCTTTCAGGCGGGGCTGAGCTGGATCACCATTCTGCGCAAGCGACCGCGCTTCCGCGAGGTCTTCGCCGGGTTCGACCCGGTGAGCGTCGCGGACTTCGACGACGACGACGTCGAGCGACTCATGGCGGATGCCGGGATCATCCGCAACCGCGCGAAGATCCTCGCCACGATCAGCAATGCGCGTCTCGTGACCGAGATGTCCGGCGGCGAGCTCGACGAACTGATGTGGTCGTTCGCGCCGGCTCCGGGCATCCGCCCCCGCTCCTTAGACGGCGTTCCTGCGGTGACGGACGAGTCGACGGCGATGAGCAAGGCGCTGCGGAAGCGCGGTTTCCGGTTCGTCGGCGCCACGACGATGTATGCGCTCATGCAGTCGACAGGCATGGTCGACGATCACGTCGAGGGATGCTGGCGGGCGCTGCCCGCCCCGGCTTAGAAGCCGTGGGCGTGGGCGAACTCCTCGAGCTTCCCGTCTGTGCCGTCTCCGCCGTAGAAGGTCGATGTCTGCAGTTCCAGTGTGTCGGTGAACCCGTTCTCGCCCGGGACGGTGATCTCGATCGGATAGGTGCCGCCGAACGCGGGGATCCGCGGTACGGCGCCGTCTGGGCCGATCCAACCGCGAGCCTCGTGGAAAGCTGCGCTGACGTCTACGCCGTCGATTCGATACTCGGTATCTGCCGGCAGGAGTTCGACTCCGGTCGCGTCGAGCCCGAACTCCTCCTTGGGGATGACGATCGCGTAGTCCCACGACCCCGACTCGTCCACGCCGATCAGTCGGAGATCGAACGTGTCGGTGAGTTCTTCGCCTGCCAGCTCGTACGTCACCGTCGCTGTCGCGTCCTCCTCGTCCTTCGACACGGTGGCGTCGTCGAGTGACAGGATCTTCGGGCGGTCCTGGACGAATGTATAGACGTCGGGAGTGAGCAGCATCGACAGCGGTTGCTCAAAATCCAAATCCATCGCGGGCGTGATCTGCACGATCTCCTGATAGTCGATGTCGCCGAAGGCGAGCAGCGAGAAGAAGAGCCTGGTCGATGATTCCGCGCCGTCAACCGCCGTGAACAGCGGTTCTGTGCTCGTTGGTGTCGGATCAGGGGTGTTTGTCGCCGAGCAGCCGCTCAGCGCAATCGCCAGCACGGCGGCGGCGGGAAGCAGGGCACGGCGGAGTCGACGTTCTGGAAGCATCACGAGTCAGATCGTAGCCGTCGGCCACGCGCCACTGGGGAAACCGGTCAGATTCGCCATGTCCTGCTTGAGCTGGTCGGCGACCTCCTGGGACGCGGTGAAGTTCGTCGTGCTCAGCGTGCGTCGTATCGACAGGTCACCGAGCCGCTATCCGATGTCTCGTCGACGACGACCTCTCCGTTCCAGATGATCTGACAACTGACGGTGTCGGATTCGGCATCCTCGGGGGCTTCGAGGATCAGCTCGGCCCATGATTGCTTCGTGTTGAACCTGGCCCATCCTTCTGCCGGCCATGTTTCGGTGCGGTCGCCCGCGTCGTGGGACATCGACGCAGACATGCCTTCCGGTCCCTGCCCGCGAAGCTCGACCCTGTTGATCGAAGTCACCGCGATCATGCCGACGATGAAGATGATGGTCATGACCACGGCGATGAGCAGCGATGTCAGGGCGCAGATCATCGCCCAGCCGCCGCGGGCGGAGACAGCGCGTCGTGCCCTGACCCCGAGAACGATCCCGGCGATGCCGGTGCCGGCCATCAGCGCGAAGAACAACGGCACGACGGGAGATTGCAACGCCATGTACGGCACGACGAGAAGCGCGCACAGCACGAGCGCAACGATCGACAACCAGATGGCCACCAAGGGCATGCGAGCGGGGCGAACATTCTTGTCCGGTGCGGTGGGCGTAGAGATGATCTGTTCGCTCATGGGCTCGATTATCCTTGTTCGCGGTCGGGCTCTCGCTTTTGCCGCCAGATGGGCATGGGCGATATCGCCTATCATGGCTGCCGGCGGGGGAGCAGAGATCCGGATGCGCGTGTAGAAGCGGCCGGTTCTCGAGGGCCAGATGGCGGAGGAGATGCATGGCTGACTCCGGCGCCACGATGAACGCTTGGAGTTCGTATGACTGATCGAATTTCCCGCCCCGACGGGAATGGTAACCGCGTCCGGCATTCGAACCTTCGACGAATCGCATGGTCGCTGGCCGTGGTGTCGCTGATGCTGTCGATCATCGGCGTGTTGTGGCTGAGACTGTGGATTCCCGGACTCGTCATCGGTGGGGCGGCGCTGATGGTGAGCTTCCTTGCGGTACGACAGCAAGGCGAACGTCCCTCGCTCGCACAGCCGGTCGTCGTCGTCGGTGCACTCGCACTCGCGGTGCCCATCGTGATCGCAGTGATCTCGATCATCGGAGCACTCACCCGGACGGATGCCGGACCGCCTCGAGAAGAGCTCCAGGTCGAGCTTCGAGTCCACGCGGACGGAGATTTCACCGTCACCTACACGGAGCCGCGGGCGGACGGTGCCGCCAAAGCCGCAGTGGCTGAGGTCGCCGCCACAGACGAGTTCGAGACGTCGTTCACGACCCGCCTCGATGGGATCCAGTTCGTCGCTGCCGTGACACCGAACAACATCGGGCCGCAGACGATCCGCTGCGAGATCGTCATCAACGGTGAGAGCATCGTCGACGAATCCGTAGACGAACGATACATTGATTGCTCATCCGACCTGCAGGATCTCCATCAGGCAAGCATCGACGGAAACTGAGACTCGGCCAACGAGAGCAGGTCAGAACGGCGATCCCGGTGCCCGGTCGAGTAGGCCGGCTGTGACGACCCCGACCAGCAGCGTCGCCTCGCGAGTGAGGGCGAAGGGCATCTCCGCTGGAGCGGATTCGAGCTGCACTCCTTCGGGGCGCACTGCGCTCGCGCCGGTGTCGAAGAACGGGCTCGCGGGTCCGCGCGTGCTGGCGTGATCGCCGCGCAGATGCTCTGGGTGCCGTCGGTGCACGGCTGAGCGACCGACCGTCGTCGACGGGTATTTCTGCCCGTCGAGCGATTCGGCTCCGGCGGTTAGTATGTACCGGTGCGCCTGGGCTCTCGATGCTCGGGCGCGTCGAGTTGACGATCACCTGGGGGACACTGAGGATGAAGGCGCTGCCATGGCTGCGTGCGAAGCCGAAGACCGTGGCATCGGTGGCGGCGGTCACCGTCGCGATCCTGACGATCGGCACGCTCGCCTACGCCTATGACGGAAACCCCACGACCAAGGTCGATCTGAACGACGGCGGGGTCTGGATCACGAAGTCGTCGGCTCTCATGGTCGGTCACTTCAACAACGAGTCGACGCTGCTCGACGGCGGTCTGCGCACGACGGGCGAGAGCTTCGACATCCTGCAGGACGAATCGACCATCCTCGTCACCGATCGCTCCAACTCCACGCTCACCGCGATCGATCCCGCCCGTGTGTCCCTCGGCGACAGCGCCAAGATCCCCAGCTCCGCGAAGGTCGCGCTCGGAAACCAGACGGCGGCAGTGCTCGACCCCGACTCGGGCAACCTGTGGGTCGTCCCCGTCAAGGCGATCGCCAACTTCGAGCATCAGGGCAACGACCCGCTCGTCGAGCTCGGCAAGAACTCGGATGTCACCGTCGGCGACGACGGCACCGTCTACGCGGTCTCCGGCGACAAGGGCGAAGTCGTCACCATCCCCGTCGACAACGAGGGCGAGCCGCTCGAGCCCTCCTCGGCGGGCATCGACGACATCGACACCTCGATCGCGCCGACCATCACGGCCGTCGGCACGACGCCGGTGGTGCTGTCGCCGGCCGACAGCGCCGTCCTCACCCCGGGCGGCCTTCGTACAGAGATCGTCGAAGCAGACACTGCGGTGCTGCAGTACGCATCGATCTCCACGGATGCAGTGACCGTGGCGACGGCGTCTCATCTCATCGACGTGCCGCTCGATGGCGGCGAGCCGCAGATGACCGACGCCGGCGGCAGCGGCATTCCCGCAGCTCCCGTGTCGCTCCTCGGCTGCACCTACGGCGCCTGGGCGGGAATCGGCACCTTCGTGCGCGAGTGCCCCGGCGGCGACGACGACGTGAGCGAGGAGATCCCCGGCCTCGAGGCATCCGTATCGCTGACGTTCCGTGTCAACCGCGACGTCATCATCCTCAATGACACCGTCGGGGGAGCGGCATGGCTCGCAGATGAGAGCCTGCAGCAGGTCGACAACTGGAACGACCTGACCCCGCCCGAGGGCGAGACCGAAGACGAGGAGGACACGACGGAGGAGACCGTCGAGACGACCCTCCCGGTGCGCACCGACGTCAACACCCCTCCCGTCGCCGAAGACGACTCCTACGGAGTGCGCCCCGGCCAGACGACCGCGCTTCCCGTGCTCGACAACGACAACGACGCCGACGGCGACGTGCTCGTCGCGGCACTCAATGAGGATCAGCCCGGGATCGGCACCGTGCAGCCGATCTACGACGGCGGGTCGCTCCAGATCGCCGTGGACGAGGAGGCGTCGGGTGCGGCATCCTTCAACTACGACGTGAGCGACGGACGCGGCGGCACCGATTCGGCCCGCGTCGATCTCACCGTCAAGGACTGGGACACCAACACCCCGCCGAAGTCCAAGCGCACCACTTCGCTCGCGATCGAGACGGGCGGCACGGTCTCGTACAACATCCTTCCTGACTGGATCGACCCCGAGGGCGATGACATCTATCTCCGCGAGGTCGTCGCGGCCCCGGGCGACGAGGTCGAATTCAGCACCGACGGGCAGATCACCTACCGCGCCACCGCGAGTGTGCAGGGGCGCAAAGAGGTGCAGGTCTCGGTGTCCGATGCTCTCGGCGAGGTCGCGTCGGGCATCATCGTGCTCGATGTGCGGCCCTCCGGTTCGACGCTCCCGAAGACGAACGCCGATCACGTGATGACGCGCGTCGGCGAGCAGGTCACGGTCTCGCCGCTCGCGAACGACTCCAGTTCCGGTCGCGAGCAGCTGCGACTCACCCGTGTGAACGGCGATGAGACGCCCGGCGCGACGATCACCCCCGACTACCCCAACAAGACCTTCACGTTCAGCGCTCCGACCAAGGGCGTCTACTACGTGCTGTACGAGGTCGCCGCAGGCCCGAACGGCGTGCAGGGCATCGTCCGGATCGATGTGGAGGACGCGAGCGAGCAGGATCTCCCGCCTGTCGCCGTGCGCGATGTGGCGCTGCTGCCGACAGGCGGCGAAGTGCTGCTGGGTGTGCTCAACAACGACTCCGACCCCTCGGGCGGGATCCTGGTGATCCAGTCGGTGAGCGTCGAACCGGGCAGCGGCGTTTCGGTGTCGGTGCTGAACCACGAGTCCCTCCGCATCGGCGATCAGGGGGCGCTCGACGAACAGGTGCGACTCACCTATCGCATCTCGAACGGCTCCAAGACCGCCGAGGGCGAAGTGGTCGTGATCCCGATCCCCGCTCCAGAGAAGATCCTTCCGCCGGTCGCGAGCCCCGACTCCGCCGTCGTTCGAGTCAACGACGTCGTCACGATCCCCGTGCTCGCGAACGACACGAGCCCTGTCGGTGACGCCCTCACTCTCGAGCCCGAGCTCGTCGAGCCCTTCATCGAGCCCGAGGACGGCGAGATCTTCGTCTCGCAGGATGTCGTGCGCTTCAAGGCGGGGCCGGAGGCGAAGACGGTCTATGCGACCTATGAGGTCTCCGACTCGCGCGGCAACAAGGTCGGCGGGTACATCACGATCCAGATCATGCCCGAGCAGGACGACAACGCCGCCCCGCGCCCGCAGGACATCACGACCAGAGTGCTCAGCGGCAGTACCGCGAACATCGCCGTTCCTCTCGACGGACTCGACTCCGACGGCGACTCCGTCGAGCTCATCGGCCCGGCATCGAACCCGACGAAGGGTCGCATCACCGAGGTCGCGCAGAACTACTTCGTCTACGAGGCCTACGCGGACTCCACCGGCGTCGACCACTTCGCCTACCGCGTCCGCGATCGCCTCGGCAAGGAGGGCACCGCGACGGTGCGCATTGGCATCGCGCCCGCAGAAGACGCCAACCAGGCGCCGTTCGCCGTCAAGGATGCCGTCGTCGTGCGACCAGGACGCGAGATCGCCGTACCGGTGATGCTGAACGACTCCGACCCGGAGGGCGATGAGATCTCGCTCGTCAAGGACGGACTCGTGCTCCCCGAGCTCGAAGGCATGACGGCGAGAGTGTCCGGCGACCGCGTGCTCGTGAAGGCGCCGAACCGTGCGGCGGAGACTTCGCTGCAGTACACGATCGTCGACGCGCGGGGCGCATCGGCTCAGGCCGTGATGCAGATCACGGTCGATGAGGACGTGCCGCTGCTCGCGCCGATCGCGCGCGATGACCGGGTGCTCCCCACCGATCTGGTCGATGGAGAGCTCACCACCGACGTCGACATCCTCGCCAACGACGAGGATCCCGACGGCACGACCGACGGTCTGCAGGTGGAGGTCGACGAGGGCGGCACGCTGCGCGACGACGGCACGGTGAGAGTCACCGTCGGCGAAGAGATGCAGCTCATCCGCTACACCCTCACCGACCGTGACGATCTGCAGACCTCGGCGTTCATCTTCGTGCCCGCCGTTCAGGATCTGCGTCCGACTCTGACGTCGACGAAGCCGGTCACGGTTGTGAGCGGTGAGACGAAGGAGATTCCGCTCTCCGACTACGTCACCGTCGCCGGGGGCGGCACGGTGACGGTCACCGAGCACGCGAAGGTGAGTGCTGCGCACGCCGACGGCGCCGACCTGGTGAAGGATGGGAGCACGCTCGTCTACACTTCGGCACCGGACTACTTCGGTGAGGACGGTCTGTCGTTCGAGGTCACCGACGGCGACGGTCCGGATGACCCGGAGGGACGCAAGGCGACCCTCACGATCCCGATCACCGTGCTGCCTCCGGACAACCAGCCGCCCAGCTTCACACGCGGTGAGGTGAACGTGGCGCCTGGCGAGGATGCATCCACCCTCGACCTCGAAGCGCTCACGACCGATCCCGACCCCGACGACGCGGGCAACCACAGCTTCACGCTCGTCGGCAGCGGCAGCCAGGGCGTCACGGCGCGGATCGCCGACGGACAGCTCTCCGTCGAGGCGGCATCCAACGCGAAGAAGGGCACGGCGCAGAACCTCACGATCCGCGTCTCCGATGGTGAGACCGAGCCGGTCGAGGGCACAGTCGTCGTCAACGTGACCGCGTCGACGCGCGCTCTCGCCACGGCGAACACCGACACCATCGACGAAGCAGATCAGGGCGAGACGATCTCGGTTCCGGTGCTGGACAACGACTTCAATCCGTTCCCCGACACCAAGCTGAAGCTCGTCTCGGCGGCGCCGGAGACCGGTGCGGGCCGGGCGACCGTCGAAGGCGATTCCGTGAGCGTCACGCCCGACAAGGACTTCGTCGGCACGCTGGTGGTGCGCTACACGATCGAGGATGCCACTGAGGATGCCGACCGGCATGTCGACGGCCGCATCGTGCTGACTGTGCAGGGCGTCCCTGAGGCTCCTGGGCGACCTCAGGTGACCAGCGTGCAGGACCGCACCGTCGTGGTGTCGTTCTCTGCGCCATCGAACAACGGCGCCGAGATCACCCATTACACAGTGAAGAGCGCCAGCGGCGGCGCGTACAGCAAGCAGTGCGACTCGACGACCTGCACGCTGGACGGGCTGACGAACAACGTCGAGTACACCTTCGAGGTGGTCGCCACGAACCGGGTCGGAGATTCGGAGCCCTCAGGGCCTTCGGGCGTCGCGCGTCCGGATGCCCGCCCCGATACGCCGATCGCACCGACGGCGACCTGGGGCGACAAGGTGGCGAGGGTGGCATGGAAGACGCCTTCGACGCCGGGGTCGCCCGTCGAGTCTTACAACCTGCAGATCTCGCCCGCACCGCCGTCGGGCATCACCGAGAAGACCGGTGTGACCGGCAACGCGCTGACCTGGGAGGGTCTGGAGAACGGCACCTCGTATCAGGTGCGCGTGCAGGCGGTGAACCGCGCCCCCGAGCCCTCGACGTGGAGCGGGTGGTCGCGCGACACCGTCCCGGCAGGGCCGCCGCTGCAGCCGGCGGCTCCGACGACCGCTGAGTTGGCTCCGGTCGGCGACCAGGCCCAGATGAACGTCGTCTGGAAAGCGCCGGGCGCCAACGGCGACGCGATCTCCGGATATCAGGTGCAGGTGCTCAAGGGCGGATCGACGGTGCGCACCATCGACGTCGCCGCCGGCCAGACCAGCCAGGCGGTCAAGGTACCCACCTCTGAGGACGGGTACTCGTACATGGTCCACGCCAAGAACAAGGCAGGATGGGGTCAGTGGAGCCCGCCGTCGGCAGAGCGCCGTGGCGCGATCAGGCCGGATGCACCGAACACGCCCTCGATCGTTGCGCGTGACAGAGCGATCGAGATCACCTCGTCGTACGCGCTCTCGGAGGATCAGCGCAACGGCGCCAAGCCGAGTGAGATCTCATACCAGTACCGGCTCAACAGCGGCGGCGGCTGGAACGCGTTGTCGGGCACGACGATCGGCGGACTCTCCAACGGGTCGTCGTACACGCTCCAGATCCGCGCACTGTCGAACACCGGCACGGGGAGCTATACCGGCGTGGAATCCGCTGCCTCGGCGGCCGCGATCCCGTATGGCAAACCGGGGACACCGACTGCCAGCGCCTCCGGCCTCACCACCCAGGTACGCCTCGGATGGAATGCATCGGGCTCCGCCAACGGTCGCTCGATCAGTGTCGTGCAGATCAGCATCGATGGCGGCGCATGGCAGAACGTGGGCCTCCAGGGCACGACGGATGTCGGAAACGACTACGAGCAGAGGCACTCCATCCGGGTCAAGGCGAGAGACAGCGCCGGCCAGTGGTCGGACGTGAGCTCTGAGGCATCAGCCCGATCCAGCGATCGCCCCCAGCCGAGAGTGTGGGTCACCCAGGGCTCAGGCGCGGGAAGCAACTGCGTCAACGGATGCCGGTACCTGGTCGTGAACTGGAAGAACCTCGATATCGGCTCGGTGAAGGTGCAGTGCTACTCGAGCGCAGACGGCCGAATCGGCAGCGGCTCGTACACGGTCAACTTCAACGGCAGCGGAAGCAAGGAACTCGGTTGCTGGAAGGGCCGCGACGGCGTCGACGTCTGGGTCGACATCCTGGGCTGGGGCGGCAGCGTCGACACCGAGAAGCAGTTCTGGCCGAGACCTTAGCCGCGCACGACACGCGGATTCACCACGCAAGAGGAACGAAGCGAAAATGACAATGACCCCCGAACAGGCGAACTGGTTCCAGGGCACCTTCAGCCGACTCGTCGAGAACATCGACAAGGCCGTGCAGGGCAAGCACGAGGTCGTCAGCCTGGTGCTGGCATCCATGCTGGCAGAGGGGCACGTGCTCCTCGAGGACGCGCCCGGCACGGGCAAGACGAGCCTCGCGAAGGCCCTCGCCGCGACCGTGCAGGGCACGAGCTCGCGAATCCAGTTCACCCCTGACCTGCTGCCCTCCGACGTCACCGGCGTCACGATCTACGACCAGCAGTCGCACAAGTTCGAGTTCCACAAGGGCCCGATCTTCTCGTCGATCGTTCTCGCGGATGAGATCAACCGTGCATCGCCGAAGACGCAGTCCGCGCTCCTCGAGGTCATGGAGGAGTCCAAGGTCACCGTGGACGGCGTCACCCACGAGGCCGGGCGCCCGTTCCTCGTGATCGCGACGCAGAACCCGGTCGAGCAGGCGGGAACGTACAAGCTCCCCGAGGCGCAGCTCGACCGCTTCCTCATCAAGACGTCGATCGGCTACCCCGACCTGGCGGTCACCGAGAGCATCCTCGCCGGAGCATCCGACCGCAACCCGTCCTCCCATCTCTCGGCGATCATCACGACCGGGGCCGTGGCGGACATGGCCGACCTCGCGGCCGGGGTCCACGTCGAACCCGCCGTGCTCCGCTACGTCGCCGAGCTCGCCGAGGCGACGCGCGACGACGCCGGTGTGCGCCTGGGCGTCTCGGTGCGCGGTGCGATCGCGATGGTCCGTCTCGCCAAGGTCTGGGCGGCAGCGCGAGGACGTCACTACGTGCTCCCGGACGACATCAAGGCGCTCATCGGCCCCGCCTGGCAGCACCGTCTCATGCTCGACGCCGAGGCGGAGTTCGCCGGGACGACCGCCGACGTGGTGATCGCGCGCGTGCTCGATCGCGTCGCGGCGCCGCAGGCGCGCACGGCGGCGTGATGACGACGCAGACGGCGCCGGCGGCATCCGAGCAGACCCGCGATGCCGAATGGCGTGATATCGCGGCGCTCATCGGTGTGCGTGTAGGAGACCGTCTGCGCCGGATCGTGGCCGTCATCCGCCCCCTCGCATGGGTGCTGATGGCGCTGGCCGTCGTGTTCTGGATCGTGGGTGCGGCTCTGGGATGGCGAGAGATGACCGTCGCCGCCGCGATCGTCACGATCACGCTGGTGCTGTGCGCGCTGTTCCTCATCGGGCGCACCGAGTACGACGTCGAACTCGATCTCGCCCGCACCCGTGTCGTCGTCGGCGAACGGGCAGTCGGTGCGCTCACGCTCGCGAACCCGAGCAATCGTGCCATCCTGCCCTCGCGCGTCGTGCTGCCCGTCGGGGGAGGCCGGGGCGAGTTCGGCATCCAGCGCCTCGCGCCGGGCGAGCGATCCGAAGAGCTGTTCGCGATCCCTACTCAGCGTCGAGGCGTCGTCAAGGTCGGCCCGGTGAGCATCGTGCGGGGCGATCCCATCGGACTGTTCGAGCGTGCGCATCGGCGCGATGATCCCGTCGATCTGTACGTGCATCCGCAGACCGTTCTCTTCGGCGGGCAGTCGCTCGGCTTCCTGCGCGACCTCGAGGGGCTCCCGGCAGCCGATCTGTCGCGCGATGACGTCTCCTTCCACGCCCTGAACGAGTATCAGCCAGGAGACGACCTCCGGCACGTGCACTGGCGTTCGACCGCTCGCACGGGTGTCATGATGGTGCGCCAGTACGAAGAGACCCGCCGCTCGCACTTCGTGATCGGCCTGTCGCGGTCGACCGCCGACTACGCCAGCTCGGCAGACTTCGAGCTCGGCATCTCGATCGCAGGTTCCATCGGCCTGCGCGCTCTGCGCGATTCGCAGCGCGTGGATGTGCGCGTGCAGGGTCAGGAGCTGCGCGCGGGCACGGGCAAGCAGCTGCTCGACTCGCTCGCCGCCGTCGACAACAGCAAGCCGCGCGATGGCAGCCTCTCCGATCTCAGCGGCGTGATCTCCCGGGCCATGCCGCTCGCGAGCGTCGTCGTGCTCGTGTGCGGTTCGAGCGTCACGAACGAGGATCTCCGCGTCGCGTGCTCCCGCCTCCCGTACGGAGCGAAGGTGATCGCCGTCGTCGCCGACACCACCGTCGAGATGCCTGCGCTCCGCCGGATCGCGGATGCGGATGTCGTGAGCGTCGGCACGCTGAAGCAGATCCCCCTCGCACTGCAGAAGGTTCTCGCATGACGGCTCCCGCAACGACCGCGTCCGCTCGCGCTTCGCGGGCGATCCCCGTGCGCCGCTGGGCGCTCGACCTCGTCGCGGTCATGGTGCTGCTCGGCGTCTCGATCGCCGGCTTCTGGCCGAGCTTCGCCGGCCCCAGCTATCTCGGTGCCGCCATCGGCGGTGCCGTCATCGGCGTCGTCGTCGCCGCGCTCTCCGCATGGCGCCGTTGGGGCGTCCTCGTCGTCGCGGGTCTCACCGTGCTGGCGTACTTCGTGTTCGGCGGGGCGCTGGCGCTGCCGGACACCACGATCGCCGGGGTGATCCCCAGCCTCGACACGCTGCAGCGGCTCGCGGTCGGCGTCATCACGTCGTGGAAGCAGATGCTCACGACGGTCGCACCCGTCTCCGGCGCCGACGGCCACTTCATCGTGCCGTTCCTGCTGATGCTCGTCGTCTCGGTCATCACGGCATCCCTCGCGCTTCGCCTGAGGAATCCCGCCTGGGCGCTGATCCCCTCCGGCATCCTGCTCGCGCTGGTGATCGCGCTCGGCACTCCGGAGCCGACCGCCCCCGTCATCCAGGGCACGATCTTCGCGCTCGTGAGCATCGCGTGGCTCGCGGTCCGTCAGCTCTGGGCTCCCCAGAGCTCGGCGGTATCGGTGGAAGCAGGCGACTCAGCGCGTGCGAACCACATGCGCACGCGCCGCCTCATCTCTGGCGCCGTCGTGCTCGTCGTCGCCGCAGGTGCGGGTGTCGCCACGAGTGCGTTCACCGCGCCGACCGAAGCGCGCCATGTGCTGCGCGACACGATCATCCCGCCGTTCACCGTGCGCGACTATCCGAGTGCGCTGCAGTCCTTCCGCGGCTACGTGCGCGACGACGCGGAGAACACGCTGTTCACCGTGCGCGGCCTGCCCAAGGGTGCGCGTGTGCGGCTCGCGGCGATGGACGAGTTCGACGGTCAGGTCATCAACGTCGTCGACGGAGGGCCCGGTTCCTCCAGCGCATTCTCCCCGATCCGATCGAACATGTCCCCCGATGCCGAGGGCCTCCCCGTCACGCTGCAGTTCGACATCACCGCGTACTCCGATGTCTGGATCCCCCAGGCAGGGCTCGTCTCGGAGATCAGCTTCGCCGGCGACGACGCCGATGAGCTCCGTCGCAGCAGCTATTACAGCTCCGGCGCCGGGACGGCGGTCGCCACGAGAGGCATCCGCAACGGCGACAGCTACACGGTGGACACCGTGCTGCCGGCCGAGGTGAAGGTGGAGCAGCTCGCGGAGGCCGAGTTCGGCGCTGTGCGCCTGCCCAAGAACAAGAACGTCCCCGAGGATCTCACCACGCTCGCCGGCGAGGTCGTCTCCGAGGCGGAGAATCCCGTCGGGCAGGTGCAGGCGCTCGCGGACTTCCTCTCGGAGGACGGCTTCTTCAGCCATGGCCTCGAGGGCGAGGTCATATCGCGTGCGGGTCACACGTCCGAGCGCATCTCCACGCTCTTCGGTGGGGATCAGATGATCGGCGATGACGAGCAGTACTCCGTCGCCATGGCGCTGCTGGCCGGGGAACTCGGAATCCCCGCCCGCGTCGTGATGGGGTTCTACCCCGACGAGAAGAAAGCCGGTGCGGCAGAGTTCCAGGCCAACGGGGAGAACCTGCACGCGTGGGTCGAGGTCAATTTCGAAGGATTCGGCTGGGTGCCGTTCGATCCGACGCCCCCTGAGGATCAGGTGCCGAACGACCAGAGCACCAAGCCGCGCGCCGACCCGAAGCCGCAGGTGCTGCAGCCGCCGCCCCCGCCGCAGGAGCCGGTCGATCTTCCGCCGACCCTGCCGGATGACCGCGAGTCCGAGGACGAGTCGCTCAACGTGCTGGGGATCATCGGGGCGATCCTCGCCATCGGCGGCATCTCGCTGGCGGTGCTCGCCCTGCTGGCCTCGCCGTTCATCATCATCGGCGCCTGGAAGGCATCCCGTCGTCGTGCGCGGCGCACGGCTGATAATCCGGCCGACCGCATCTCAGGCGGATGGGACGAGCTCACCGATCGCGCCGTCGATTACGGCGCGCGCCTCACACCGGGTGCCACGCGTGGCGAAGAAGCGGTGCTCGTCGCGGAGTCGCTGTCGGTCGGCACGGTGACCGCGCTCGCCGATCGCGCCGATGCCGAGGTGTTCGGCCCGACCGAGCCGAGCGCAGAGGACGTCGATGCCTTCTGGAAGGAAGTCGACGGCATCGTCGTCGGCATCGGCAGCGAGGCCGGGTTCTGGAAGCGCCTCAGGGCGCGGCTGAGTCTGCGGTCGCTCCTGGGCGGTTCGGCCCTGCAGACCGGATTCCAAGGGCTGAAGGATGCGGCGGCCGCGCGCATCCGGCGAGAACCTGGCACCATCGACAACAACCCGTCTGACGCACCCGAGAGCGAGACACCATGACGCAGCTGCCGTTCGGCACCGTCGCCCCGATATCCCGACGTGCGGTGGCCTACATCATCGACGCCCTGATCGCCGCGTGCATCGGCGTCGTGCTCACCATCATCCTCGTCGTCGTCGCGCTCGTCGCGGGTGCCGATGGGATGCTGGCCGTGATCGGTCTCGGTGCCCCTCTGGCGTGGCTGGTGATGATCGCCTGGTTCGTCGTCTACACGTGGATGCAGAGCGGTGCGGGGTCGATCGGCATGCGCGCGCAGGGTCTGCGCCTCGCCCGCGAGGGCGGCGGGGTGCCGCTCGGTTTCGGCAAGGCGCTGCTGCGCAACGTCATCTTCGGGCTCTCCGCATCGATCGTGGTCGGCTATTTCACCCCGCTCTTCGATGGGAGCGGCCGTTTCCAGGGATGGCATGACAAGGTCGCGCGCTCGCTGATGCTGGATGCGAGGGCGGGCGGCTCCGTCCCCGTCACCCAGGCGCTGCACGTGCCGCCCCGTCCGGAGCTGCCCGATGGCGCCCCGCCCGTGCATGATCTGAGCTCCACGGCTCCGCCGTTTCCGCCGAGCCTCCACGCGGTGCCGTCCAGGCGCCAGGCTCCTGCCATGCCCGAGCCCGCTCCGGCGTTCGACGAGACGGTGCGCTCAGTCGACGATCTGCGGCGTCCGGCTCCGCCGCTCGAGCAGCCGCTCGCCAGTGACTCCGTCATCGCGTTCGTTCCCGGAATCACGCAGGACGGCCCGCCCGCCCGCAACCAGGATGCGGTGGCTTTCGCTGATGCGCCTGCCGTGCCGGTTGCACCTCCCCTGCCGGATGCACCTGCCGTGCCGGATGCGCCAGCCGTGCCGGCGCCGTCCGCCGCATCCGTCGTGCCTGTCGATGATGCCGACGGCATCGAGGACACGCGCATCAGCATCCCCGGGCACCGCCTCATCCTCACGTGGGACGACGGCACGAGGGTGACCGTCTCGCAGCGCACTCTGTTCGGACGCAACCCTGCCGCCGAACCCGGCGCGCTGGCAGTGCCGGTGCGCGACGAGACCCTGTCGCTCTCGAAGACGCACTTCGAGGTCGCCGCCGAGGCGACGGGCGGATGGATCATGGACCGCCATTCGACCAACGGCACGGTCATCGTCCGCGAGGGGAACCGCATCGTCTGCACTCCCGGTGAGCAGGTGCGCATCAGGCTGGGAGACGCGATCGAGATCGGCGACCGCATCGTGACCATCGGCGGGTACGCATGAGCGCGCCGCTGATCGTCTCCGCGGGGTCGTCGACGCACACCGGTCTGCGCCGCACGCTGAACGAGGACTCGGTGCTCGCGAGTGCGCCGGTGTTCATCGTCGCCGACGGCATGGGCGGTCACGAGGCCGGCGAGCGGGCGAGCGCAGCGGTCGTGGCCGAGTTCGCACGCTACGTCGGAAGGCAGGACCTCGAGCTCGATGAGGTCCTCGAAGCCCTCGCCCGCTCCCGCGACGCGGTCGACGCGCTCTCGGTATCCGCCAACGGACGCGCCGGCACCACGCTCAGCGGGTTCGTGATCGCGAACGTCGACGGCATGGGGTACTGGTTGAGCTTCAACATCGGCGACTCGCGTACGTATCGTCTCGCCGACGGCGAACTCGAGCAGATCAGCGTCGACCATTCGGTCGTGCAGGAGCTCATCGACTCCGGTGAGCTGAGTCCCTTCGAGGCGGCATCCGACCACCGGCGCAACATCATCACCAGGGCGATCGGGGCGGGAAGCACCGGAGACGCCGACTTCTGGATGTTCCCCGCAGAGCTCGGCGATCGCATGATGATCTGCTCCGACGGGTTGTCCTCCGAGGTGACGGACGCGCGCATCCGTGAGATCCTGACGGTCGAGTCCGACCCGCAGACCGCAGCGGGCGTTCTCGTCGGCGAGGCCCTCGAAGCCGGGGGCAGAGACAACATCACCGTCATCGTGGTGGACGCCGTATCGGTGGCCTCGCGCCCCGGCGTGCTCATGTTGGCGGATGACGACATCGACCAGGACACACGGCCGCGCGCGGCCGCCGCAGGAGGGATGAGTTGATGCAGACGACCTATCGGCACGGGCAGTGGTACGTACTGGTCGCTCCTGGCGCGTTGATCGCGGTGTCTCCGGATGCATCGGAAGAACTGGTGACGGCGCTGTGGGAGGGATACCGGACGGCGGGCGGCCTCGGCAGTGTGATCGATGTGCTCACCGACCAGGCGGCCGGCTCCTTCGCGGCGATGCTCCCGTTCGCCGCCGTGGTGCTCGACGGCGCCGACGCCAGGATCGCGGTGCGCGGCGATGCGACGGTCGAGGTGACGGGGCCAGAGGGACAGGACTCCTTCACCGGCGCGAATGTCACGACGTGGAGCGAGCGCTTCGTGGCGAAGGCGAACCGGATCGCGATCGCGGTCGGCGACGGCGATGCGGGGGGCTTCGCGCTCCCGCTCGCGGGTGGCATCGTCAGAGCGTCGATGGTCAGCGCTGACGTCGAACCCGGCGATATCGTATCGGGCGACGCCGGTGCCACGGGCGCCGAGTCCGTGTCGGCCGCGGCGCCCGTGCCGGTGATCGAACCGGAGCCGGCTCCCGTCGCGCAACCCGCGCCTGAGCCCGAACCGGAACCGGCACCGGAACCGGCGCCGGAACCGGCACCCGAATCGGAACCCGCCCCCGAACCTGAGCCCGCACCAGCCGAAGAACCTGTCGCGGACCCGGCAACACCACCGATCAACGATGCCGTCGACGGCGCCACGCTGCTCCCGACCGAGGTGACGTACTCGTCCGAGGCCGATGAGTTCGACCAGTTGTTCGGAGCGACGATCGTCTCCTCCGGCGCATCCGGCGCATCCGGTGCATCCGGCGCATCCGGCGCCCAGGCCCCCACCCCGCCCCCGCCCCCGGCCCCGGCAGGGGTCGATGGCGATCATGACGGTGCGACGATCTCCATCGCCGAGGCGCGCGCGCTCCGACGGAGCACGCCGACCTCGGCGCCGGATGCTCCGACGGCGGTCCTTCCCGTCGTCGAGGGCGGCGCTGGTCGCCTGAGAGTGTCGACCGGTCAGGCCGTCACGCTCGACCGCACGGTGATCATCGGTCGCCGGCCGCGCTCCACACGCGCCTCGGGCGCCGATCTGCCGCATCTGATCGCCGTCGAGAGCCCGCAGCAGGACATCTCGCGCAGCCATCTCGAGGTCCGTCCCGAGGGAGACACGGTCGTGGTCGTCGACCTGCGCACGACGAACGGCTCCACGCTGCTCCGTCCGGGAGCGGATCCGCTGCGCCTGCACCCGGGTGAGCCGACGCTCGTGCTCTCGGGCGACGTCGTCGACCTCGGTGACGGGGTGACGGTCACGTTCGAGGATCTTCCGTGAGCAGGCCTCCCTCAGCGCCGCCGGAGCTTCCCGGCTTCACGTATCTGCAGGCGCTCGGCACCGGCGGGTTCGCCGATGTCTTCCTCTACGAGCAGCAGCTGCCCAAGCGCCGCGTCGCCGTCAAGGTGCTCCTCGCTGATCGCATCTCGAGCGCCTCCGCCCAGGAGTTCACCGACGAGGCGAACGTGATGGCCATGCTGTCGACGCATCCGGCGATCGTCACGATCTATCAGGCGGGCGTCGCCGGCGACGGCAGGCCGTACCTGGTGATGGAGTACTGTCCGAGGCCCAACCTGCAGACCCGTGCGCGCAAAGAGCCGTTCTCCGTCGCAGAGGCGCTGCGCGTCGGCATCCAGGTCGCGGGTGCTGTCGAGACGGCGCATCGCGCCGGCGTGCTGCACCGCGACATCAAGCCGGCGAACATCCTCGTCACCGAGTACAACCGGCCCGCCCTCACCGATTTCGGCATCGCGTCGACGGCGGGGTCGGCGGGCGAGGCGACGGGGATGTCGATCCCGTGGTCGCCTCCGGAGTTCTTCGCCGAAGTCCCGCAGAGCGGGGCGCGCTCCGACGTCTTCGCGCTGGGGGCCACCCTCTACACGCTGCTCGCCGGTCGCTCGCCGTTCGAGAGGCCGGGCGAGCGCAACACGAGTGCCGATCTCATCGAGCGCATCGAGCGCGCACCCCTGCCGTCGATCGCGCGACCGGACTCGCCGGCGAGTCTGCAGCAGGTGCTCGAGCGTGCGATGGCGAAGAGCCCTGAGGGCCGGTACCCGAGCGCGGTCGCGTTCGCGCGCGCGCTGCAGAAGGTGCAGATCGAGCTCGCGCACTCGGTGACGCCGATCGATATCGTCGACGATCATCCGCTTCCGGAGGATCTCGAGGACGAGGACGACGGCCTGACCCGGGTGCGGGACATCGTCAGCATCGCGCAGGATGCGGGGAGCACGCGTCCGTCGGCGACGACCCGGCCGTTCGGTGCACCCGCGCAACCCGCCTCGCCGCGCGGCCCGCGGTTCGACTCGGCTCCGACGTCACCGGTCGACGCCGAGGACACCGTCCTGCGCGGACCGGGGGCGGTTCCGGCGCCGGTCGACGACGACCGCACGGTGGTCAGCGGTCCGCGCACAGTGTCGCCGAATGCCGCGGTACCCGGTGGCGCGGCATCCGCTACCGTTCCCGCGGCTGCATCCGCGGTTGCATCCGCCGCTGGTGCGCCCTCGGATGCTGAGCCGCAGAAGCGTCGATCGCGCGTCGGCATGTGGATCGGCATCGCCGCCGGTGTCGTCGTGCTCGTCGCGGCGGCGACCATCGGCGCGAACCTCATCAACGGCATCGACACCCCCGATCCCGTCGCCACGCAGAAGGTCATCGATCCGAAGGACCCTGTGTCCGACGCCGTGCCCCCCGTCGACGACCTCAGCGGCACGAGGGAGGGCACCGCGATCACCTTCACGTGGACGAATCCGACGCCGGAGGAGGGTGACATCTTCCTGTGGAACACCGTCGACCTCGCGGGCAACGGCAGCACCACGACCACCGATGAGACGGCGGTGACGTTCGAGGGCGCGGCATCCGGACAGGTGTGCATCGACGTGCTGCTGCGCCGCGGCGACGGCCGGGCGTCGGAGCCCGTGCGAGGCTGCGTCGAGTGAGTGGAAGCGGACTCCTGGAAGCGGATCGCGCAGAGGAATGTGCTCGCGTGGCATGATATTCGCCGAGGGGGTCCACACGTGACTGAGACGGATGCTGCCGAGGCAGTCGAAGAGGATACGAAGCCGAGGGTCGACGGTGCGCCGGCGCGGCTGCAGCTCGAGTTCGCCGGCGAGTGGCACGAGCCCGACCCTGCCCGGCCGTTCATCATCGGCCGTGACGGCGACCTCGACATCGACGACAACCCGTATCTGCACCGGCACTTCCTCGAGCTGCGCCACCGCGACGGCCTGTGGTGGCTCGCGAACGTCGGTGTGCGCCTCGCCGCGACCGTCTCCAGTGCCGGCGGCGCCGTGCAGTCCTGGTTGTCGCCCGGCGCGCGGATGCCTCTTGTCTTCGCGCGCAACGTCATCGTGTTCACCGCGGGGCCGGTGACCTACGAGCTCAGTCTGCACACCGACGAAGCGCCCTACGAGGTGTCCCGCCACGTCGAAGCGTCGATGAGCGGCGAGACCACGGTGATGCCGGTGAGCTTCACCACCATGCAGAAGCAGCTGATCGTCGCTCTCGCCGAGCCCATGCTGCGCCGCGAGGGCGTCAGCATGAACGAGCTGCCGTCATCGAGCGACGCGGCCAAGCGCCTCGGCTGGACGATGAGCAAGTTCAACCGCAAGCTCGACAACGTGTGCGACAAGCTCGACCGCATGGGCGTGCAGGGCCTCCGCGGAGGCCCGGGCAAACTCGCCACGAACCGTCGCGCGCGTCTGGTCGAGTACGCCGTGACGTCGCAGGTCATCACCCGTGCTGACCTGCCGCTCCTCGACGACGAAGCGCTGCGCGCCCAGAGCGACGACGACTGACGGACTCAGCGGGCTGCGTCGGCGAGGTGCCGGGCGTGGTGGCCGAGCACCTTCACGATGATTCCGCGATTGCGCAGCGCCGTCGCTGTGCGGGTCTCCTCGTCGCGGTCGCGCCCGAGCGCGTGCACGTTCGCGGCGACGAGCACGTCGCCGCGTTGCAGCGTGTCGAGCAGCCTCGTCACGCGGTCTTCCCAGCTCTCGAGGATGTCGGGGGCCGGATGCCGGAACCCCTCGATCGGGACGCCGAATCGCGTGAGGTCCTCACGCTGCTGCGTGACAGACGGCATCCCCTCGCGAGCGACGACCAGCCCGACCAGTCGCGCGCCCTCGGGGCGGGCCGACCACCAGTCGTGGTCGGCTTCTGCCAGGCACTTCGGGCACGAGGCCGCGGCGTGCGGGAGATGCAGCGGGCTCGTCAGAGCGGCATCCGTCATGTCTTCACTGTCGCTCATCTTCGACCTCCGGTATCCATTCTGCCCTGTTCCGAACGAATCGTCGTGACGGGCTCAGAGAGCGCCGAGCGCGCGCACCGCGTCGCGCTCCTCGATGAGTTCCGCGACGGATGCGTCGATGCGGCCTCGCGCCCAGTCATCGATCTCGAGTCCCTCGACGACCTGCCATCGACCGTCCACCGACATGACAGGGAAGGACGAGACGAGCCCCTCCGGAACCCCGTACTCGCCTCGCGAGACGACACCGGCACTGGTCCAGTCCGTCGTTCCCCGCACCCAGTCGCGGGTGTGCTCGATCGCGGCGTTCGCCGCGGACGCCACCGATGACGACCCGCGCACCTCGATGATCTCGGCTCCGCGCTTCGCCACCCGCGGGATGAAGGCATCCTCGAGCCAGCGCTGCACGTCGTCCACACGCTCGGAGAGAGCGTCGAGCACCGGGCGCCCGTCAACGGTCGCGTGCGTGACATCGGGGAACTGCGTCGCGGAGTGATTGCCCCAGATCGGGACGCGGCGGATGTGCGAGACCGGTGCATCGAGCACGCTCGCGAGCTGCGCCCGCGCACGGTTCTCGTCGAGCCGGGTCAGTGCGGTGAAGCGATCGGCCGGTACTCCGTCGGCGGATGCGGCGGCGATCAGGGCGTTCGTGTTCGCGGGGTTGCCGACCACCACGGCGCGCACGTCATCGGCGGCGCCCGCGGCGATGGCCCTGCCCTGCGGACCGAAGATCCCGGCGTTGGCGGCGAGGAGGTCGCCGCGCTCCATGCCGGGGCCGCGAGGGCGCGCGCCGACGAGTAGGGCGATGCTCGCGCCGTCGAAACCCGCGGCTGCATCATCAGTGACCTCGACGCTCTCGAGCAGGTCGAACGCTCCGTCCGACAGCTCCAGGGCGGCGCCCTCAGCGGCCTTCATGCCCTGCGGGATCTCCAGCAGCCGCAGCCGCACCCTCTCGTCGGGGCCGAGCATGTCGCCGGCGGCGATGCGGAACAGCAGCGCGTATCCGATCTGTCCGCCCGCACCAGTGATCGTGATCGTCGTGGCCATGAGGATGAGCCTACGTGCAGCGGGAGCCGAGAGGTACTCTCATCCCATGACGTTCAACCCTGATTCCGACATCTCGGGCAACCGCACACGTCGTCCAGGACGCACCGCGGCGATAGCCGGAGGCGGCGTCGGTCTGCTCGCGATCGTGGCGCTGATCGCGGGCCCGCTGCTCGGCATCGATCTCTCCGGTCTGGTCGGCGGCACGCAGCAGGGCGGCGGCTCGGAGTCCGGCAGCACCGAACTCACCGAATGCCAGACCGGCAACGACGCCAACACGCAGGACGATTGCCGGATGGCGGGCGCACAAGTGCTCCTCGACGAGTACTGGACCAAGCACGTCGACGGGTACACGCCGCCGCAGCTGTACGTGTTCGAGGGGCAGACCCAGACGCAGTGCGGCACGGCATCCAACTCGGTCGGTCCCTTCTACTGCCCTCCGGATCGGAGCGTCTACATCGACCCGGACTTCTTCCAGATCATGCGGGAGCAGTTCGGTGCATCCGCCGGCGAGCTCGCACAGCTCTACATCGTCGGGCACGAGTGGGGCCACCACATCCAGAACATCACCGGCGTCATGTCGCAGCACCCGAACAACGGCACCGGCCCCGACAGCAACAGCGTGCGCACCGAACTGCAGGCAGACTGCTACGCCGGCGCCTGGCTCGCATCCGCCGCGGAGGAGACCGACGAGAACGGCGTGCACTATCTCGAGAAGCCGACCGACGCTCAGATCAAGGATGCGCTGAACGCCGCCTTCGCGGTGGGCGACGACCATATCCAGGAGCAGTCCGGTTTCAACAACCCCGAGTCGTGGACCCACGGGTCGAGCGAGCAGCGCCAGTACTGGTTCGCCAACGGCTATCAGAACGGCGTCGGCACCTGCGACACGTTCGCCGCCGATGTGCGTCTCTGAGACGAACGGACGGCGCGATCGTGCCGCCTGCGTCGTGGTTCCGCTGGAGAGCGTCGACCGCGCGATACGGTGAGAAAGTCGCCGATGGCGGCCGATATCGATTCACCGGGGGTAGATCATGAACACGGATGCCCTGTATCCGCCGATCGAACTGCACGAGCAGGGGATGCTGCTCGTCGGAGACGGACACCGCATCGCGTGGGAGGTCAGCGGCAACCCCGCCGGCAAGCCCGTGGTGTTCCTCCACGGCGGTCCGGGCGGGGGCACGGCACCGTGGCATCGGCGGTTCTTCGACCCGGAGAAGTACCGGATCGTGCTGTTCGATCAGCGCGGCTGCGGACGCAGCACGCCGCACGCGAGCGCCCCCGATGCCGACATGCGGCACAACACGTCATCGCACCTGATCGCCGACATCGAACTGCTGCGCAAGAACCTCGGCATCGACAAGTGGCAGGTGTTCGGCGGATCGTGGGGCAGCGCGCTCGCGCTCGCCTACGCGCAGGCCTTCCCCGACTCGGTGACAGAGCTCGTGCTGCGGGGGATCTTCACCCTGCGTCGCCAGGAGATCGAGTGGTTCTACGAGGGAGGCGCTGCCGCGCTCTTCCCCGATCTGTGGGAGGACTTCATCGCACCGATCGGGGTGCTCGAGCGCAACCGCATGATCGAGGCCTACCATCGCCGGTTGTTCGACCCGGACCCGGCTGTGCACGTGCCCGCCGCGCGGGCATGGTCGAGGTGGGAGGGCTCGACGATAACTCTCAGGCCGGATGAGGACACCATCGATCGCATGACTGAGGACGCCACCGCCGTGGCCTTCGCCCGCATCGAGAACCACTTCTTCGTGAACCGCGGCTGGTGGACCGACGGGCAGCTGATCGCCGGCGTCGATGCGATCCGGCACATCCCGGCGGTCATCGTGCAGGGCAGATACGACGTCTGCACTCCGATGATGACGGCATGGGACCTGCACAGGGCATGGCCGGAGGCCGAGTTCGTCGTTGTCGACGACGCGGGTCACGCGGCATCCGAACCGGGCATTCAGCAGTCGCTCCGCGACGCGACGGACCTCTTCGCCGACGACTGAGGCGATTCACCCGACGGCGCGGTCGACTGCCGCTCTCTTGTTCGCCGCCGCCGCTCCGTCCGTTTGTTCGCCGCCGCTCCGCCCGCACAACTCCGGAGAACTGAGCCGAGACCGGCTGCAGTCGACGCTGAATCCGCGGTCTCGGCGAAAAGCTCCGGAGTTATGCGGGATGCGGGAGCGGGAGCGGGAGGCGGGATGCGGGGAGGACTCAGGCCCTGAGCGCCTGGAGCAGCGTCTTCACCAGGGTGCCGACGCCGCCATGCGCGCGGAAACGGGTGAGGCCCTCGCTCACGACGGCGCCGGTGCGCGCAGTCACGAACCACGGGGGCTTCGGCAGGATCGTGAAGCGTCCGCCTCCGTTCACGAGCGGCACCGACCGCGGGAACGGGCGGAACGGCCCGCGCAGCACCGAGCGCTCGACCCGGTCGAGCAGCAGCGCGTTGTGCACGACGCCGATGCCGCTGCCGACGTCCTGCAGGGTGTTGCCGGGGAACGCGCCCCAGGTCAGCGTGGGGGTGATGAACCCGAACGCCGTCCACGCGTTGATCGCGATCGAGCCGTAGCGGAGCTCGGTGATCGCGCGATCGAAACCGGCGCCGAGAGAGCGCTGCGTGGCAGGGTCGATCAGCAGGTTCGCGCCGAGGGTTCCCTGCAGCCGGTCGTTCGCGTGGGCGACGGCGGCATCCAGGAACGCCTGCCCATCGCCGGGGAGCGTCACGACGCCGAGCACGGGAGCGAAGTACTCGGTGCTCTCCACGGCGGTGGCGTCGTCATCCGGCCCGATCTCCACCAGCAGGCGGTCGCCGAGCACCAGGGCGTCGGGATAGTCGTCGCCTGCCTGCTGCATCCGCGCATTCGAGCCGGGATACCAGATCGGTCGCTCCGGCGCCTTGGCGTACGCGCGGCGCAGGGCGCCGCGGAAGGCATCCGCCTGCGCCCAATCCGATGACATGATCACGACCTGGCCCGCGATGCAGTTGTGGCCGCAGTTCTGCAGGCGCATCGTCGCGATGTGCTCGGCGTGGAAGCGGAGGTCGGCGTCGGACCACTCGCCAGGGACGACGATGATCGGCGAGACGCCGCCCAGCTCAGCGGTGATCGGCTTCTTCAGCAGCGGTCGGTTCTCCCGGCGGCGGCGCTTCGAGGCGGCAGATTCGCTCCCGCCCCAGGTGATCGCGTCGAATGTCGCGGCCGATCCGGTGATGTGCACGTGACTCAGCCGCTTGTGCGCGGTGAGGTACGCCCCGACCTCGCCGCCGCCGCGGACGATCCGCAGGAACCCTGGCTCGATCAGTGCGGCGAACGCGTGCTCGAACACCGGCACGAGCGCATCCTGGGTCGGATTGACCTTGAGCAGCGCCGTGCGGTTGTGCGCGAGGAGCTCGTACAGCACGTCGAGCACCGGGATCGAGGTGACGTTGCCTGCACCGAGCACCAGGCCGACGCCGCCGGAATCCTGCGGGGTGCGCTGCGCGAGGCCCGCTGCCGCACGCGCCGCGCGGGGGGTGGTGCCGGGTTCGAGCCACACCTCACCGGTGAAGCCGGAGAGCAGTACCTTGTCGAGGCCGGTGAGGGGGAAGGCGTGCACACGGGCGCGACCGCCGGGCGCGCGATCGATGCGGAGTCCCTCGAGCGGATTGCGCCCCTCCGACAGTCGCGAGAGCGTGTCCGCATATGCGTCGAGCGCGCCGAGCACGCTGTAAGGGCCGGAGAGCCATTCCTCGCCGCGCAACGGATGGCCGGCGTTCAGTCCCTTTGATGCCGCCGCCGTGTGCGCCCACTCCTCGGCCGTCGAGGCGACCGCGGTGCGCACCGCGCGCAGCAGCGTCGCCCGCTGCCCGACGCTGAGCGCCGACCAGGTGCGGGTTCCCGCATCGAGTTCGTCTATCGCCGCATCAAGGCGCGCGCGTTCCTCGTCATCGAGGACCTGCGCAGGAGCCGGTGCGGTACGGGTCGCAGAAGCCATGGAGATCTCCTTCGGGCGGTGCCCCCAGCATAGGCGCGCGCCGACCGCTTCCGGCTGGAAGAGCTCAGATCAGCGAGAGCTCGCGCAGCTTCGCGGCGACGTCGTCGTTGGAGGGCTCGACGTGGTGCGAGGCGTCCGGGTAGACGACGACCGGGATGTTCATGCGACCCGAGATGTCTTTGGCGACATCGGCCGCAGCGGGGTCCGCCTCGAGGTCGATGTACGTGTACTCGACACCGAGCTCATCGAGCTGCTTCTTGGTGCGACGGCAGTCGCCGCACCACTCGGCGCCGAACATGGTGATGGTCTCTGGAGCGATCGAAGTCATGCCTCCAGGATATTCGCCCGCAGCGGGACGGGCTCCGTTCTGCCGCACAGCCTCCGCATGCGACGATGGATGCCGGTACATCGGCGAGAGCACGGGGGGCGCGCGTGGGCATCGACATCACCGTCATCGTCCCCACCTTCAACGAGCGTGACAACGTCGCCGAGCTGGTCGAGCGGACTGCTGCCGCGCTGGCAGGACGCAGCGGCGAGATCCTCTTCGTCGACGACAGCACCGATGACACTCCGGCCGAGATCGAACGGGTCGCCGCCGCGGCAGAGCTGCCGGTGCGAATGATCCACAGGGCGGCGAACACCGGTGGACTCGGCGGCGCCGTCGTCGCAGGGCTCGCCGAGGCAGCGGGCGATGTCTGCATCGTCATGGACGGCGACCTGCAGCATCCGCCCGAGCTGATCCCCGCACTGGTCGAGAGATGGGAGCGCGGCGGCGCCGACGTCGTCGCCGCGTCGAGGTACGTCGGCGGCGGCGACTCCGCGGGCCTCGGCACGTCGCTGAGATTCGGCGTCTCGCGCGCGTCGACGTGGGTCACCAAGGCTATGTTCCCTCGACGGCTGGCAGCCAGCACCGACCCGATGACGGGCTTCTTCCTCGTCGACCGTCGTCGCATCGATCTCGCCGCGCTTCGTCCGCACGGGTTCAAGATCCTGCTCGAGATCCTCGCCCGCAGCGATGTGCGCATCGCCGAGGTGCCGATGGAGTTCTCCGAGCGGCGCAGCGGCACATCCAAGGCGTCGTTGCGACAGGGCGCGACCTTCCTCGCCCACCTCACCAGACTGCGCTTCGGCAAGATGTCGCTGTTCGCGATCATCGGTGGGATCGGGGCGGTGGCCAACCTCGGCATCATGTGGCTGCTGACGGCGGCGGGCATGCCGTACGTGTGGGCGGCGATCATCGGCGCCGAGGTCACGATCATCGGCAACTTCGTGCTGCAGGAGCGATTCGTCTTCGGCGACATGCGCGGCGATGCGCGCGGGGTGTGGGCGCGGTTCGCGGCATCCTTCACCTTCAACAACGTCGAGGCGGCGCTGCGCATCCCGGTCATGGTGCTCATGGTCGAGACGTGGCACGTCTCGAGCGTGCTCGCGACGGCGATCTCGCTCGTCGTGGCGTTCTTCGCTCGTTTCCTCTTCCATGCGCTCTTCGTCTACGCGCCGCGTCGCGAGCGCGGGAGGGGCACGAGAACGGCGGATGCCGCACCGGGCACCGACACCGCGGCCGGGCGGATCATCTCGGCCATCGATGCCGAGGCGATGCGTCCGGGCGAACTCTGATCGGTTCATAGAAGAGCCATAGCGCTGGCATAGTGCGCTGATGAGAGCGTTCGTCAGAGTGAAGTCACCCACTTCCCTCTGACGGTTGGACGACATCATGAGTCGCATCCCCGAACCCGTTCAGACCCCCGATGGTCCCGCCTACGAAGGGCGGCTGCTCGACCATCCGGATGAAGAGGTCGTCGACCAGGGCGCATCCTTCGACATCCGCACTCTCGTGAGCCGCCGCGGCGTGATCGGCCTCGCCGGTCTCGGCATCGGCACGATGGTGCTCGCGGCATGCGCGCCAGCGACAGGGAGCGCGAGCTCGACCACGTCGCCGACGGCGACCACCTCGCCGGAGGCCTCGACCGACACCTCGACCGACACGGCGGCAACCAGTGGCGAGGAGATCCCCGACGAGACCGCCGGTCCGTACCCCGGCGACGGATCGAACGGACCGGACGTCCTCGAGGACTCGGGCATCATCCGTTCCGACATCCGCTCGTCCATCGACGGATCGGCGACCGCCGACGGCATCCCTCTCGAGTTCACGCTCCAGGTGTTCGACATGGCGAATGGGAATGCGCCGTTCGCCGGCGTCGCCGTCTACGCCTGGCACTGCACCGCGGAGGGCGACTACTCGATGTACTCGTCCGGGCTCGAGAACGTCACCTACCTGCGCGGTGTGCAGGTGGCGGATGCCGACGGCAAGGTGTCGTTCACCTCGATCTTCCCCGGCTGCTACTCGGGGCGCTGGCCGCACATCCACTTCGAGGTGTATCCGGATGCCGCGTCGATCACCGACTCCACGAATGCGATCGCCACCTCGCAGCTCGCGCTCCCGCAGGATGTCTGCGACACCGTCTACGCCGACTCCCGGTACACCGGTTCGGCGCAGAACCTGTCGGGTATCACGCTCGAGAGCGACGACGTCTTCGGTGAGGACAGTGCACGTCTGCAGCTGGCCTCGGTGACCGGCGATGCGTCGAGCGGATACGCCGCCGCGCTGCCCGTCTACGTCGACACGACGACGACACCCACGGCCGGCGCCGCCCCCGGTGGCGGTGGCGGAGCGCCAGGCGAAGGCGGCCCCGGCGAGCCGCCGGCGAACTGATACCCAGGCCCATACCCAGACCCAGAGAGAAGGCACACCGTGTTCCACAACCTCACAGGGTGGCATGCCCTGATCATCCTCGCTGTCGTCGTCCTCATCTTCGGCGCAGCCAAGCTGCCGGCGCTCGCACGCAGCGTCGGCCAGTCGATGCGGATCCTCAAGTCGGAGTCGCAGGCCCCGGCAGCCGATGCCGCTGACGCGGCGCACCCGAAGGAGCCCACAGCGCTTCGAGCAGCGGAGTAGGCGATGGTGGCGATCGAGCAGGGCTGGCGGGCGGATGCTCCGGCGTCCGCCCGTCTGCCCGGCGCATCGCCGCGGACGCGGAGGATTCCGTTGTCGTCGCATCTGCGGGAAGCGCGCAACCGGGCGTTCCGCGCGGCTGCCGCCGTCATTGCGAGAGGCCGAGGCCGAAGCGCGGCACGGGGCTCAGAGGAGCAGGAGCCGGCGGCTCCGGTCGGTCACTGGGAGGTGTCGGGCTCGTCCGCGCATCCTCGCAGGTTCTGGGTGAGCGATGAGCCGCCGACGGCGGCGGTGATCGCGGCGGCGGCGAGCTGAATTCTGCCGCTGCGGCGCGGATGCGCTAAACTGAATACGCAACATGCAGTTTTCGCCGCGATTCGGCGCTCATGCTGCCACTGATCAGGGCCGTAAAGGACCACGCGCACCGACGCGCGCGGCATCCGCTCTCGATCACAAGAATTTCGGATGTGCCTGCGCGCGCCCGCCCACAGCAATGAGTATCACTATGAGCACTACCACCACCCACCCGCCCGAACCCCTGTCCTGGAAACAGGCCGATGACGACGTCTACGTCGCGACCCGCGACGGCGAGTTCGCCGGTTTCGTCGAGAACGACGGATCCGCGCACGTCGTGCACGACAGCCGCGGTGCCGACCTCGGCTCCTTCGACACTCTCGACGACGCCCGACGCGCGCTCGAGGGGGCGGCCAGAGGCCGCTCCCGCTCCGTCCGGCAGACCCTCAGGCGCCACCTGACCCGGGCGCGCTCCTGAGAGACGCCAGGGAGAGTCCGATGTATGCGGGCTGGCGCATGCGCCCCGGGTTAGCCTTGGGCCAGCGATCGGCAGCTGCCTTTGGCTTCACAGCTCAAGGGCTCCGATCGGCAGGAGAGCAACATCTCCATTTCCCCCGTCGTCGAAACGACAAGCACCCTCGGTCCGGTACGTCAGACCTATGCAGGCAATGCCGACTTCCCGCCGATGGCGAAGGCCTATCAGAGCGTGTCGCGGGTGGTCCGCGAGCTGGGTCTCCTGCAGCGAGCGCCCCGGTTCTACAGTTTCGTCGCCGCCGGCATAGCCCTCGCCCTCGGCGGGGCGATCACCGGGTTCATCCTTCTCGGTGACAGCTGGTTCCAACTGCTCATCGCGGGGGCGCTCGGCATCATCTTCACGCAGATCGCGTTCCTCGCGCATGAAGCCGCGCACCGTCAGATCCTGACCTCTGGGCCGGCGAACTTCCGCCTCGCCCGCATCCTCGCCGGCTCCATCGGGATGAGCTATTCCTGGTGGGACTCCAAGCACACCAAGCACCACGGCAACCCGAACATGGTGGGCCGCGATCCCGACATCGAGGTCGACACGATCTCGTTCCTCGAAGAGGACGCCGCCAAGTCGCGCGGAATCATCCGCCTGATCACCCGCAAGCAGGGCTGGCTGTTCTTCCCGCTGCTCACGCTCGAGGGCCTCAATCTGCACTACCTCAGCATCAAGTACCTCGTCACCGAGAAGAACGTCAAGGGCCGCTGGATCGAGCTCGGCATCATCGCCCTGCGCTTCGCGCTGCTGCTCACGCCGATCTTCCTGCTGTTGCCACTGGGGATGGCGTTCGCGTTCATCGGCGTGCAACTGGCCGTCTTCGGCGTCTACATGGGCGCATCGTTCGCCCCGAACCACAAGGGCATGCCGATCATCGAGCCCGGAGCCCGACTCGACTTCTTCACCAAGCAGGTGCGCACCTCGCGCAACATCTCAGGCGGATGGTGGGCCACCTGGCTCATGGGCGGACTCAACTACCAGGTCGAGCACCACCTGTTCCCGAGCATGCCCCGCCTGCATCTCTCGAAGGCTCGCGGGATCGTCCGCGACTACTGCGCGTCGAATGATGTGCCGTACACCGAGACGTCGCTGATCCGCTCGTACGGCATCGTCATCGAGTACCTGAACAGAGTCGGCCTCGCCGCCGGCGATCCATTCGACTGCCCGGCGGTGACGCAGTTCCAGCGGGTGTGACCATAGGCTCGACGCATGGCTGAACTGCACGACCTGACAGCGATCGAGCAGTTGGCGGCGCTTCGCTCGCGTGAGATCGGTCCACTCGAACTGACGCAGCACTATCTCGACAGGATCGCCCGGCTCGACCATCGCGTGGGCGCCTTCGTCGAGGTGACGTCGGATGCCGCGCTGCAGCGCGCAGCGGCACTCGCCGCACAGGCTGAGAGCGGATCGCCGGTCGGGGCGCTGTGGGGCCTGCCGTTCGGCGACAAGGACCTCGTGCCGCGAGCGGGAGTGCCCACCCGATTCGGTTCTCGGCTGCATCGCGATTTCGTGCCCGACGCCACCGGTGATCAGGCCGCGGTGATCGACGAGGCGGGAGGGGTGAGCCTCGGCAAGACCAACACGCCGGAGTTCGGCCTCACCGGTTACACCGAGACCCAGGTGGCGCCCCCTGCGCGCGACCCATGGAATCCGGTCAACGGAGCCGGCGGATCGAGCGGCGGCGCGGCGGCCGCCGTGGCGGCGGGGCTCCTGCCGCTCGCTCCAGGATCGGACGGCGGCGGGTCGATCCGCATCCCCGCGGCGACCGTCGGCATCGTCGGAATCAAACCGTCACGCGGACGAGTGCCGTTCGCCTCGGGCCTCGACAGTGCCGGAGGGCTGCCCGTCGCCGGGCCCATCGCGCGCACCGTCGCCGATGCCGCCCTGCTGCTCGATGTGCAGGTTGAGGGGCGCCCGCATCCCTATGCGACCGCCGCCCCCGGCGCGGGCCCGTTCCTCGATGCGGTGACGGCCGGGGCGGCATCCGCTCGTGTCGGCGTGACGACGGTCTCGCCGTGGGATGACGCCGAAGACATCCGGCTCGACGCGGAGGCAGCGCGCGCCGTGCGCGTCGCGGCAGATCTTCTCTCGGATGCGGGAAGCACCGTCGAGGCCTTCGATTGGCGCCCTCGCGGCTACGCCGAGATGTTCACGACGATCTGGCGCACGAGCGCCGCGAGGATGACGCTGTCGGATGCCGAGCTCGAACTCGTCGAGCCGATCACCGCATGGCTGGTGCGCGAGGGGCGACGGCTCACCGGTGCGCAGGTGCTCGAAGCTCTCGCCGCGGCCACCGCATTCGAGCGGGAGACGATCACCTCGTTCGCGCCCTTCGACGCCGTGCTCACGCCGGCGCTCGCGATGCCCCCGCAGCCGGTCGGCTGGTTCGACGCGGAGGATGCCGCGCGCAACTTCTCGCAGCAGGTGCAGTACGCGCCGTACTCGAGCTTCGTGAACGTCTCGGGGCTCCCCGCCATCGTCGTGCCGGTGATGCTCGATGCGTCGGGGCATCCGGTCAGCGTGCAGCTGATCGGCCGGCCGGGCGGAGAAGCGGCGATCATCGCGCTCGCCGCGGCGCTCGAGGAGCGGGTCGGGCGGATGCCGCATCCGTCCGTCTGGCGCGAGTAGCAGGGGCTCTCGTCGGCGTCGGTCAGCGTCGCACGCGGGCGCGCGACTTGGAGACGGTCGCGAGGGTGGCTCGCAGCGGCGTTCCCAGGTAGAGGCCCAGCGACGCGCCGGCGGCGAGGCCGATGCCGATCGAGGCTGCGAGCACGAGCGGACCGATGCCGACCAGCATCCCCTCGGCTGTCCCATCGGACTGCACCATGCCGAGCAGCCCGCGGAAGACCGCGGTTCCCGGCACGAGCGGGACGATCGCCGCGGTCGTGACGGCGACGGAGGGGACGTGGAGGCCACGTGCGACGAGGATGCCGAGGAAGCTCGCCAGCAGCGCGCCGACCGCGCTGGCCGCGCCCGGCTGGACGTCGAGGTGCAGCGCCGCGCTGTAGGCGACGATCGCGACCGTGCTGAGCACGGCGCTGACGATGATGATCCGTAGGCCCGCGCCGTTGAACAGGGCGACCGCGACCGAGATGATGATCGCGCCCGACACCTGCTCGAAAGGGGTGCCGAACGGGATCGCGTCGGTGGGGAGGGGGATGGTGAAGCCGAACAGACGCGCGAGTTCGAGGCCGATGAGGATGCCGAGGACCACGCCGAGCGTCTGCATCGTGAGATCGAGGATGCGGCCGACGGCGGTGAGTGCGAAGCCATCGATCGCATCCTGGGCGGCGCCGACCACCGTGAGCCCTGAGAGCATGAGCACGATGCCTGAGGCGACGATGATCGAGGGGTTCGCGTCGACGAATGGCGCCACCCCGGCCTGCCCGAGAGCCGAGACCACGGTCGTGATCGCCGTGATGACGACCCCGCCGGCGATCTGGCTGAAGAACGACGGAACCTGCAGCCGCGCGAGACCCGCCTGCGTGAACGCCGCGCCGAGAGCGGCGATGAAGCTCAGCAGGATGATGATCGGCTCTGCGCTGTACAGCACGGCGACGCCGACCGCGAGCAGCGCCCGTGCGAAGATCACGACGATCGGGCGGTAGAGGAACGGCGTGCGCCGGATGACGCGGAACGCGGCGCGCGCCTCACCCAGGTCGAGGCCATCGGTGATGTCGGCGAACAGCGCCTGCAGACGCTGCAGCTTCGCATGGTCGGGGGAGGCGGCGCGCACCACTCGCATCAGGGTGGTCGGCCAGTCGTCTTCGCTGCGATGGTACGAGAGGCTGATCGCGTCGTAGGTGACTTCGACGTGCACGCCGACGAGCCCGTAGACCTTCGCGACACGGGTGATCGCGAAGGTGACGTCATGGGCGGATGCTCCGACGGCGAACATCGACTCTCCGAGCCGCAGTGCGAGATCGAGGATCTTCACCACCACGGTCTCGCCGAGGACCGGCTGCAGCTCGGTGAGGGCGACCCGCGAAGGATCGGTGCTGAGCGCGCGGCGCACCGTGCTCAGCAGACGCCACTGACGTTCGGTAGGCATGCCTCTATCTTGCCGATTCGGGGTCTCGCGCACAGCATCCGATCGGGATGCCGCACGATCAGGTCGCGAGGGGCCCGAGCTTGCGGATCAGTTCGCGGATCTCGTCGACGTTCGCCGTCTGGACGGCGACGAGAGGGTAGGCGTCTTCGTCTTCGGGATCGCTGATATGGATGAGCTGGAGCCCGCCGGAAGTGATGATCTCGTCTGCGCGGGCGATGGCGGCGTCCAGGTCGGTGACGTCACCGACCTCGTCGAGGTCGACGCCGGTGCGGAAGATGCGGGGGAGTGCGGGAAGGGCCTCAGCGAGTTCGGCGCCGGTGTCACTCTTGTCGAGGTAGGCGACAGCGCCCGCATCGTCGAGGCCGCCGATCAGTGCGTCCCACGGGGCTTCGCCGCCCTCGATGGCGTCGAGCACGGCGGGTGCGAACTCGGCGTCGTCATCGAGCAGATTGCACAGCCGGGTCCAGTCGTCCATCGTCTCGGGCATCGCACTGCTCCTTCTCATCATCGCTTGAGGGTCAGGGTATCGCCGGTGACGTTCTGGTCGTCATCGTTCGTCTCCGTGTCTGCGCTATGGTCGCGCTATGGACCTGGAGACACAGCTCGGACTCACTTTCATCCTCACGTCTACGGCGACACTGCTCGGTGCCATCATCGGGTTGCTGCTGCTCTACGTTGTGATTCGCCAAGGGGTGTTCCACGGGCTCCGTGCACACACCCGGTGGGTCGATGACGGCAAGGACACCAGGCGCACCCGCTTACCGGTTCCGCAACGGGCAGCACCGTGTGCGTTATAAGTCACCTTCTCTTGTGTGCGTTATAAGTCGACAGCATCCATGAGTATGCGTCGTCGCGTGGTTGGATCGCGTGACGGGGCTATAGGCCCGTGACGACCGGCACAACGTCTCACCAGGGCAAAGCAAAACCCCCGCCATGTAGAAGCTAGGCGAGGGTTTCTAGGATGACTGTAATGATCACCCTTGTGGCTCCGACGGGCGTCGATCCCGTGACCTCACGATTTTCAGTCGTGCGCTCTACCAACTGAGCTACAGAGCCATGCGGCACATCATAAATCTGCCGCATCCTAGACGAAAGGCCCTTTTCGAGAAAAGGGCCCGTCGCTTGGAGCGACCCTGACGGGACTTGAACCCGCGACCTCCGCCGTGACAGGGCGGCACGCTAACCAACTGCGCTACAGGGCCATACTTTTTAAATTGTATCGGATGGAGTGACCCCAACGGGATTCGAACCCGTGCTACCGCCGTGAAAGGGCGGCGTCCTAGGCCGCTAAACGATGGGGCCGAAGGGCGTCCCGGGGGACTTCCTTGCCGACGCTCA
>Ga0308157_10001416_pt1 | contig 49966 bp, 46 predicted proteins | sample PhyBR1_FD_201035 | JGI IMG/M metagenome (GOLD analysis project Ga0308157, IMG submission 201035) | Phyllosphere microbial communities from UC Gill Tract Community Farm, Albany, California, United States - DLSLB.R1 | ecosystem: Host-associated > Plants > Phyllosphere > Unclassified | place: USA...
GCTCAATTCATATCTAATACAGTCCAACACTTCTTAACTTAATTGTTCATAATAAGTGTCTGATTTGAATTTCAATACTGATTTAGTAAAACACTCAATAATGACTACCTCGATATACTGTTCGCTATAACTAGCAATAATTTGAGTTTTACAAATCAGAACTTGCAGCATGTCCGCAAAATAGGCAAATTCAATTGATTCATAATAATTTGGAAAAACTAGAATGCCAGGTCCCGTTCAGATTGTTAGACATAAGCTTTTAAATACTTTTTTCTCACGGTACTCAGTCTGGTTCACTTTTATTTTCATTGCTCTCACCATTAGCTGGTTCCGGATCGTTTATGCTCCACATTATATTTATTACTTTATTTCCGACACCTTGCTGAATTCCTTATGGCTGATTTCAGGCATACTCAGTTTGGTTGGCTTATATGATGTCCTGCAAAACAAGCATTCAATCCTAAAAAACTATCCGATCATGGGGCATTTTCGTTTTATTTTTGAAGATTTCCGTCCCGAAATTCGCCAGTATTTTATTGAAGCCGATCAGGATGCCCTGCCATTTTCACGAATGCAACGCAGCTTGGTATATCAACGCTCAAAGAATGAAAATGCCGATAAACCCTTCGGGTCCATTATTAATGTCTATCAACAAGATTATCGTTTTATCACCCATTCAATTACGCCCTGCAAGCCTGCCCATCCGGATAGTTTTCGGATTCAGATTGGTAATCATCAATGTCAGCAGCCTTATAGTGCTTCCATTATGAATATTTCCGCCATGAGTTTTGGCAGCATGAGTGCCAATGCAATCCGAGCCTTAAATTTGGGCGCGAAAATGGGTAACTTTTCTCATGATACAGGTGAAGGCAGTATTAGCCCTTATCATCTGGAGAACGGTGGCGATATTGTCTGGGAACTGGGCAGTGCTTATTTTGGCTGTCGTACATTAGATGGACACTTTGATCCTGAAAAATTTACCCGGCAAGCCCTGCTACCGCAAGTCAAAATGATTGAAATTAAATTATCGCAAGGGGCAAAACCCGGACATGGCGGTATTTTACCTAAAAGCAAGATTTCAGAGGAAATTGCCCAAATTCGTGGTATCAGTCGTGAGCATGACTGTGTCTCTCCTTCTAAACATTCAGCCTTTAATACCCCGATTGAAATGATGTATTTCATTCAACAACTGCGCGAGCTATCTGGTGGTAAACCGGTTGGTTTTAAGCTGTGTATTGGTCAGCCCTGGCAATTTATGAGTATTGTTAAAGCCATACTGGAAACTAAAATTGTGCCCGACTTTATTGTGGTAGATGGTTCTGAAGGTGGCACAGGCGCAGCCCCGATTGAACTGATTGATCATGTAGGTACGCCTTTGCGAGAAGGCTTGCTGTTTGTACACAATACTTTGGTGGGCGCTGGTTTGCGTAATCAAATTAAAGTCGGGGCAAGTGGTAAAATTATCAGTGCTTTTGATATTTCCAGTACTATGGCAATTGGTGCAGACTGGGTAAATTCAGCACGTGGATTTATGTTCGCGGTCGGCTGCATTCAAGCGCAAAGTTGTCATACCAATCAATGTCCGGTGGGTGTTACAACTCAGGACAAAGAACGACAAAAAGCCCTGCATGTTCCCACCAAAGCCGTACGTGTACTAAATTTTCATAAAAATACCATGCTGGCTTTGTCTGAAATGATTGCTGCGGCTGGACTCAAACACCCAGCGGATATTAAGGCTCACCATCTCGCACAGCGCATTAACGACCGGGAAATCAAGAATTATGCGCAATTACACTTTTGGTTAAAAGAAGGTGAGTTACTCAGCTGTGAAGATAAAGATGATGAAAATTTTTACTTTCGGATGTGGAATTTAGCCCATGCAGAGAAATTCTAACCTGGTTTTGAGTGATAGATATGCTGGTATTTAGCAAAAAAGAACTTATAACGCCCAACCTCGATTGGTCGTTATAAGATTTTCAACCAATTCTTTAGTATTTTGGTCATTCACGAAGAAGTGTTACTATTTTTGAATCAAATGTCTGAAGCTCATTTGTTCCTTGGGAAACACTGTTTTCCATTCGCTAAATGAGAAGCCTCAAAATATATTTTGATTTCTTAAACAAAGCATCTTGTGCTGTAGCGTACCTCACTGCAAAATCTGTTCAATTTCCGCACTTAAAATAACTTTTTTTGCAAAAACAGTTGAGTTAAGATACCTCTGTTCTGCTTTGCCTTGCACTACAAACAAAACACTGTTTTTTTGCTCAGATTGCGAATGACATGTCCGTGTATCAAACACTATGGGGAATTAAAAAAGAAAAAGTCAGCTCATTATTTAACTGACTTATCTTTGCTCATACGACATTTTTTGATTCACTGATTGTGATGAAATCTAATAATAGCCATTTGAACTTTGTGCATGTAAAAATGCCGGAATGAGTCCAGTCAATGCTGCACGAATATCCGCGCGTTCATTAATTAACTGATGCGAACCCTCTTCAAGCATCAACAAGGTCTGCAAACGGAACTTGCGACGAATAAACTCAATGTTATAACGCCAGTCCACAGTCTGATCTTGGGCACCTTGAGCCAACCATACCGGGATACGGCATGCTGGACGTGCCTCCATTTCCTGCATCCATTTGGACATGGCCAAAATCCAGTCCATGCCCATCATACGTGGCTGTAAAGGATCTTTTAAACGCACAAAGCGTAGAAACTCTGGATTGTGGTTATTGCGTCTAAAATGACGTGGCACTTGACGCTTGATTCGTCGAATAATGCCTAAACCCACAGAATTATGCCACCATGCTGATTTTGCAGGTCGAATCAGTGGAGAAAGTAATAGGACACGCTCCACATAGGGATTTTCACGGCGCTCCGCAAACTCTAATAGATGATGCAGTAAAATAGCACCACCGGTACTCTGGCCAATACCCAACCATGGTTTGGGTAATTGACTGGCATTTTTAACATAGTGATAAACAGCATGTAAAACCTGCTGATAATGATCAAAGTTCTTAATGTTTGCAGGCGAACCATTACTTAAACCATGACCAGGCAAATCATAGGTGATGACACTAAAACCCTGTTCCAGTAATTCGCGAATAATCGGCTGATAAATACCGCTGTGTTCCAGATAGCCATGCAATAAAAACACTGTTCCGCGTATTTTATTAAAAGCAAGATTGGCTAAATTGGGTTGGAATGCTTGTACATGTAATTTAAACAAAGGCATTTGCACATAGCCTTGCCAATGCTCACAATCCAGTAAATGCAAACCATATAACTTACGATAAGCCTGAATCTCTACTGAAGGTTGATAAGGCTTACTCAGGTCTAAGGCTTCAAGCAGTTGGGGTGTTGTTTCTCTACTCGGCACCGGCAAATCCAACTGTTTTAAAATAGTTGGATTTAAAAATGGGATATCTGGCATTAAGGCACCTCCCGACAATCAGTGGAACCAAACCAGACATCACGAATCGTGGCTAACATTTCATAATTAGCACGGCGGCTATGATCATAATTTTGTTTGCTTGGACGCCAGTGTGTCAGATGTGTCGGCATAGGTGCTTCAACAGGTACCGTTTCGATACCATTTAATGCAAATAAACGACGTGTACGCGGCATATGATAACGGTCGGTAATTAATATCACCCGTGGTGCTCCACCCTTTTTTTGCAATAATAGCGAGCTAAACCGCGAATTTTCGCAGGTATTCATGCTTCGGTCTTCCAGTAATTTCGCGTCTACATCATGTTCTTTCAACCAACGCTGCATATATGGGGCTTCTACACCACTCAGTACAATCGGAAGTTGATATTGTTTTTCGATGGCTAAGGTTTTCTCTAAACGCAGTCGTGTATATTCGTTCACCACAATGTCTTTACCGTTTTTATCCAGAGTGAGGCCGCCACCCAAGACCACAATGGCATAAGGCTTTGAACCTTGCAGTAGAGGTTGTTCATTCTGTTCGTGAATTAATGCAATATCCTGGTAAATGGTTTCATCGACAGGTTGTTTCGCGACTTGTTCCTGTTCAATTTTATGCGTGAGAAGAAATTCTACATATTTCTCCATTAACGCTTTATTTTCAGTACTATTTAAGTCCAATAAATCTTTAACTGCTTGAGTAGGATCTTCATGTCCTATCTCATCATTCACCGATTTTGCAAGCAATGGAATACGCGGCTTTTCCTCTTGTTCATTTTCTTGTTGTTGCGCCTCCTCAATCATGTGTTGCAAGGCTTTATATCGCGCTTGAATTACAGTCAAATTCTGCGAATTATGGCTTTGGATCGCTTCTTCCATTAACTTTAAATAGGCCTGTCGAGCAATCCATAATCTAGAGCCTGGCTCCAAATTTTCATGTTCGCTCAATGCAGCCATTTGTTGACTTTTCGCAGCCACCTGATTGACTTCAACAGGAACAAAACTATTCAAGGCTTTCACAACCCAGCCTGAATAAAATGGCGAATAAATCAAAACCATGAAACAGCCGAAAAGAACAAATAGCACTGATGCTATTTGTACCAATCGAACCATCCAATGCGATTTCACCATAATTTTCTTATTCCAAATGTGAGCGAATTAAACCTGTTTCATCAAACAATACCGGTTCAGGTTCCAATAAAATGTTAAATTTTTGCTGAACATCCCGTTGTACGGCATGATAAGTTGCTTTCACATCCGCCAAAGTCGCCTGATCATAATTTACTAAAACCAAGGCTTGTTTATGAAACATCCCCACCATACCTAATTGCTTCCCTTTCCAACCCGACTGATCAATCAACCAACCTGCTGCAATTTTAACGCCACCTTGAGCTTGAGGGTAATGGGGTAAATTCGGAAATGATAGTGCTAAATGGTCATAAAGCTGTTGTGAAACAATCGGATTTTTAAAGAAACTTCCTACATTTGGATATTCTTTTGGATCTGGCAATTTGCTTTGACGGATTTGAATCACTTGTTTTTGCAAGTTTTCAGCAGTCTGTTGATCGCCTACGGCGTGCTTCAGATCACCATAATTCAACATTAAATGTGCGTGCTTAAGCAGTTTAAAAGTCACATGAGTAATCACAAAACGATTCGGATCATCTTTAAAAATACTATGCCGATATGAAAAATCACAGTCCGAAGCAAGAATAAGGCTGAATTGCTCTAATTGGCGGTCATAAACTTGAACCGCTTCAATAAATTCACCGGCTTCAACCCCATAAGCTCCGATATTTTGAACTGGAGATGCACCGACTAAACCTGGAATGAGGGCCAGATTTTGTAATCCGTATAAACGATTTTCTGTCGTCCATAGCACAAAGTCATGCCAGATTTGTCCTGCACCCACTCGAATAGTCTTGCTGTGTTCATCTTCAGCAATAGATTCAATTCCCTGAATATCCATATGAAGCACGAGCGCATGAATATGTTCAGGTAATAACATATTGCTGCCACCAGACAGAATCAGGACGTTTAACTGTTGCTGCCTGGCATAATTTAACGCATCCACCAATTCTTGTTGAGATTGAACTTTAATATAATGGGATGCAATCGCATCAAGACTTAAGGTATTAAAAGGCTTAAGTTGAATTTGAGTTTGAATATTCATGTGCTTAAACCTTTATTTCACATCGATCTGTTGTTTGAACTGTTGTCTAAAAATATTGACCCACGCCCGACTACTCGATTCACACTGATCGAGTACCCGCTCAAAACCCTCTACCCCGCCATAATATGGGTCTGGCAAAGCTTGCTTGAGATAAGTTTGATCATGTTCACTCATCAATGCAATTTTTGCCCGAGTTTGACTTGCACCATACTCGCTATATACTTGTACTAAAAGTGCTTGAATATTAATTAAATTTTCATGATCCATTGCCAGAATCAGATCAAATTCAATGAAATCCTGGGGCTTTAATTGGCGTGCACGTAAGGCTGATAAATCATAGCCACGTTTTAACGCACGCTTCTGACTACGTTCATCAGGTACTTTTCCGGGATGGTAATTACTGGTTCCGGCTGAATCAATCACAATATTGAGCGAATGTTCATCACAAAAATGTCTAAGCACAACTTCTGCTGTGGGAGAGCGACAAATATTTCCTAAACACACACATAACACCTTATATGGCGTTTTGGATGACATAACAACCTCAATAACTACTTTATTTTCAGATGTCTTATGTTAAGTTATTTATGGGATGAATCCTATAGAACGCTAAAACAATAATCTTGAATTTGATATAAAAAAGGATGCAATAGATGAGCCATTTTCAATTTCAGACTGTCTCGAATATTATTTCAGGGCTCGGCTCAATCTATGAGTTAAAGCAATTACTACAACAGCAATCCTATAAAAAGCTGTTAGTGGTAACCGATGCAGGTATGATTCAGCAACAATTACACTTACCGATTATTGAAATTTTAGAAACCATTCAACTTGATTATGTGATTTATTCTAGCGTTCAAGCGGACCCACCCGAACATATTGTTCTAGATGCAGTTCAATTCGCGAAAAATGAAAAGGCAGATATCGTGTTAGGTTTTGGTGGCGGCAGTTCATTAGATGTCGCAAAAGTGATTGCTGTTTTGGCACATCCCGAACAACAGCACACTTTGCAAGATTTATACGGTATCAATAATGCTGAAAACCCAAGACTACCTTTATTTTTAGTTCCAACTACTGCAGGTACTGGTTCTGAAGTCACTCCTATTTCTATCGTTACCACCGGTGAAACTACAAAAACCGGGATTGTTTCTCCGGTTTTATTTGCCGATGTTGCTATTTTAGATGCGACTTTTACCCAAAACTTGCCCGCACAAATTACGGCGGCAACAGGTATAGACGCGATGGTGCATGCGATTGAGGCCTATACATCAAAAATAAAAAAGAATCCTTATGCAGACATGTTAGCCAAACAGGCATTACGCTTACTCAATGACAACTTAAGTCTAGTCTTGGCTGATGGACAGAATTTAGCGGCACGTCAAAATATGCTGGTCGGCTCAATGCTTGCCGGTCAAGCCTTTGCCAATGCTCCAGTCGCTGCGGTACATGCGCTGGCTTATCCTCTAGGTGGACATTTTCATATCTCGCATGGGCATAGCAATGCCTTGGTCTTAACCGAAGTTTTAAAGTTTAACGCCCCTAATGCAAAGCAACTCTATGCTGAATTGATGTGCTGGATAGATCCAAAAAGTACCGGCAGTACAGATGGTTTATGTGACTTATTTATTGATCATATGCAAAATCACCTTGATAAAAGCGGTTTGATTTTAAAATTGAAAGATTTAAATGTTCCAGAAACCAAGCTTGAGCAATTAGCCAATGATGCCATGTTGCAAACTCGGCTTTTACAAAATAATCCGCGTGAACTCCAGTTGCAGGATACCCGACAAATTTATGAAGCTGTTTATGCTTAGTTTGTATTTTATTTATCTTCATATCATTTTTAAGCGATTTTTTATTACAATCAAAAACTCTTACCAATAGACTTCTTTCATAAGTCATTTTTTCAATTACGATAAATTGCTCATAATGCCAAAATTAAAAATAAATTTTAGCAGATATTGGATTCATGAGTTTGGCATGGATGCCACACGTTTCCCATCACAACAAGGAGCTCGTGCATGGGAAACCAAAGGTTCTTCTTGCGGACTCAAAATATATTTTAAGTCCTCATTTTGACCTTTCAAAAGTAGAGGTAATGCCTATGCAAAGACATACAAATTGAATCAAAAAACTGAGGCAGTGTTGGTTTTAAAGAATCCAATATTGAACATTTTTTGATTTATGTAAATTATCTAATATAAAACAATATCACAGAGTCATTTACTTCCGTGTAAATGACCTTACTTTTAACGACTTGCACTCATTTATTTTTAACAGTACAACTGAACATAAATGACCGATAGAAAATAAAATTACAATGAAGCAAATACCAAAACAACGCGCTGATTTCTCATACTTCTTACCCATACAAACGCGCTGGGCAAATAATGATATCTATGGTCACGTCAATAACGTCACCTATTACAGTTACTTTGATACTGCAGCCAATGCCTTATTGATTGAAAAAGCAAGTTTCGATATTCGCCATTCCCCCATCATTGGGTTGGTCGTCGATTCAGCCTGCAGTTTTTTTCAGGAACTTTCTTATCCTGAAATTATTGAGGTTGGTGTGGTCATTTCCAAACTTGGCAATTCATCCGTACAATATGATTTAGCGATTTTTAAAGCATCTGAAGATTTTGCCTCTGCTCAAGGTCATTTCATACATGTCTTTGTGGATCGCCAGACACGAAAAAGCACCCCGATTCCAAGTGAAATGCGGGATGCTTTATCTCAATACTGTATCAATGAATAAACTTATTTAAGCTGAATATTCTGTATTTCAGCATCAAAGTTTTGCAGAATATCCTTCACCGCCGCTTCTGCATGCAGTAGCTCTGAAGCACGTGCATAGGCTCTCTGTTTCCGTTCATTCTGCATGTTATACGGCGTCGTTGTTTCAACTTCAGCATATTTGACCTGAAAGTGGGTATTCGGCCATTCAGTTTTCAAAGCTTGCTCTAACGCATGTCGTAACTGATTTAACAACTGTTCATATTGTGGTGGAATATGAAATAACGATTCGCCATCAATCTGACCGGTCATTACACCCTGTTGTGCCAATTCCTGTACCGCGGGTGATAATGTACTATTTCTAAACCAATACTCCCACTTGTCTACCGTCCAATCCCCTTCAAGCTGTTGAGGGCTTAGTCTTAAAATATCTTGTGGCATTAACCCTGAATCTTGTGTGGATACAGTTTTAACCGCGACTTGAGTTCCTTCAAGACTCGGTGATTCTAATTCAAGAACGGGTTCCTCGATAACTTTGACTGGTGCCACTTCAGCGTGTACAGATTCAATCGGCATCTGTTCTTGGCTTAAGAATAAATCTTCCGCTTGATCCACCACAGCAATATTATCTTGAGGCTTTGCAGTTTCAGTATTGAAAGCATCATTTAACGGTGCAATTTCATCGAATAGAAAATCATCACTGCTCACTTCTGCTTGATCAGCGTTCTCTGTTACAACATTAACCTCATCATTCGATTCATCTAAATCGAACAAAGCATCTTCCGAAGCCGGATCAAATATAATTTGATCTGAGCTTGTTGTTGAATTTGGCTCTATAACCTCAAGCATCGGTTCGTCCAGGAAATCATCCGAAGATGGTTCTGGATTCTGTGAACTTAACTGTGACTGAATTTCAGAAACTGGAGCTGCTGGTTCTTGATATTCTTCAACGTGTGGTTGTGCATTTTGTACGGGCGCTTGAACAGCGACCTGTGGGGCTTGTTGCTGAAGCTGCTGTGGTGCTGAAACCATAACTTCATTCGGTTGCAATGGACGGAACGCGAGTAAGCGTAACACGCACATCTCGAAACCTTGTTCTTGGGTTACGGCAAGTTGCAGATCGGCACGACCTTTACATGCCACTTGATAATACAATTGCAAATCTTGTGCTGAAATAAGCTGCGATAATTGCATGATTTTTTTATTAATTTCAGCGCTATATTTCAGGCTTAAATCTGGTAAATATTGCAGTAAAGCCAGTTCATGCAGCGTTGAAATCAACTGATCTAAAACCAGTGAAACATCTAAAGCCTGTTGTCTGAATTGCAGCAACAATTCACTAACACGCTGCTTTTGATTTTGATGGATGGCTAGAACCAGATCATAAATAATGGTTCGGTCAATCAAGCCCAACATCTCTTTAACATCTTGATGCTGAATTTCACCTTGGCCATAGGCAATGGCCTGGTCGGTTAAAGACAGTGCATCACGGAGTGATCCCTGTGCAGACTCAGCAATTTGCCAGATTGCATCCTGTTCTGCCTGAATTTCTTCTTTATGTAAAATATGCGTCAAATGTTCAGTAATTTCATCCACAGCCAATGGACGCAAAGTAAACTGTAAACAGCGAGAAATGACAGTAATTGGAAGCTTTTGTGGATCGGTTGTTGCAAAAAGGAATTTGACGTGTTCAGGCGGCTCTTCTAGTGTTTTCAGTAACGCATTGAATGAGTGCGTAGACAGCATATGCACTTCATCGATCAGGTAAACTTTAAAACGACCTTGTGTTGGTGCATATGGAACGTTATCCAGCAGTTCACGTGTATCTTCAACTTTAGTCCGTGATGCCGCATCAATTTCAATCAAATCGATAAAACGGCCTTCATTGACCGCGGTGCAAGTTGCACACACTTCACACGGCGTAGAAGTTACACCCGTTTCACAGTTCAAGCATTTTGCCAAAATACGCGCTATCGTGGTTTTACCGACCCCGCGTGTGCCAGTAAATAAATACGCATGGTGTAAACGACCACGTTCTAAGGCACTGATGAGCGCTCGTGACACATGGTTTTGCCCAACCAATTCAATAAAATTACGTGGGCGATATTTACGCGCAAGTACTTGATACATGTATGCTCCTTTTTACAGGTCTAAGCATACTGTTTTTTTGGTCAAGAGTGAATGAACAATCTGCAAAAGCGTTCAATCAAATATGAGATAATTAGAACTATTTTTCAGATATTGCGAGAATCTAAAGAAATCAGCTATCCATTCTTTTCTAAAATAAAATCATCTTCAGCATTATAAATATTCCCTGTCTGATCTTCCAATATTTCAAGCAGTTGATGATCTAAATCCACATAGATTAAATTGCGAGTCTTGACCTGCACTAATTCAAGTTTAGTCTGATCAGAATTACTAAATCGAAAATGGCCTTTAATCGTTTCGATCTCATTATGGCCACTTAAACTTTCACGTTTTAAAGTATAAGTCTGGTTCTGGTTGAGCACTAAATCTACAGCCATACCCGGGCATTCCTCACAACGTGAAATACAGCCCATGCATGGTGTCGTTCCTTGATACTTACCCACCCATTTCGCAACCGTAACTTTCTGCTCGGCAACCTGATCAACTTGCTGGCTACTTTCGCTACTCGTTTGCTTAGAGTCCTGACAACCCAACAAGACAGAAGATGCAATTAAGGGAATAAGAAGCGGCTTTTTCATCATGACAACCGAATGGGAAGATTCTAGACTTGGGAAAATATCACACTTTTTACCGAATTATGCCTTCCAACTCTGCACGCTAACATTTTTAAATAATATGCCGTTTAAAACCATCCCTTACGCCCTTTTAATGCTGCATCTGCACAACGTAAAGTTTCCTGGGTTAAACCCCACAGACGATAATCCCCCGTGATCGAACCTGTAGCAAAATTATGGGTATAGGCGAAACTTAAATGACGTTCAGGATCACACCACGCACCAGAACCATTAAAACCCATATGTCCAAACCCTTTGGATGATTTCCCTAGAGTTAAAACCCGGTGATAGCCTAAACGCCAATACATCGGTAGCGGCATAATACGGTCGCGCTGAGTGTATTGAATTGTACTTAAATTTTTAAAGATATCTGGCCGAATCAATTGCTGACCCTTCCATTCACCTGCATTCGCCAGCATGGCATAAATTTTTGCCAGACTATCTGCAGTAAAAACTCCATTTGCAGCGGGAATTACGGCTTTTAAACCTTCATTACTAAAGAAGCTGAATTTTTTCATCCCTTTGGGAATCATGGCATCCTGGAAGTCTTGTGGGTTTTGTCCTGACCACTCAACTAGTTTGTCAAATAATGAAGCTTTCTTTGGTTTCGGTTTTGCTTGCCCTGAAGGCTTTGGTTCTGTTTTTAATTTTGCCAATGGTCTTGCAACCCGAGCCAATTCAAATTCAGTAACGCCAAAGTACGCTCCATCTAGTTGCAGTGGCTGAACAAGATACTGCAGCATTAAATCTGACAAAGATTTTCCTGTCGCTTTTTCAAGCACACCACCTACCAACCATCCAAAAGTTAAGGCTTGATAAGCCGCATCCGTAGCTATTTCAAAATGTGGTTTTGCTTTTGCAATCACTTTCAGCATATGTGACCATTCCACCATTTCAGATGCTGTTTCAATCTGATTGCGAATGTCATATAAACCACTTTGATGGCTCAGTATATGTCTTAAAGTGATTTTCGCTTTACCATGCTGTGCAAAGTCAGGCCAATACTGTGCAACAGGCGTGTCGTAGTCTAGAAAACCCTCACTCACTAAAATATGAGCCAATGTCGAAAGTACCCCTTTGCCGGTGGAATAGCACACTGACAGAGTATCGGATTGCCAGTTTTCAGTTGCTGATTTTTTACCTGTGTAAATATCAACGACTTTTTGCTCCTGGAAATAAACGACTAGGGCTGCCCCACCTAAATCTGTCCGTGCATCCTGCATCCGGCTAAATTGTTTAGCTAGGTCTTCAAATCGTTTATCCACTTTGCCTCGATAATTCTGAGTATTGGCGAAGATATATTGTTTTATTTTGTTCATTAAACTGTGCTTTCCCTAAACCAGTCATTATTTACCCAGAGCTTAAAACAAAAAAGCCTAAATCAGCAATGACTTAGGCTTTGGTCTTATAAGGCTTTTATACGACCCGAGACATGCGGTTTTTGGTTCTTGCTATTTCGAATCAGGAATTCAATATCCTTACCTTCATTAGCAGTTAAAAACTCAACTTTAGATGGCAAGTACATCGGCAACTTAAACCACACATCTGCTTCATAGCTGTCTGGAAGCGTTAAGCTTGCCAGTGCTTTGGCTTTACTCCACATGCCATGGGCAATAGCTTGTTTAAAACCAAAGGCTTTTGCGGTAATGGCATGAATGTGAATCAGGTTAAAGTCACCCGAAGTTAAGGCATAACGGCGACCGGTATTTTCCGACACATTCCACTCTGTTTGCATTTCATATGCAGGTGCTTTTGATTCAGACACTTTCGCTGCAACTTTGCCATTGTTTTTTTGGCGCGCTAGATAAGTGGTTGTCCCTTGCATTACTACTTCATTACCCACTTTAGCAGTAGTGATAAAGTCAAATTGAATGCCTTTGTCATGTGGCTGTAATTCACCAAATTTGCAAGACAAAGTGAGCTTTTCATTTACCCCAACTTTACGGGTTTGCTTAATCTGGTTACGAATATGTACCAGACCTAAAATCGCAAATGGAAAAGCCTCAGTGGTCATCATGTGCATTTGCAAGCTTTGAGATAGCACCGCTAAATAAATTGCCGGAATATAACCGTTATTTTTAAAGCCACAGACTTCGTTGTAAGCTTTTAAATGTTTCTGATCGACCTTGAATGAATCCACCACATATTCAACTTGCGGTAGCACTTTTTCACCCTTCGGCTTTTTAAAAATCAAGCCTTGAATCACTTTCGGATAGGCTAAATAAGGTTTTGGAAGTTGACTAAAATGGCGAGTATTCATACTGAACCTTTATTAAATCCTTTTGAGAAGTCCTCTCTCCCTTTTAGGAAGAGAGTTAGAGAGAGGGTTTTTAAAATAAACAATCTCTCCAGATCAATTAATCCCTCCTTGCGCAGCAGTGCTGCTCACCCTTTAAAAAGGGAGGAGAAGCCCCCTCTTTGAAAGAGGGGGCTTTAGGGGGATTATTAAGCCCCTAACAAGCTTTGACCACACACACGAACCACGTTGCCATTTAAACCTGTAGAAGCAGATGATGCAAATAATGCAATGGTTTCAGCAACATCGACAGGTAAGCCGCCTTGGCTCATCGAGTTCATACGGCGACCTGCTTCACGAATGGCAAATGGAATTGCAGCAGTCATTTGCGTTTCGATAAAACCAGGCGCAACGGCGTTAATGGTTATACCATTTTTCAACATAGGTGCAGTGAATTTAACCACTCCAATGACACCTGCCTTAGATGCTGCATAGTTGGTTTGACCCAAATTACCTGCAATACCTGAAATCGAAGATACGCAAACAATACGACCATTGGCATTAAAACCTTCATTTTCAAGAAGGTAATCATTGACACGCTCAATTGCCGACAAGTTAATGTTGATGACCAAGTCCCAAAGCTCTGGCTTCATGTTTGCCAAAGTTTTGTCACGGGTAATGCCAGCATTATGTACGATGATATCTAGACCACCTTGAGCTGCAGCCGCTGCTTTAATTTTTTCACCAGCGTCGCTTGCGGTAATATCAATCGCTAAAGTCGAACCACCAATTTCACTCGCAACACGATCAAGGTCAGCCTGCTGTTGTGGAACGTCTAGACAAATCACATGTGCACCATCACGAGATAATACATGTGCAATTGCTTCACCAATCCCACGACTCGCACCCGTCACCACAGCCGTTTTACCTGCCAGCGGTTTTGCCCAATCGATATCTACAGTTTCAGCTTTAGAAACACGAATCACTTGACCAGACACATACGCTGAACGTGGAGACAAGGCAAAACGAACTGTAGACTCAAGATTGGCTTCAGCGCCTTCATCGACATAGACCAGCTGCGCAGCAATACCTTTTTTAAATTCTTTACCAACAGATTTTACAAAACCTTCAAGCGCACGTTGTGCAATCGCCTGTTTTACTGTTTTTGCAGTTTCAGGGGTAATACCGACAACCACTACACGACCAGAAGTCTGAATTTGGCGTGCAATCGGATTAAAGAAGTCATAAAGTTCATGTAGTTGTTCAGAGTTTTGAATACCCGATGCATCAAAAATCACAGCCTTAAACTTAGATTCTTTGTCGCCTTCATTGAACGCACTCAGGCTTAAACCTGTTTTTGCTGCAGCTTGTTGTAATTCAGTATTGTTGCCTGCATAGCTATTGGCGTGAATATTTGCAAGAACTTGCGCAATTGAACCCGATAAAGTTGAAGATGATGCAGCACCAAATAAAACTGCTCCCCTAACGACCGGAGTGGCTGACTCAAAACGGTCTAGGGAAATCGGTGATGGCAAACCTAAATTTTTGATGACAAATTTACCAATAGGAGATTTCGCGAATGTTTGGTATTGGTCAGTCATGTTTATTATCTCTCATACAAATTAATTTTTGATGGGTTTGAAGATATTCTTTTAACTTCAATATGATGTTTAGAGTCTTATATTTCAATACATCCATCAGTTTCTATAGAATCATACTTGAGTTAAACAATGGATGTCTTGACCGGAATGCTTTGTGCAATGTCATTGTAGTCAATACGGCTATTTTTAGATTGTGTTAATGTACGTGCCAAGAATACTTTAAAATGCTTGGAAAAGCCTTATGAGCAAGACAACTCAAGAAAATCCAACAGTTGAAAATTCTGCGACGGAAACTGTGTCAAATACATCAAAAAGTACTGCGCGTACAACTAAAAGTTCTGGTACTGCCATAAAGTCAGCAACCGATGAGATGAAAGCAGCTCGTCCTCGTTCAACATCACCACGTAGTAAAAGTACTGCTTCAACTCCCAAAAAATCACAATCTACAACTCAAACTGCTGTTCAACAGGATAAAACCATGAGTCAAAACACTGTTCGCCGCGTTGCAATTATCGGTGGTAACCGTATTCCTTTCGCTCGTTCAAACGGCGCTTATTTCACTGCCTCTAACTCAGATATGTTTACAGCTGCCTTAAATGGTCTGGTTGAGCGTTTTAACCTCCAAGGTCAACGCCTGGGCGAAGTGGTTGCAGGCGCAGTTTTAAAACATAGCCGTGACTTTAACATGACTCGTGAATGTGTGTTAAACACTGAACTTGCTCCCGAAACACCTGCTTACGATATACAGCAAGCATGTGGTACTGGCTTGCAAGCAGCATTCCTTGTTGCAAACAAAATTGCCTTGGGTCAAATTGAAGTCGGTGTTGCAGGCGGTGTAGATACCACATCTGATGCACCAATTGCGTTCGGTGATGGTTTACGTAAAGCTTTACTTGAATTGAACATTGCAAAAACAGCTAAAGACCGTTTAAAAGCGTTAACTAAAATCAATCTTAAAGATTTAATGGATGCACCTAAAAATGGTGAACCCCGTACTGGTCTTTCTATGGGTGATCATCAAGCAATTACAGCACTTGAATGGGGTATTGCTCGTGAAGCGCAAGATGAACTTGCTGCATCTTCACATCAAAAAATGGCGGCTGCCTACGAAGAAGGTTTCTTCGACGACCTGATTACACCATTCTTAGGTTTAGAACGTGACAATAACTTGCGTGCGGACTCATCTGTAGAAAAACTGGCAAAATTAAAGCCTGCTTTTGGTAAAGGCGATGCACGTACCATGACTGCGGGTAACTCTACTCCGCTGACTGACGGTGCATCTTGCGTACTTTTAGCTTCTGAGGAATGGGCGAAAGCCAATGGTCACGAAGTTCTTGCTTACTTAACTTTCCAAGAAACTGCTGCTGTAGATTTCGTAAACAAGAAAGAAGGCTTATTGATGGCACCTGCATATGCAGTTCCACGTATGCTTGAACGTGCCGGTATCACTTTACAAGATTTCGACTACTACGAAATTCACGAAGCTTTTGCATCTCAAGTACTTTCTACATTGAAAGCGTGGGAAGATCCAAAATTCTGTAAAGAACGTTTAGGCTTGGATGCACCACTCGGTTCAATCGACCGCTCTAAACTCAACGTAAAAGGCTCATCTTTAGCAGCAGGCCACCCATTTGCAGCGACTGGCGGACGTATTATTGCCACTGCAGCAAAACTGATAAATCAAAAAGGTTCAGGTCGCGTGCTTGTTTCGATCTGTGCAGCTGGTGGCCAAGGTGTAACAGCAATTATTGAAAAATAAGCTCGCTATATCTTTTTAAATAAGAAGCCCCCGGAAGTTTAACTTCCGGGGGCTTCTTATTTTTATAAATTAAACTAGCATTGAAAGCTTAGCGTGTAGCACGTTCCCAAGCTTCCTTAACTGCAATTCTTGCTTCATTCCAGGTTAAACGAGACAACCCTTTGGCATGATCCCATTTAAGTTTCAAATCACTTTCCACATCTTCAAAACGCGTACTTGAGTCATATTGAGGACGGGCTTCATAACCAATGCGATAAGCATTTTCATAATCTCGCTCATAATCTAAATCTGAATAGGTTGTAAGCGTTTCTGCATAGTAAGGTGTGGTATGCGCCGTCTCTCTCCAATAGGCTTCTTCTTCGGTAGGATTGACTGCTTCCGCGGCCCCTTTACCTGCTAGGCCGCCGACCACTGCTCCCACAGCACCTCCGACTATTGCGCCAACTGGGCCACCTACGGCTCCAACTGCTGCCCCAGCCACTGCACCTCCTGCTGCACCTACACCAGTTCCAACCGGATGTGCGCCAGGTTCACCTGTAATTGGATCTGCATTCAAATCATCTCGAGCATCTTTAGGAAGGTTTTTTACAACGTCACGATCAAAATTATCATTCATCTTCGTATTATCCTTTTATCATGCTTTTAAAATTAAGTTTAATATAACTTTTAAGAAAAATTATGCACCTTTCTCATATTTAAGCAGTGCAAGATTTAATATAGAGGAGATGAGACCGCTTATATGCTTCAAAATGTCAGTTTTAAGTTAAGGTATGTACAATGTTGTATATAAAACATTTCACTCTACTCACCTAGACTGATAACAATTATTTTTTGAATATATGTTATTAAAAATAATTATTCACTTATATAGCAATAATTAATTCTCTATAAATTGCTGATTAGTCCGATTGAGTCTTAAATGATCTTCAATAGCGTCAAAACACCATTGGAAAATAAAGGTATACACCAAAATACACAGGGTCATACTTAAATCGAGCAGAATAGCCCGTCCGATGCTCATTTCCAGAGCATAAGCCACCATTGGAATGGTGGCCAACATCAAGCCTCCTTCAAAACCAATCGCATGTAGAATACGTACACCCACCGTTCTTTTCAAATGATGCTTGACTTCAAACTTTTCAAAGAAATGGTTAAAGATCATATTCCAAAACACCGACGTTACTGCCATAACAATTCCCAGTATTCCAGTCACTTCCATCGGCATATCAAAAATAAAACTCAAGGCAATCGCAATGATGACCAACAGGATGATCTCATAGCTCAGTGCATGAACGATCCTTCTTTTGGAAATCAACATTTCAATACTCATTTATTGGAGGTAAGAGTATTTTATTTTGGTATTATTGATTAATCGAATTAGATTCTTTCAAAAGTTTTGATAGATGAATATTAACCAAGACCAACTGATTATTTTTAAGACTGTCATCGAAACTGGTTCATTTTCTGCTGCTGCAAGAAAGTTGGGAAAAGTCCCCTCTGCGGTCAGTATGTCGATTGCCAATTTAGAGATAGATCTAAATTTATTTCTATTTCAACGTATGGGGCGTGAGCCGGTTCCCACGCCTCAGGCGCTTACCTTGTATGAAAAAACCGAGCAGTTACTCATTGAAATTAATCAATGGAAACAGCATGCTTTTGCTTTAAGTGAGGGCTTGGAATCCTCTTTAAATATTGTGGTAGTAACCGAACTGTTACACACTCACTGGACAGACTATATTTCACTGATTGAAAAACAATTTCCGGAACTGCAAATTAATGTTTTTTCAGCACCGCAAGAGGATGCGTTAAAAATGCTGTTCAATCAGACGGCACAATTGGCACTAATGTTTGAACGTGAACAATTGGAAAGTCGTGAACAGTTTGTCGAACTTAAACGTGAAGCATTGGTGCCGGTAGCTGCCACTAGCTCGCCTATTGCTGCATTTAAACAGGTCAGCTATGAGCAAATTTTGCAAAGCCGGCAAATTGTGGTGGCCAGCCGTGACCGGAGCATTAAGCCTGAACTGTTATTTTCAAAAAAATACTGGCGCACAGACAACAATCATTCTGCCTGCGCCATGATTATGCAGGGTTTGGGCTGGGGGGTGTTACCTTTGGAAATGCTTAATCAAAATCCACACATCACCCAGCAACTTAAAATTCTTAACTTTTTAGATTTTAGTCCTAAATTTGAATATTTTGTCGATTTAGTTTGGAGTCGAGAAAGTCAGCTGGGTGCCGCTGCTCATTTTTTGATTAATCACATCCGAAATTCGCGGAAAAACACAAAATAGACAGGCCTTATACAGGCTTTTTACTTAGGTTAAAAGCAGATTGTGATATAACAAATGCAGGGAAATAACTTTAAGAACTAAACTAATGACTCAATCTGCCTTAAACCAATTAAAAAGCTTAACCACCCTTGTTGCCGATAGTAGTGACCTTTCCGCTATTGAAAAATTCCGTCCACTGGATGCAACCACCAATCCTTCTCTGATTACAGCGGCTGCAAATCAGCCTGAAAACAAGCAACTAATTGAAGATGCATTTGAACAAGCAAGATCTGAGGGTTATAACGGTGATCTTTTAGTTGAACGTACGATTGATATACTTACGGTCAAGTTTGGAGTTGAAATTCTTAAGCTGATTGAAGGTCGTGTCTCGACTGAGGTTGATGCGTCTTTGTCTTATGACACCGATGAAACTGTCGCTAAAGCCAAAGAACTACTTGCACTCTATAAAGCCTATGGCATTGACCAAAATCGTATCTTGATTAAAATTGCTTCGACTTGGGAAGGCATTCAGGCAGCTAAAATTTTAGAAGCCGAAGGCATTCACTGTAACCTGACTTTATTATTTGGTTTACATCAAGCCCAAGCCTGTGCAGAAGCCAATGTCACGCTGATTTCACCTTTTGTCGGTCGTATTTTAGACTGGTACAAAAAAGCAGAAAATGTAGATCATTACCCTATTGATAAAGATCCGGGTGTACTTTCAGTAAAGCAGATTTACCATTTCTACAAACAACACTGTATTAAAACTGAAATTATGGGCGCAAGCTTCCGAAGTGTTGATCAAGTTCTCGGATTAGCCGGTTGTGACCTGCTTACGGTTTCGCCCAATCTTTTGGCAGAACTTGAACAGGATCAGCGTGAAGTTGTTGCCCAGCTTTCAAACAATCATGCACAAGCCCATTGTCAGCGTATTGTTACGGCTTTAACCAAAGATACCTTCAAGCAACAACTTGAACATGACTTGATGTCTTCGCAGCTTTTACAGAGTGGAATTGACGGCTTTATTAAAGCGCGTGATCAATTAAGTACATTACTTCGCCAATCTTTTGGCTTAGATGCTGAAATACAAGCTTAAAATACGAATATTGCATTATTAAAAAGCCGATTTTGTTATAGTGAACAAGTCGGCTTTTTGATTGTTTAAGAGTATATTTATTGTGTTCGGCATAACCGATCTTCCTACCTATATTATTGGTACAACCTTAATTGTGCTATTGCCGGGACCCAATTCTTTATACGTGATGTCTATTGCTTCACGTTTTGGCATTAAAGCCGGTTATAAAAGTGCATTCGGTGTTTATACCGGTGATATTGTTTTAATTTTACTCACCGCACTTGGGGCAGCTTCATTACTGCATGCTTTCCCGTGGTTATTTATCTTACTGAAAATTATTGGTGCATTTTATCTCAGCTATTTGGGCATCAAATTGCTGATAGCAGCCTATCACACCTGGAATACCGTTCACTCACAGAAAGAAATTGCAGTCGCTGAAAAAAACATTGGGCAATTGCAGCCATTTAAAACTGCACTCACCATTAGTATTTTAAATCCTAAAGCGATTCTATTTTATTTGTCCTTCTTTGTTCAGTTTGTAGATCCTGCTTATCCATACCCTGCAATTACATTTACTGCACTTGCGGTCGTATTACAGATCATTAGTATGAGTTATTTAACTGTGCTGATATTTTCAGGTGCAAAACTCGCCACCTATTTTACTCAGCGTTATAAAGTGACCGCATCATGTGTAGCGGCTGTGGGAATTTTATTTTGCGGTTTCGGGCTTAAGCTTGCAACAACGACTTTATAAATTTCGATTGCTGTTAAATAATTAAACCTGTAACAATGCTATTTATTATTTCAATTATGCCTTTGCGCTTAAAAATGAAAGGCGTATCATTATTACGCTTTTCAACCATTAAAAATGATCATTGCAAAGGATTTATGCAAAAATTTCTTCAAGACTTTTCTATTCCTGCTGTATTTGCAGGTTTCATTACCTTTCTGATTGGTATCAGTGTTTCTGCAGTTTTAGTGATTCAAGCTGCGCAAATATTAGGTGCGACACCAGAACAGATCACCTCCTGGTTTTGGGCACTAGGCTTAGGAATTGGAATATCGGGTTTAATTTTATCGTGGAAGTTTAAATATCCGGTTGCGACCTCCTGGTCTACTGCAGGACTTGCACTCATTTTAGCAACAGGTAGTGGCTACAGCTTATATGAAGCGATGGGTGCATTTTTTATCTGCGGGCTACTCACCGCAATTTTAGGCTTTTTAGGTATCTTTCAAAAAGTTTTATCTTATATTCCCCAAAGCCTAACCAGTGCCATGCTTGCGGGGGTATTGCTCAAATTTGGCATTGCACTTTTTGCAAGCATGCAAAATGATTGGGGCTTTATTCTTTCACTTTTGGCCGTTTACATTCTATCTAAACGATTGTCACCACGTTATAGCATCGTGATTACGGTCATTGCCGGGTTAATCCTTTGTCCCCTGTTTATGCAGTTTCATACCCCAGTTTTACAATGGAGCCTCGCCAAACCTGTATGGATGATGCCTGAATTCACCTGGTCAGCTCTTTTTGGGTTAGCTCTGCCTTTATTTGTGATTAACATGGCATCTCAATATTTGCCGGGAATTGCCATGATCAAAAGCTATGGCTACCAACCGCATGTCAACCAGCTTATTGGCTGGACCGGGATCGCTCAAACACTGTTTGCGCCTTTTGGTTGCTATAGTGTCAATATTGCTGCCATTAGTGCTGCAGTCAGTTTAGATGATCAAGTGCATCCAGATCCTCAGAAACGCTATATTGCAGGAATAAGCTGTGGCTTTTTTTATATTGTGATGGGTATTTTTGCGGCAACACTGACTAGCTTACTTATGTCATTTCCACACATTTTTATTGTGGCTCTTGCGGGAATTGCTTTATTTGGCACTATCAGTCACAACATTTCCATTGCCTTTCAAGATGTTAGTGAACGAGAGGCTGCTTTAATGACCTTCTTATTCAGTGCTTCAGGAATACAGTTCTTCGGGATTGGTTCCGCGTTCTGGGGATTACTATTTGGTTTTGCAGTGTCAATCATATTGAAGTTTAGGGCACAGCCTTCATCCAAATAACTTAGGTTTTTACGACTTATATCCCTAAATTGGGATATAAGTTATTTTATCTACTGGTATTTTTCCTACAAATTTCAGTATTTGATCGCCTGATCACTTTTTAAATAAAGTCATTTTTTTAAATAAAGTCATTTTTTTAAATGAAGTCATTTTTTTAAATTAATGTCCTACTGATTTAGAAAAGACATTCATCACGATTACCCCACCGACAATCATGGCTATTCCAATCACAGCAGGCCCATCCAGACTTTGCCGGAATATGAAAAAACCAATTAAAGCGGTCAAAACAATACCAACTCCTCCCCATATGGCATAGGCAATGCCTAAAGGAATAGTTTTAATCACCTGAGACAATAAATAAAACGAAATGACATAAAAGATAAAAACTAAAAGGCTTGGACCCAATTTAGTAAAACCTTCAGATTTCACCAAAAAAGTTGAGCCTGTCACTTCTGAAATAATTGCTAAGGCAAGTAAAGCATAGGCAATAAAAACAGGATCCATATCTGCCTCCTAAAAATATACTCACCAAAGAGTAGCTCATGTATTTTAATAAAATTTATCTTCAATTTTTCAAATAAAATAACAGTAAGTCTTATTTAAAAACTGAAGGACTATATTTTTGCATAAATTGAATAGTCTGTTGAAATGTCTGCTGACTGGCTTTTTTACTCATCATGAATTGATATTCATGTACTAAGAATTCTTTGGAGTTTGGATAAAATACTTCGGTAACAGGTATGTTCTGATTCATCAAAGCTTTTACAAAGGGTACAGATTGTGTGTTGGTTAAAAAGTCTTTATTCCCGCCACTAATCAATACGGGTGGATAATTCGCTGTTAAATATTGAATTGGAGATATACCTTTTAAAAATTCTGCATCATCTTTTTTATTGCCTGTATAGGCTTGAACCAGGTTAAATACACCCCACTCGATTAATTTCAATTCATCTGGTGCAGTATTAATAAAAGCATTCATATCATAAATACCGCAATGTAAAATCAGGCCTTTAATCTGGGCACGTTTAATCAATGGCGTAATATTAGACTGCCGCGCAAAATCTGGATGACTGATTAAAGCTGCATAATGACTGGCTAAATTCGCACCTGCGGAATCCCCCGCCAAATACATTTGATTGGCATTAATATGATATTCCTGCGCATGCTCGGTTATGAATTTTAAAGCCTGATTAATTTGTAGCAGCTGATTTGGATAAATCACTTGGGGGGCAAATTGATATTGCACTGAAACCACGTTATAGCCTTGATCAGCCAGAAGTTTAAAGTAACCTCGCGCATGTTCTTTAGAACCTGAAATCCATCCACCCCCATGAATCCAAACTACGGTTGGACGTGGCTGCAGTTGCATTACATTTTTGGGCTGATACACATCTAAAGTTAATGAGGGTTGCTGCATATACATTATATTTTTCTGCACCAAAATCTCTTGTGGTGCATATTTATCGATCATCTTTTTTTGCAAAGTAGTGGAAGCATTAAAAACACTCGCAATCACCTTGGTATTACTTTGTGTATTCTGACAACCACTACTGTGTAGAGCAGCAATTAAACACAGACTTAAACCGAAAAATTTTGAATCCACAGGCTTCCCTTATTAAACTTATTTCGCCTGCAATTCGTTGGAGACGGTAATATATTTGGGCATTTTAATATCTGTTTAAATATTTAGAAATGTTTATGCAAATGTTGAGTTTCCTGCTCAGATTTAAATGCAAAACAGAACACACTTATATCTATGATATTTAAATAATTTAATGATTTTTAAATCATTTTTCACAGACTAAATTGATCATTTAAAGACAATGTGCTATCTATAATTAATAGCTACATAATAAACTTACAGGAACAAGTCTTATGTCTTACCAAAATATTTTAGTCCCAGTTGACGGTTCCACTATCTCATTGTCTGCAGTGCAGAAAGCAGCTCAGATTGCCCAAGCTTTTGGCGGTCAATTAACATTAATCAGTTTAGTTACTGAAGACCCGTTTTCTGAAGCAGACTTTTACTATCCATCTCCCATTATGAAAGAATATTTCGTACAAGCCTATGCCAATGCTGAAAAGTCATTGAAACAAGCTCAAGCCATTGCCAGCGAAAATGGGGTTACTGCCAACGTTCAGGTCGTTAAAGGCAATGTCTCTGAAGAAGGAATTATTGAAACTGCAGAAAAATTAAAAATTGATTTGATTGTTATGGGTTCACATGGCCGTAAAGGTTTTCAAAAGTTCTTGCTGGGGAGCTTTGCTCAAGACGTTTTAAAAGGAACAAAACTTCCTGTTTTAATTGTTAAAGAATAACTATTGATCAATAAACCCTGCAGTTGATGTAGGGTTTATTTGGCTATTTAAATGCGCCTCTAATTTATCATAATGATTGACGGTCACAATTAAAAAATTTCCAAATCAGCTATATTCATAAGGATAATTTCATGACTTATAAACATATTTTAGTTCCAGTAGATGAATCTCCTATTTCTTATGCAGCGGTTGAACAAGCATTATCTTTAGCCCAAGCACTTCATTGCCAAGTCACGATTACCAGTGTGATTGCTGTAGATCCATTTGTCGGTGTGGACTTTTATAAAGTCGCACCTGCGATTACAGATTACTTTATACAGGCTGAAAAAAATGCGCAGTTGCGCTTGGCTGAGATCAAGCAATCTTTTATTCGAGATAGCATTGATGTAGATACTAAAATTATTCGCGGTGTCTCGCCTGCTGAAGGAATTATTCATGTGGCTGATGAAGTCGGCGCGGATTTAATTATTATGGGTTCGCATGGTCGTACAGGATTCAAAAAATTAGTGCTGGGAAGTGTGGCGCAAGCAGTATTAACCCAATCACCTATTCCGGTGCTGATTATAAAAGTTTAACCATAAAAAAGTCCCTAGATTTAGGGACTTTTTAGCCAAAAGTTAAAGTAAATATTGTTTTAATCATAGTCTTGCCTTATTCATTTTATAGTGCGTGTTTCACTATAAAATAATAGATTCCCTTCTAATGCTCAGTAAGCCTTTATTTAGCTTTTTATTTCTAAACCTACCGAAAAAATTCTTAATCCTTTTACACCACTCCTTAAATAATGGATAAAGAATTTATTTGGAAATGTGTTGATGCAAGGTTTGTAAATAAATTTCGGCCTCAATTTTGCTGTCAAAAGTTTTTTGATAGGTTCCCATTGCCTGAATATTATTCGGTGTATATTCAATTACCACAACAAAATGTCCATCACTGGTACTTTTTGAAACTCGAATAGCAATAATATGTTGGGAGTTTAAATAAAAACCATCTTCAATTTTAACTAACAAAACCAATCTCCAGTCTACTTAATAGAATGATAGGCTTAATCTAATGGCAATCTGCCTAAATAATTAAAGCTCATCTTGAGATGAGCTTTAATAGCGTCATTTTACGCTATAAATGTGATTTAATCGACACTTTAAAAATAATCGTTCCATAAAGAATATGTCTGATTCCTTTATCTTTGTAATTCAGTGATTCTAAATGCCTGATCATTTATTCTGCCGTAAAACCACATTCTAAAATAAAAAGCCTTTTCTCGGTTCTAATCAAGAAAAGGCTTTTTCAGTTATTCAATAATATGAGGGTTATATACTCAACATACTATTTAAAGTTTCTACTACATTTTTCGATTTCACTTGGGGTTTTAAAGCTTCCAGTGCAGCTTTGACTTCTGTACGTTGTGGTTCTGCCAAGGTGTACCAGCGAGAAAGTACTTGTAGTAAACGTGAACCGACAATCGGGTTTTTCTCATCCAGATATTTAGCCAGATCAATATAGTGCTGAACACCAAAACTCCAGGTATTGACTGGGTTGGCATTCAACCCCCCACTCACTGAACGGATACGGTTTGGTGTACCCAAATCATAATCCGGATGAGAGGTTAAATACTTGATGGTTTCCGCAGTTGCTTTCGGATGTGCTGCTTGAACCATAAACCATTGATCTAAAGACAAGGCTTCATCCTCAAAGCGGTTATAGAAGTCTGCCAACACTTCTTGAGCCTGTGGTGCATCATTCCAAACCAAGACTTTAAGCGCACCCAAACGTTCAGACATGTTGCCTGTATGATACTGCTCATAAGCCAGATCGAAGGCAGAGGCATCACCTTGACGTGCAATCATACTCAGCATGATGTTTCTGAGTGCACGAACTCCCATCGCTTGAGAGAATTCACTTTGATTATCTGGATCTAACTCCAAGTAAGTCTCTTTACAGAATCCACCCAATTCACGGGCCAAGGTGTCTAGCAAAGCATTACGCTGTTCCTGGATTTTAGCAGGACGATAATCAGCATCGATACGGCTACCCAAATAACCTTCGGTCGGTACATCAAACAAACGTGAAGCCAACAGTGGATCTTTTTGAATGACCTCAGGCAAAGTATTTTTCATGGCTTGAATATAAATATCAGATTCATGGCCTTCCAGTAAAATACGTTCCAGTAAGGTTTGAGTGGCCTGCCACTGGTTAAAACCATTGGTTTCATATTGCATCAAGAAAGCTAGCTCTTGATCTGAATAGTTGAATTCAAGATTGACCGGAGCTGAGAAATTACGTAGCAATGAAACCACAGGTTTTGCGGTTACACCACTAAATTCAATGGTTGCCTCGCTCTGATCAAATAAATACATGCCATCTTTCACGCCATTTTCAAATAGTAATTCAGATTGCAGCGTATATTGCTCACCTGTTTCTGCATCAAAAAGTGCCAAAGCAACAGGAATTGGCACAGCTTTCAGGTTTGGATATTTATGATGATCTTTTAACGATTGTTTGAAGCTTAAACGATAGGTTTGTTTTGCAGAATCGTACTCGCCTTTGGCTTCCAGTTTAGGTGTGCCTGGTTGGTTGTACCAAATCAGGAATGCCGATAAATCGACACCAGAACCTGCAGTCAATGCTGAAACCCAATCTTCAACGGTCACTGCCTGACCGTCATGACGGCGGAAGTATTCGTCCGTGCCTTGACGGAATTTTTCTTTGCCAAGCAAAGTCGCCATCATGCGGTTAATTTCCGCACCTTTTTCATACACAGTTGCTGTATAGAAGTTATTAATTTCGACAAAGTGGTCTGGACGTGGCGGATGCGATAACGGACCTGAATCTTCAGGGAATTGGTGAGCTTTTAATACCGCTACATCATCAATACGTTGTACTGCAGCGGACTGTAAATCTTCCGAGAAAGACTGATCACGGAATACGGTTAAGCCTTCTTTTAAGCACAATTGAAACCAGTCACGGCAAGTAATCCGGTTGCCAGTCCAGTTATGGAAGTATTCATGCGCAATCACAGACTGTACCCGCATGATTGCAGCATCAGTGGTGAATTCTTCATCTGCCAGTACACATGAAGTATTGAAAATGTTTAAGCCTTTATTTTCCATTGCACCCATGTTGAATGCGCTGGTTGCCACAATCATGTAGTTGTCCAGGTCATACGGACGACCATAATGCTCTTCATCCCATTGCATAGAATGTTTAAGCGCTTCCATTGCAATGTGACATTTTGGAATATCTTTTTCGACAGCATAAATTTCAAGTGCGACGTTACGGCCTTCCGAAGTCACATAAGAATCTTTGAGTACCGCCAAATCACCAATCACGCAGGCAAACAAATAGCTTGGTTTCTTGGTTGGGTCTTGCCAAATGGTATAGTGACGACCTTCGCCCGCTTCACCCGCTTCCATCAAATTACCATTGGCTAAAAGTACTGGGAATTTTTTATCGGCTTCTACACGTGTGGTAAATACAGACAGGACATCCGGACGGTCTGGATAGAACGTGATTTTGCGGAAACCTTCAGGTTCATTTTGGGTGACGAATAAATCATCGCCAGCTTGGTACAAACCTTCAAGTTGCGTGTTACTTTCAGGATGAATCACCACGGCAGTTTCAAGAATGACTTCATTGGGTACATTGGTAATCACCAGCTGTTCAGCATCAAGTGTATACTCCGCTTCAGTCAGTGGCTTGCCGTTTAAAGTAATAGATTTTAATTCCAGATCACGACCCAGCAGTACCAAATCCCCTGCGGTCTGGCGCTTCATCACCAATGTTGCGTTGACATCGGTACGATCCGTATGAACCTGAATATCCAGATTGATTGAATCAACCAAAAAAGAGGGTTTTTGATAGTCTTTTAAATAAACAGTTTGGTCTGCTTCAACCACTGGGTTCGCCGCGATATTCATATAATGTCCTAATCCTGTCGTTCTTAAGCCAAGACTTTGTTGTTGTGAAATACTTCGATCATACGACAACTTTCACAATCTGTCTGTGCGATTGATTTGAGTTATATATGGGCACGTGGATGGTCATTTTCAATTCACGGGTTGAACATCAGGACGATTAATATTTCAGTTGCTTATTTAACAGGCACAACCAATGAAATTACCTAGCTTAAATTTAATCTCTTTCAGCAAGTTATATAAAAAATCTGGGTATCTTAATATCTGTTTCCACGAGTAAAGCAAGATTTATTTGGCTTATTCCTGCCTTAACTCAAAGTGACAGAAATTTTCAAGATGAATACATTTTGAGCACGTTTCTTGCTTGTATCTATTTGCACAAAGCGCACTATAAAATTAAGTCAAAATTAGAAGAGGTGTCCCATGTATTTAAAAGACCATATTGTCCGTGTGGAAAACATCAAGACCATGCAAACTCTCGACGCTGCCGGAATCGATCACAAGGTAATTGCGATGTTTATGAGCTGCGAAGGTATTCCCATGCAATCGCCCGATATTTGCGCAATTTTGAACAATTACGATGCATTAGGTAGTAAAAAAGTTCCTTCAAAAAAGGTTCAGGCTTTAATCAATGCAAAACAATTAGGTCAGGAAGATGAAGCATTACCTTGCCCTGCCTCTTATTAATTGAGGTACATCAATACTCGCCTGATAGCGTCCGACCTTGATCTCGCCCTGTTGTGAAGATACAAGAATGGAGATGGAAGTTTAGCTTTTCCATCTCCACATAGATAAACAATAAATGCTTAGGCTATTTTTCTAAAGTAAATCCGCATATATTTTTCTGCTCGCCTTTATTGTTCATAAAGGCACTATTCAATCACGTTACAATAAAAGAGATGTGTATAATCGTTTGAATGATTAACCAGACTTGTGATTGACTTTTTCCATGCTCCTTCAGATTCTGCAAAAACAGTTAGATGAAAGTACATCATGCCCTTTGTGTCAGGCATCCATGTTCTGGATTGAAGCAGAACAGTACGATCAAGCGCTTAATTTTCATGAATGTAGTCACTGCCAGCATCGTGTCTTTCAAGATGGACGCACCAACTGTCATTGTGACAAATGTCTGGTCAATCGAAAAAAAATGCTCACCGAAACGCGTCTTCAAGAGCAGCGCAAAATCAAATCGAAAAATAAAGATAATGTTGAATACCGACTGGACCAGATCAGTTTTCTGAATAAACTGTTTTTACTGAGTATTCTGGACAATCAGGTTCAGGAACATACCACGCATCATGAATATATTGATTGGGAAAGCATTAAATACCATTCCATTACCCCGAATTATTTATTTCAAAACTATCTCGTCAAGCAACTGGTAAAAGAACAAATCCTGATTGCCAAGGATTTTGCCTCCGAGGCACATCATTACTATGTCAATGTGCGTTTGGATGGTTATTCTGAACCGAGTCTATTTAGCATTACCCAGCAACTTCGAAACTGGTTTTATGAAAATTTAACCATGGGGGTGCCTTTTAAAAATGCAGATGAAGTGAAAAATGTGCTTTATCTAGTGCTCTATCAGGAAATTATTCAGTTTGCCCAGTTTTATTGCCGCACTTGGGGCATCCAAATTGCAGGAAACAACAGTTTTCAAACCTTTTGTTATCGTTTAATGGATTCTTTGGCTGTGGGCCAAATCTATTATCTGGTACAAACTGCTTTGGAATATTTATATCAACAAAAAGCTTTGCATATCCGTAATGAAAACTTTATTAACACCAACTTGTTAAAGAAAACCTTACAGCAATATCGTGAACGTGCCGTATCAGAAAAATGGGAAACATCAACCCTGCCACGTCCTCACAATATTCCTTTTAGCAAGATGAGCGAAATCCTGTTTCTCCGCTTTCTGGGTTATGATGAAAGTATTTTTTTTCAGCCGATTTGGCGAATCTGGAAAAAGATTGAACCACGCTTAAGCTTCTATTCACAAAAACGCTGTATGTATTGTGGTTCTAATGAGCTTACTGTTGATTATGATGCTGAAAATTATGTGACCTTATGCTGTCGCACCTGTAAGCATCAAGACCACTATTTCACCCAATAAACGGTGATCAAGATGTCTAGTCTCACCAACCCTCTATATAATTTAAGGAATAATCCCATGGATCAAACTTCAACATTGATCGAGCATATTGTTGAAGCATGGACACAGCTGCAAAAGGAGCAGCCTTTGGTGCAATGTATTACCAATAGTGTTGCAGCGAATTATACAGCCAATGTTTTGCTGGCTGCCGGTGCGTCACCTGCCATGATTGATAATCCATTCGAAGCCGAAAGTTTTACCAGTATTTCCGCTGCACTGAGCATTAATCTGGGTACACCGACCAATGAACAAATGCAGGCCATGCAAATTTCTGCACAAACGGCGCAGCGCACTGATACACCCTGGGTACTCGATCCAGTGGGTTATGGTCCCATTTTAAAATGGCGCTCGGATATGGTGGATGAGTTATTACAAAACCATCCAACGGTTATTCGGGGTAATGCTTCAGAAATCAGTACCCTTGCAGGCAATCAGGTACTCTCCAAAGGTGTCGATAGCACACTGGATAGCGCAGATGTGTATAGCCAGGCCAAAGCCCTGTTAGCACATGCTGAGTGTATTGCCATTTCAGGTGAATCGGATTTTATTTTAAGCAAAGAACTTGATGCCGTAATTCAGGTCAATGGTGGCTCTTATTTACAACCAAAAGTCACCGCGACTGGCTGTGCACTCGGTGCTTTAATCGCTGCTTACTGTGCGGTAACCACACCAATGATTGCCACTATTGCTGCACACACGCATTTTGCGATTGCAGGAAAATTGGGCTTTGAAAGAGCGCAAACGGTTGGTCAGTTTAATGTTGCATTCATGGATTATATTCACAGTCTAAATTCAGATTTAATTCAACAATATGCGGATATCAAAATACTATAAATCTAAGCCATACTTTTATCCGTATTGATGATTCCATATGGATTTTAGTTTGGGGCTGCTTGGTAAAACCGTTTTTCAGCAGGAAAATACTCAATGGAACTTAGGCATTTACGTTACTTTGTGGCTCTGGCTGAAGAACTTAATTTTACCCGAGCTGCGCAAAAACTCTGTACCGTTCAACCTTCCCTCAGTCAGCAAATTAAAGATTTAGAGGAAGAAGTGGGTGTACAACTGATTGACCGCAGTGCACGCAAAATTGCTCTGACTTTAGAGGGTCAAGGTTTTTTAAAATATGCCTTGGAATCGATTAAATACGCGGAGCTTGCCGTCGCTCATGCCCGTCAAATCGCCAATCAAAGTCAGCAACAGCTGTTTATTGGCGTATTGCATGTTGCGGAAATGACCATTATTCCTCAAATCATTCAGCAGGTTCGTGCTCAATTTCCACAAGTCGATCTTAAAATTAGAAGTTTATCCTGTAGCGAACAAGTCCAAGCGTTGAAAAATTCCGAACTGGATTTAATCTTTAGTCGCGTGTGTATGGATGATCCGGTTTATAGCAGCACCATGCTATTTAGAGAAAAATTATTATGTGTTGCTCATCAAAACTATATTGCCAAGCGTAAGATTCAAGACTTAAGGCAAATTCAAAATGACGACTTTATTGTCTGCGACCAACTGTTTTCTCCAGTTTTCTATCAGCGAATTCATGAATTCACTGAAAAAGAAAATTTAAAACTGCAATATAAATACCAAGTCACTAATGCTTTACAGCATATTAATCTTATCAATATGGGTTTGGGTTGGAGCTTTATTCCTGAATACGCACGGCAATTGCTCAACTCGAATGTACAGTCGGTTGAACTGAAACAGGACTTGCCGACTTTACCGCTATATGCCAGTTATCGAACAGATGCTGAAAATCCGGTTTTGCAATTTACCGCAAGAATCATTCAGCAATCTGTTCAAAAACAGCAAGTTTAAAAATAACTTTTAAAACCCGAATTAAGAAATTTGATACTGCATTTGTTCGAGCACATGCGTTAATTTCTGGAGGGCGACTCTGTCATCATACAATGCTTGCTGATGACGCCATGCCACATACCCATCCGGTCGAACCAGCAACATGCCTGCTTCAGCAATTTCACAGGTTTTTTGCCAAATACCGTAAACATCTTTCACTTCTTGCCCAATGGTCACCACATTTAAATAAGGCAGGTCTAATTGATCAGCTGCCTTTTTCCATGCAGTACCAGATAAACCAGTCACCAAAGTTAATTTACCATTTCCCACAATATCCAGTGTTGAAACCTTCTGGCCATTCTTGGCATTAATTAACCAGCAATGTGGGATTTTCGCTCCAGGACGTGACGTTGCCTGTAAATATAATTGCGGATCAGCGTGCCATTGTTCATCACATTCATCATCTAAAACTACGGCAGCCGACTGATAACGCTGATTCAGTTCCACCCCTTGTGCATTAAACTCAAAGTTTTTAATGTCTAAGGCATGATTTAACTGAGTACGTAATTCAGCAGCATCTGCTGTCGGTGCATTCAGTCGATCTAACAATTGTTGTGTGGTGGCTATCCCTTGATCAAAACCAAAAACATCTTTGAGATGCTTATAATCCATCCGAGACTGGTTGGCACGTGCCACAATTTGCTGTCCCACCGGTACGCGTTCATCACTATAAGAGCTTAATAAATCTACCTTCGCCCAATCTTTAATCACAAAAGCCAGTTTCCATGCCAAGTTAAATGCATCTTGAATGCAGGTATTTGAGCCCAAACCACTTGATGGCGGATGACGATGTACGGCATCTCCACCACAGAACACACGACCTACAGAATAATGCTTGGCAAACGCCTGATTTACATACCATGCCGATACATTCTGAACTTCAATATCTACATCATCTGTACCAATAAAGGTATGAATACGCTGGATGATTTGTTCTTGGGTATATTGCGGTTCGCCTTGAGCAATATCGAAGCCCCAACCTGCAATCCAGTCATTCCACGGAGAAATGGCGCGCAACAAGCCCATACCAATTTCGCCAAAACCTGCGGCAGGATTGACAATCCAATGCAAAATACTCGGACGATGTTGCACATATTTAGTTAAATCTGCTTTAAAACGTACATAGGTTGTACCCGCACGTGCCATCTGACCTTCAATCGGAAGACCGATTTTCTCAACAATTTTAGATCGAGCTCCATCCATACCCACCAGATACTTTGCACGTACAGAATATTTGCGATTTTCCAATCGGTCTAAGAACCAGACCGTAACACCCTCATCATCTTGTTCATGATCTAAATATTCGGTGTTGTAAAATAGATTTGCACCACGCGCGACTGCATGTTTGACCAGTAGTGCTTCCATTTCTGGTTGCACCAAATCGAATAAAGGCGAAGGACTTCCTTTTACATAATCACCATGACGTAAATCCCCTGTTCCCCACGCCTGAATACGGGCAATTTCTTCGCCAATCAAACTGGTGGTGATCATACTCTCCCCCATATGTTGCCATGGGGTCGCTCTGCTTTTGGCTTCTTCTTCTAAATCAAATTCACGCAATACTTCAACTGCACGCTGATTGGTAATATGCGCACGTGGAGAATTTGCCAAGCCATTAAACTGGGTATAAAAACGTACAGAAATCCCATAAGTGGCTAAAGCTAAAGCTGTCGTTGCACCTGCTGGACCTGTCCCAATCACTACAACATCCGTATCAAAAGGCTGATTTGACATCACATTTCCTTATTTAAATCACTTCAATGTACACATCCAAATGATTGGATGTGCTTTTATTGAACTATAAGGAAAATGTCGAGATTATTATAAAACTATCAAAACTAACTATGGCGATATCAGCCTGAGCTATAGAAACTCAAAAGCTGTTAATTTTAAGCGTGATGAGCACTTTGCCTATACTTCCTTTATAGAAAATAAAAATTGAGAAATTTAAAGTAGAAGATTCAGCCAGTCTTTAGAGAATAAAATTTAATACACTTTCCGGCTTAAAAATAAACTCAATATGATTTCCAAAATCGTTTTTAAATCCAGTTTATAAACACACGTCAAGCCTATACCATTAAAATAATCAGACACATACTGCATGAAAAAATTAATATGTGGGGTTCAGTTATTCCTTAAGCAACGAATGTCTGCTGGAGTTGTTTGGTTATTACACTTGGATGTATAAGAATATTTACTCTTTTGTACATCACTTTTACACTGTTGAATCAGATCTAAAATGTATAAATATTCCTGAGATAGTTTCCTTTACGGGGGAAATTTGCGATCAGGGGCAAAATGCATATAAATTTTAGGCTGGATGATTTTAGCTACAAACTATAAAGGAGTCTGTCGGATTCAATAATTGCTTGAAACAGCCCTGGCAGTACTGAGTCCTCTATGGCTTTTAGGATAAGCTGACAAAATATCCACTTGGAGGCTTAATACAAAAATTGGTTTATTTTCCAAGGATAGTATCACCTCATAATTCAACTTGTTTTAGATTTATGCAAAGATAAATTAAGATGATAAAAAAACCCAACAGCACCTGTCTGTTGGGTTATTAAAGCGGTTAAAAGCAAACTGCAAAGAGATTGATGATCTCTTTCGAGTATCTTCAATTACCTTCTAGTGACGTACAATTGAAACAGATTTAATTCGATTATCATCCAGTTCCGTCACCTCGAAGTGTACCCCCTGATACTCCAACTGAGTACCTAAACTCACTTCTCCTTGAGTTTTATCTAGAATTAGACCAGCAAGACTGATATACCCTGCATCCTCTTCAACTAAATCCAGCATGCCCAACTCTAATTCGAGCTGATACACATCCAGCATGCCGGATGCTCTCCAAGTATGCTCATCAATTCTGACTAAATCGAGCTGTTCGTCCGCATCGGGAAATTCTCCGGCAATGGCTTCAAACACATCTAGCGGAGAAATCAAACCTTGTACATTACCAAATTCATCACTGACTAAAACCAGTGAGCCTTTAGAAGTACGTAAGGTATTAATCGCATCGATTACTTTCATTTTTTCAAAAATATAGATCGGGCGATGGCGTTTGATTAAAGCTTTAAGTTGTTCTTCATCTTCTAGTACATCTAGAAGCTCTTTGGCACGAACCACACTCAAGACCTTATCCAAGCTGCCACGACAAACCGGAAATAAGCTATGCGGTACAGCAAGCACCTGTTCACGAATTTGTTCAGGCGAATCATCAATATTTACCCAAGAAATTTGATTTCGTGGGGTCATGATTGAAGCAACAGACCTTTCTGCTAGGGTTAATACCCCGCCAATCATATAACGTTCTTCATCGGCAAAAGCTTCTTGAGCTTCAAAGTGCTGAGCACTATCAGTGACCGTTTCCATTTTTCCGCCCATCAATTTCAAGATGGAATCTGCAGTACGGTGGCGTAATGGAATCTTTGATTCGTGCTTTGTAGTATTACGCTGAGTAAACTGATTGAAAGCTTCAATCACAATCGCAACGCCAATACCTGAGTAGATATAGCCTTTTGGAATATGGAAACCGAAACCTTCGGCAATCAAACTAATACCAATTAATAGTAAGAAGCTTAGACAAAGAATAATTACGGTCGGATGACGATTTACAAAATCAGTTAATGGTTTGGAAGCTAGTAACATTACGGCCATAGCCACAATCATCGCTACCATCATCACATAAATGTTGTCGACCATACCAATGGCGGTAATGACTGAATCTAAAGAGAATACGGCATCTAACACTACAATTTGTGCTACAACTGCTGTAAAACTTGCATAAACAACATTCGTTGTAATTTTAACTTCAGGTTTCCCTTCCATTCTTTCGTGCAATTCGCTTACTGCTTTATACAGTAGGAACAAACCACCAAATAAAAGAATAAGATCTCGACCCGAGAAAGTCCAGTCAAGAACGGTAATAAGCGGTTTGGTCAAAGTGACTAACCAAGAGATGGCAAACAATAAGCCCAAGCGCATGAATAAAGCGAGGGAAAGACCCAATACACGTGCTTTATCACGTTGTTCTGGAGGAAGTTTTTCTGCCAAAATGGCAATAAAGACAAGGTTATCAATACCTAAGACAATTTCTAATACAATCAGGGTAAGTAAACCCACCCAAATTCCCGGATCTAATAAAAACTCCATTAGTTTATATCTCCGAGTCCATGACTTTGGTTAAAAATAAACGTAGATCTGCACGGCGACGGATCCATAAATATGCCCTGTTCAACAATAGATAAATTAATTATGCACAATCTACAAAATTTGTAATTAAATTTTTATATTTTTAATCATAAAAATACCAGTCTGTATAAAACACATACTCACTTTTGTGACTTATTTCATCTATTCGTCTGATTTTTTGATTTAGATCTACTGCCAGACTCAAAATTTATAACCACATAAAATTTAAAAAATGCAAAACATGACAATATAAGCTCTTGTTTTTATGAATTTTATTACAATATATTACTTAATATATATATTATTATGTTCAATTTATAGTCTAAGCATCAGAAATTTTTTGTTAAAAAGATTCGTTTTCAAAGCTATTTTTTTCACTAAAATGACATACAGCCAAGATTTTTTAGACTCAATAATTGATCGCTAAACTTAGATGCGCAAGCCTCTAATCCCATCAAAAAAATTACTGGATTATTTGCTATGGTCAATGTGAAAGCACTAACCTTCAATGAAACGTCGAAAACCATTGCTAATACTAACGATGAAGATGGAGATCGTCGTTTAAATTCATCATTTGATCCGCACCAAGTTAAGGTCGTGGGCATGTGTAGACTTTCATCAAGATAAAGATGGTTACAACCTGGCCCTTCTAGACGATGATGCTTAATTTTGATTCGTATAAGGAAATCTATAAATATAAGTTTCCATTGCATTAGGAAAAACTTAATATATATTAATTAGCAATAAAAATAATTCAATATGTATTGCGAATCTAAATGGCTTTGGAATAAAATGTTCTTCAACAAAAAATTACAATTACAACAATGAATTAGGGGAGCTTTTACCATGACAAAAAAATTTAGTAAATTTTTACCTTCTATGGAAAATTTTAGTTTAGATAATTTTCCATATTATTGGATTACCCAAGTACATGCTCAATACGTCCAAAATGTCGATCACGTCTTAAAAAAATATGGTTTAGATAATTCTCGTCGACGAATTTTGCTGTCTCTAAAATTCAAACCGCATGCAAGTGTATCTGATTTATCTGAAATGGTCGTGTCCAAGATGTCAACAACGACTAAAATTGTGTATCGTTTAAAAGATGAAGGATTAGTAGAAACCTATTCTTGTGAAGATGATGCCCGAATTACTCGTGTGGTATTAACGGATAAAGGGCAACAAATGACCCAAAAAATTAACGATTTGACTAATGTGGTTTTGGAGCAGTCTTTTGAAGGCTTAACCCCATTACAAATTGAAAAAATGATGGAAAGCCTTAAGCATATTTTCAAAAATTTAGCGCATTAATTTAATTTTAATCTAAAAAAATTAAGGAGGAGTAACGCTCTTTACTTTAACTAAAACATCTTTTGACAGGCAGTTTTAGTCAAAAAATTTAAAAAAATACCGTTACAATAATAAAATACAATTACAACAATTAAAAAAAGGATAACCCTCATGACAAAAAAATATAGTAAATTTTTACCGTGTGTGGAAGATTTTAGTTTAGATAATTTCCCATATTATTGGGTTACTCAAGTACATGCTCAACATGTACAGAACATCGATCATGCCTTAAAAAAATATGGTTTAGATAATTCTCGTCGACGAATTTTGCTCTGTTTAAAATCAAAACCCCATGCCAGCGTATCTGATTTATCAGGAATGGTCGTATCCAAGATGTCAACAACGACTAAAATTGTTTATCGTTTAAAAGATGAAGGATTAGTAGAAACCTATTCTTGTGAAGATGATGCCCGCATTACTCGTGTGGTGTTAACAGACAAAGGGCAACAAATGACCCAAAAGATTAATGACCTTACCCATGTGGTTTTGGAACAATCTTTTGATGGCTTAACCCCCTTACAAATTGAAAAAATGATGGAAAGCCTTAAGCATATTTTCAAAAATTTAGCACGTTAATTTAAATTTAATCAAAAAAATTCAGTTGAGGAGTTATTTTCTCGATTTTTACTTTAGGTACATGTGAACATTCAAATTCACTTACAGGAAACCCTTCAACAAATGATCGGATATCTGGAGACTTCCAACTCAGCCATTCATTTAAACGCTCGTGAGGAATAACAATCACTGAGCGTTTAATATTTCCAGGTTCATGAAATTCTTTCATCATGGGATGGTCAATTGCGTCCATCGTAATCATAGTAGCTGAACGAATCACTTCGTCCCCGATCTTACAAATTTCGTAAAGTGCGGCAATAAAAACAGCTTGACCATCTTTCCGACGCACTCCCCAACGCTGTGCTTTATGATCAAAATATTTGGACTCGTAAAACTCAGCCACTGGAATGACACCAAATTTATATTTCGTCAATGCATTATTAAAAGTAGGTTTTTGAAACAAGGTCTCATTGCGGGCATTATAGGTTTTACTTGCAATCGTTTTATCTTCTGCCCATTTCGGTACCAGACCAAACATTACTTTACGCCACTCCGGACCCTGTGCTGATTTGAACAATAAAGGCAAGTCATAACCCGGATAAACCTCTTCCGAATATTCAAAAGGAATTTCTGGGAGATTTAAATCCTGTAATTGTTTAAGCGTTAGTGGTTTAAAGTTTGCGCACATAGCATAGGTATTAAATTAAAACTGGCTCCATTATATCCTTAACTGTATCCTTCTGACTGCATTAGCTTGCTAGAATTCGTTAGCCAGTTTGTAGCCTAATTCTTCCGAAATCACCTGCATCAAGACGCTCTACTCAAACTTCCTCTAAAGGATTTACCTGGTTGACCTGCCCTATAACCGAAAAAACCACTGTGTAAGATATATTTTGAAGCTAGGTTTAATTATTCGCTAATCAAAATTAACTGTTTACTTTTTTGATGGCCACACAGATACGCCAGTAAATTAAAAATGAAGTGGCTATGTCCACTACAGCACTTTTAATCACATCAATATGTGCCAGTTGAGCTTCATTAAACCGAATTTTAAAAATATTAAAAATAAGTTCAAAACAAATCATCGCCACAATTGCAAAGACAGTGATTTTAATGGTAATAGGTAAATAAAGCGCAATAAAACGATTTAAAAATGCGTGGCCGTTTTCACCGCCATTAGCCATAAATATGGCATTAATCCAAGTGATTAACAAACCTATATTAATGATTAACGATGCTAAACTTATTTTTAGATCTTCAGTTTCAGCCTGACTTAAAGCGAAAAAGCTTAACAAAATTAAAATACTGCTGACCAAATAATAATTCTTAAAGTCGGCGTAAGTGACACGATTTTGTCTTAAGTCTTCAATGAGTAGATCGGTACGCCAAAAATACATGATTTATACTCCATTATTATGTGTGGATCATATACAAAAAAAGCCTCACAAGGAGGCTTTTTATTCAGCTCACAGGATTAGTCACCTGTATAACCTTTAAGTTTTAAACGAGCAGCATGTAATAGCGGCTCTGTATAACCTGATGGCTGTTCCCCACCTTTAAAGATCAAGTCAGAAGCGGCTTGAAATGCAATATTGTTTTCAAAGTCATTCGACATTGGCGTGTAGAGCGGATCATTGGCATTTTGCTCATCCACAATTTTCGCCATACGCTGCATTACTTCTTCAACTTGCGCACGCGTTACGACACCGTGACGTAACCAGTTTGCAACGTGTTGCGAAGAAATACGTAAAGTTGCACGGTCTTCCATCAAACCAACGTTGTTGATATCGAGAACTTTAGAACAACCGACACCCAAATCAACCCAACGAACCACGTAACCTAAAATACCCTGACAGTTATTTTCAAGTTCTTTGGTTTTCTCTTCTTCAGACCAATTAGTGTCTTTCGCTAAAGGCGGAGTTAACAAATCATCTAAAGGTAATGCTTCAGTCGCCAATAAGTCTTGCTGACGGCTTGCTACATTAATTTGGTGATAATGAATCGCGTGAATGACCGCACCTGCAGGTGATGGAACCCATGCACAGCTTGCACCTGCTTCTGGATGTTCAGTTTTGGTTTTGTACATGTCAAGCAGCATATCCGGTTTTGGCCACATGCCTTTACCAATTTGTGCTTTACCACGTAAGCCTGCTTTCAAGCCAACCATCACGTTGCGGTTCTCATAAGCCGGGAACCAGATTTGAGATTTCACTTCGCCTTTACGAACGAAAGGACCAGCTTCCATGAAAGTATGAATTTCATCACCGGTACGATCCATGAAGCCCGTGTTAATGAAGATGGTACGGTCTTTCGCTTGAGCGATACAGTTTTTTAAGTTTACAGAGGTACGACGCTCTTCATCCATGATACCGATTTTGAGTGTTTTAGCCGGTAAACCTAATGCTTGCTCAGCACGTTCAAACAGCTCAACCGCAAAAGCAACTTCTTCAGGACCATGCATTTTTGGTTTAACGATATACATCGAACCTTTACGCGAGTTCTTGATTTCGTTTTCACCTTTGATGTCTGCAAAAGACAACAATGGTGTAACCAACGCATCCATGATGCCTTCATAAATTTCCGCACCATCGACAAGAATGGCTGGATTGGTCATTAGATGACCCACATTACGAAGTAACATGAGTGAACGACCGTGAATAGAGGTCACTCCACCAATCAGGTTTTTATGGGTGCGATCTTTATTCAACGAACGGGTAACGGTTTTACCATTTTTTGCGATTGACTCTTCTAAAGTGCCACGCATTAGACCCAACCAGTTACGGTAGCCTTCTACTTTTTCTTCTGCATCCACTGCAGCAATCGAATCTTCTAAATCTTGGATAGTGGTTACAGCTGCTTCAAGCACTAAGTCTTTAACGCCAGCGGCATCTGTTTGTCCAATCGGACTGGTTGCATCAATTTCAACAATTACATGCAATCCATTATTTTTAAATACGATTTCATTCGGTGCAGCAGCTTCACCGTTATATCCCACGAATTGTGCTGGATGCGCTAAAGTGGTTGTAGAACCATCTTTTAAAGTCACAACAAGTGCATTATGTTCAACTGTGTATTTTGTTGCATCTGCATGCGAACCATTTGCCAGCGGGAAAGTTTCATTTAAGAAATTTTTCGCGAATGCAATTACTTTTTCACCACGTACCGGGTTATAGCCCTTACCTTTTTCCGCGCCATCTTCTTCAGGGATCACGTCGAAACCATAAAGTGCATCGTATAAAGAACCCCAACGCGCATTTGCCGCGTTCAAGCAATAACGTGCATTACGTACAGGTACTACAAGTTGTGGACCAGCCAAAAGCGCGATTTCTTCGTCGACATTTTCTGTGCTGATCTTGAAATCTTCTACTTCTGGTAATAAGTAGCCAATTTCTGTAAGGAAAGCTTTGTAAGCTTCTAATTCAAATTTGTTGTTACGGTGCCATTCATCAATTTTAGCCTGAAGATCTTCACGCTTAGCTAAAAGCGCCTTATTCTTGGGACTAAGATCAACAACGACTTGCTCAAAGTTTTTCCAGTATGTTTCGCTGTCTAAACCAGAACCTGGTAATGCTTCATTTTCGATGAAATCGTAAAGTTCTTTAGCAATCGCTAACTTGCCTTTTTGAATACGTGCAGTCATTGTCTTTCCTGATATTGCTACTTTTTATAACAAGAGATTCTAGTATACCGATTTAAATCTAGCTGAATAGTACTATCACATTGCTAAATAGTGATCATTTTTTATAAAATAAATATACATATTACTAAATAAAATATAGCTCACAAATGCAGTGTCATCATCAACTTGAATACCTTTTTATAGTTTATAAAGTTTTTGAAATGTCTAAATTAGACTTAAGTGCAGATTTATGGATAAAAACAGTACTTAAACCCGACGTTGGTATAGTTATAGAGTAAAGTTTAAACAATGACTAGGGCTAAATGTCGACAAAATACACATTTTTTTAGTAATAAAAAAGCGCCATTTCTGGCGCCTGCTTTTAATTTGTTGGTGATTCTATATTTTGTATAAGCTTATGCTCCGCATTCAGATACTCATCGGACTGCATTTCTAGCAAACGTGAACGCGTACGTTCAATTTCAAAGGCCAATTTTTCACCTTGATAAATTTCAATAATTGAATCTTCAGAGGTTAATAACAGTTTTACGCCACGATCATAAAACTCATCGACCAGATAAATAAAACGACGTGCGCCTTCCGACAAGTAGTCTGTTAAATGCGGAACGTTACTCACCAGCACGGTGTTGTAGATATTGGCGATTTCAATAAAGTCTGCCGGACTGCGTGGTTTGAAACACAATTCTGAAAATTCACACCATAAAACGTCTTCAGTATGCCCAACTGTTTCCACAATACGATTATTAATAATAATCGGTTCTTGAGAAATTTTTTGAGTTTGAGTCAAAGCAGTAAAACGCTGGGCGATCCAGTTTTTATGATCATGCGTCAGTGGAGATTTAAACAATTGCGCCTGTTTAAGTACTCGTAAACGATAATCTACCCCCGCATCGACATTTAAAATTGCACAGTTCTTTTTCACCATCTCAATGGTGGGGATGAAACGGTCACGGTGAATCCCATTTTTATACAGACCGTCTGGGGCAATGTTCGATGTTGCAACCAGGGTAATCCCGCGATCAAATAATTTTTGGAACAATTCACTTAGAATCATCGCATCTGTAACATTCGATACAAAGAATTCATCAAAACAAATCACTACGGCTTGTTGGTAAATTTGATCAGCCACTAACTCAAGTGGATTACGCTGTCCTGATAATTTGTTTAATTCACGATGCACATGCTGCATAAAATGATGGAAATGCATGCGCATTTTGCGACGAAAAGGAATCGAATCGAAAAACTGATCCATCAACCATGTTTTTCCACGTCCTACACCACCCCACATATAGACACCTTTAGGAGAGGTTTGACGGCGGAAGCGACGGAAAGCTTTTTTTGATGCCTTAAAACGCTGCAGCAGTTCTTGCCAAACACGATCTAACTCATGGACAGCTTGTGCCTGTGCATCATCCGGCATGAACTGACCAGAAGATATCGCTTGCGCATAACGTTCTGCAGGTGACAAAGGAATAAAGGCGGTGCTGTGCTTAGAATTTAAGTCTGACATATGATTGGATACTATTTTAGGCTATTCAAAGTATAGCGAAGTTTGGGATGGAATATATAACACTTTGGCATTAATAAACTTAGGCTATTTAAAGTACTGGCGTGGACTATATCCAAACCATCTTTTAAAGGCATGATTAAAAGCCGCTGGCTCGGAATAGCCCAGTAACTCTGCAATCATTTCAATAGAATATTCCTTATACTCTATCAGCCTTAGTGCTTTGTCTTTAATCAGTTTTTCACGTATTTGCTTATAACTGCTTTGTAATTGTTGCAATTGATGGCGCAAAGTTCGCTCTGGAATTTGCAGCGCTTGCGCTGTTTCTGCCATGGTTGGCATGACACCTTGCTGTAACTCTAAATAATTCTGTACACGTTGCACTAATAAAGGTACTTGTTGATCCACTTTTAAGCGTTCTAACTCCGCTATGCATTTACTTTCATAGATTTTAAAAGTCATTTTATCTGCGGATGGAATCGGAACATTCAGTACGGCATTATCGAACCAGAATTCTGCACACTTCGAACCAAACCCTAACTCTAGACCGTAGTAATCATAATAGTTTTTTAAGGACTCTTGATTTTCTGGTTGTGAAAATGGCAAATCAATATGAATTTGAGGAATGCTCAATCCCATCATTTTATAAAGATCTTGAATAAATTTATAGGTCCCTGAAATTTCACATTGCGCCCGCAGTAAACCCAGATCACTATTTAAATCATGCGGCTCATAACACAAAGCAACTTTATGCTCTGTATATTTCAAGCTTAAAGCCCCAGTTAAATGAGTTAAAGATTGATACAAAATACCTTGCTCTAAAGCTATACGTACATTATCACTGGTCACCAACAGCATCAGTAAAGGGCCATAACCAGCAAGTGCATAATGCTGCCCAATAAATAACCCTTTTTCGGGCGCAACATCTTGCCCGATGACTTTTAAGACGTCCCACTCCAAACTTGGATGAATAATTGAACTTGGATCCAATGCGTCAGCACGCAGACCAATACTTTGAAGTTTTTGATCGACTGCAACCCCAGCTTTACGCATGCCTTGAATTAAATACATCAAGCCAAGAATTGATCGTTTCATAACATTGTCAAATTAAAAGAATATGACAGTTTTTACTATAAAATTTCACTTTTGCAAATTGCCGAATCTATCAATTTTTTTGTCATACCTATCATGTTGCGGATTTACCTATTCATTTAAGCTATATAAAAATAGACCTATAAGGCAAATAAAAAATGTGTGATGCGACTCAAAGCAGACAACCACCACAACAAACTCAAGTTGCCGTTATTGGAGCAGGATTTGGCGGCTTGGCGATGGCTATTCGTTTATTACAAAATAATATTCAAGATTTTGTCATTTTAGAAAAGGCCAATGATATTGGTGGGACTTGGCGTGAGAATCAATACCCGGGTGCAGCCTGTGATGTGCAATCCCATATGTATTCACTTTCTTTTGCCCCCAAAAGTGATTGGTCGAAGCGCTATGCCGAAGCACCTGAAATTTTTGCCTATATTCAAAGCTTAATGAGCGGTTATGATTTGAAAAAATACTGCCATTTTAACTGCGAGGTTATGGCTGCTGAATACAATCAACAAAGTTGTGACTGGAAGCTGACATTAAACAATGACACAACCCTGATGGCTCAATTTGTTGTTTTCGCATCTGGCCCTTTACATGTTCCGCAAATTCCACACATCAAGGGTATTGAAAAGTTTCAGGGTAAAGTTTTTCATTCATCGCAATGGGATCATCAATATGACCTCAGCAATAAAAATGTTGCATCCCTCGGTACGGGTGGTAGCGCCATTCAATATATTCCTGAAATTGTCTCCAAAGTAAAGCAACTGTATGTGTTTCAACGTACCGCAGCCTGGGTCATTCCACGAGATGAACGTAATTATTCAAGTTTGGAAAAAAAGCTGTTTGATAAGTTTGATTGGTTTAGAAAACTGCACCGCACACGTCTCTATTGGTCAAATGAATCGCGTGTAATTCCCATAGTTAAACCAACCGTGATGAAATACACCCAAAAACTCGCAGAAGCCTATATTAAATACCAAGTGAAAGATAAAAACCTGGTTCAAAAGCTCACGCCTGATTATATTATGGGCTGTAAGCGTATTTTAGTTTCTAATAAGTACTATCCAACCTTCAATAGACGCAACGTCGAACTCGTTACCGATGACATTCAAGAACTAACTCCTAACAGTATTATTAGCAAAGATGGTAAAGAACGTCAGATTGATTGTCTGATTTACGGTACGGGCTTTATCACTGATCCCCGAATTTATTTAAAATCATTTAAATGCACCGGAGAAAATGGACTCGATTTACGAGAAGCTTGGCATGAGGGCGCAGAAAGTTTTTATGGGATTTGCACCAAACATTTTCCAAATTTATTCCAACTTTTAGGACCCAATACAGTTTTGGCGCACAACTCTGTCATCTTTATGATTGAGTCACAGGTCAATTACATCTTACAAATGATTCAGTTAGTCAAACAGCCCCATAGCCATGCCATTGTAGTGAAAGATCAAGTGCAAAATCAATTTAATGTAGAGGTACAAAGCCTTCTTAATGGAACTATATGGCAATCTGGATGTGTCAGTTGGTATCAGCAAGATGGAGGTAAAAACTTTGCGCTTTGGCCCACCTATACCTGGAAATATTGGTTAAAAACCAAAAAACTTAATCCCGCAGATTACCGGTTGCTAAATAAAACACCTGGAAGTCGTGCAGCCTAAATACTTAATGGTCATAATAAGCAGGTGTCTTTTCACCTGCCGACTTTTTGTATGCAATCGCTTTGGTTGATCATCCAACTTCTTATCTGTTTATTCTTTGGCTTCGTTCTTGCCCGTAAACTTCCGAAATGGCTAGAAAGCTTAGCTTTTAAAGTTCTACCTTATTTTACTTATATTCTACTCATTGCCATCGCGATTGAATTTTCTCAAACATTACACAGTATAAGCAGCCCCCTACAGATTTTATCTCATGCACTCATCCTCTCGATTGCAACATCACTGGGTGCTTTTCTCTGCTGCTATATCTTGTTTAAAAGTATTGGCTATCAACCCACACGAGGTAAAGTATCCGCAGCACTATTGGTTAAATCGCTGCTTAATATTAGTTATGCTTTTATTGCACTCGCATTAGGTTACGGACTGGCCGAAATTTTTAATCATTTTGATTATAGCTTGCATGTGAGTACATGGAATTTACTGCTCATCTTCATGTTCTTGATTGGTTTGGATTTAGCCTATTCTCCGCTCGACCGTTCATGGCTGAACTGGAGAATTATGCTTGTACCCATAGGTTGTATTGTTGGTTCATTAGCAGGTGCCTTTTTTACCGCAGCAATTGTGAAAGACATTAGCCTCAAAGACCTGATTATGCTGTCACAGGGTTATGGTTTTTATTCCATGACAGGTATTGTGGTAACTGAATTAAAAAATGCCAAGCTTGGTAGCATTGCACTGATGAATGATTTATTCAGAGAAATTATTGCGATTCTCTTGATGTATAGCATTGGCTGGCGCTATCCTCGGTCAGCCATTTCATCCGCTGCAGCAACTGCTATGGATGTCACTCTACCTATGGTCAAACAAGCCTGTGGCAAGGAGTTTATCCCACACGCTATGGTCAGTGGTTTTATTTTATCAGTATTGGCACCTGTAGTGGTCAGTGTATTGGCGGCGATTTAAAACTCCTTCCCTCTTCTTACGCTGTGTTTCAAAGCATTACTTTAAAACTTGCACAGGAAGGAGAAATTCCTCCTTAATGAAAGGGAGATTTAGGAAGATTGTATATTAATTAAGCACCTACAAACTCAAATCAATATTACCCAATGCATCGTTTCAATGACATCCGAAGCAAGACTAATTACATCAGATGCTAGACCAATAACATCAACCCCTGATGTCCAATCTACCGAACCTGTCTGCTGTTGCTGCTGTTCTTGTTGTTGAAGCTGTTGAACATTTTAAATCATGTCATTCTGTACTATTTCTGGTGAATGTTCAGATGTAGTCATCATTTTTCCTTTAATTGTTATTTTCACTTTTTTAATGTATAAAAAAGCCTTTCACTTGAAAGGCTTTTTATCGTATTGGCAGAATTACAACGTCGCCAAAATATCACGCAAGGTTTGACTTGGGTTTTCTGATTGAGTAATTGGGCGACCAATCACCAAATGCGTTGAACCATCCAGCATCGCCTGTTTTGGTGTCACAATACGTTTTTGATCATCTGCATTAGAACCCGCTGGGCGAATACCCGGTGTCACTAAAGCAAAATCCTGACCTAATGTCTCACGGAGCATCTTTGCTTCTTGAGCTGAACAGACCACACCATCCAGACCACTGTCTTGAGTAAGCTTAGCAAGACGTTTTACTTGTTCAGATGGTTCAATATCCAAACCGATATCTTTTAAGTCCTCACGACCCATTGAAGTCAACACAGTCACAGCAATAAGTTGAGTATTATAATTACCCACTTTTAAACGCTCTACACAGGTCTCCATCATCTTACGACCACCTGATGCGTGTACGTTCACCATCCACACACCAAGATCTGCTGCTGCGCATACGGCTTGTGCAGTCGTATTTGGAATATCATGGAATTTTAAATCCAAGAAAACCTCAAAGCCTTTTTCGTGCAGTGCCTTAACTACACTTGGACCTTCATGGGTAAATAACTCTTTACCAACTTTTACTCGACATAAAGCAGGGTCTAATTGCTCTGCAATGGTTAACGCGTCATATTGGCTTTTAGCATCCAGTGCAACAATGATACTCAAGAGAATTTACCTTCGGTCAGACAAAAAGAAAGCCCATTATAATGGGCTTTTATTTTCGTTGGTAATATCTAATACAGTTTTTTCATGCCTAGTATGAGCTGCAGCTTCAGCAGCAGCCAATTGGGCAGTTTGAATTTGCTCTTTCCGGAGATATTCAATGTCTTTACGCAATCGTTTAATTTCCCAACTATTTTGAAATACTCGGAAGATTTGCACACCTAACAATAAACCCAACACCACACCCAAAGCCAAAGTAAGTAATAACAATAAGCCTAAACGCATAGCAGGAACTTGAGTAAATAGCAGATCTACACTTAGTTCAGTACCATTTTGTAAAACTAAAGCCAGTGAATAGCCAAACAGTACAATAAGCAAAGCGACCAATACGTAACGCATAGATACCCCTTTTGGAATTTTTCTTACTGAGCAGATTCGTTTACTGCATCACGCAACGCCTTACCCGGTTTAAAGTGAGGAACTGCTTTTGCAGCCACTTCAACAGACTTTCCTGTTTTAGGATTACGCCCCACACGTGGATCACGGTGATGCAAAGCAAAACTACCAAAACCACGAATCTCAATACGATTATCTGATGATAGAGCAGCTATCATTTGATCAATCATAATTTTAACAGCTTCTTCGACCAAAGGTTCTGCTAAGTGTGGATTTTTAAGGGAAATTCGCTCTATTAAGTCAGACTTATTCAGTGCTTCCGTAGTCATCTGCGACCTCTTTAATTATCAAGCTACTTTGTAGATGATCCGATAATAACGTGTTTAAATACAAAACGGTAGCGCAATAAGTTAATACTACGCTACCGTTTACAGTATTTGTGTAAAAAGTATTAATTAATTTACATTAACAATACATTTTAACGCCTACTTAGTTGCCCATTTGAGCTTTGATCAAATCACCAATAGTCTTAGGACCATTTTCTGTAGAAGTTGTTGCTGTTTTCAAGTTAGCAACTGCTTCTTTCTCTTCAGCTTCGTCTTTCGCTTTGATAGACAAGTTGATAGAGCGTGATTTACGATCTACGTTGATGATTTTAGCTTCAACTTCTTGACCAACTTCCAAGAATTTAGTTGCATCTTCAACGCGATCGCGGTTGATTTCAGAAGCTTTAAGAGACGCTTCAACTTCGTCAGCTAACTTAACAGTTGCGCCTTTAGCGTCAACAGCGGTCACAGTACCTTTAACCAAAGCACCGCGTTCGTTAGTTGCCAAGAAATCATTGAACGGATCATTGTTCATTTGTTTGATACCAAGGCTGATACGGTTGCCTTCAGCATCTACAGACAAGATAACCGCTTCAACAGTATCACCTTTCTTGTAACGACGAATCGCTTCTTCGCCTTGTTCGTTCCAAGAAATATCAGACAAGTGAACTAGACCGTCGATACCACCTGGTAAACCGATGAAGATACCGAAATCAGTGATTGATTTAATCGTACCTGATACTTTTTCGCCTTTGTCGTGGTCTTTAGCAAACTCTTCCCATGGGTTAGCACGAGTTTGTTTAATACCAAGAGAAATACGACGACG
>Ga0308157_10001419_pt1 | contig 49808 bp, 57 predicted proteins | sample PhyBR1_FD_201035 | JGI IMG/M metagenome (GOLD analysis project Ga0308157, IMG submission 201035) | Phyllosphere microbial communities from UC Gill Tract Community Farm, Albany, California, United States - DLSLB.R1 | ecosystem: Host-associated > Plants > Phyllosphere > Unclassified | place: USA...
TTCGATAGTCCTGTAATCGAATTACCCCTTAGATGCGCTCGAACTAGTTTAAGCCTAAATTCAGAATCATATTTTTTTCTCATAAAAATGCCCCCAATAAGTGTCTAACTTTTTGGGGGCAGTGCATAATTGCATATCCCTTTTTTTATGCAATTACACCAAACAGCGTTTCTTTTCGCATTAAAAATCATAAATTTGATAAAAAGTAAGTCATGAAAAATTTAATTGTTGCCTTATGTCTGGGTGTATTTGCCATTACTGCAAATGCCCAAACAACGCCTAAAAAAGCTGTCGTTGCAAAAGTTGTCACCAAACAAACCGTAGATATTGCCTGTGGTGAATGTCAGTTTAAAATGAAGGGCAAAGACTGCGAGCTGGCCGTAAAAATAGATGGTAAATCTTATTTTGTAGATGGTAAAAACATTGATGATTTTGGCGATGCCCATGGCGAACATGGTTTTTGCAATGCAGTAAGCAAAGCAGAAGTAACAGGAGAAATTGTAAATAACCGTTTTAAGGCTAAAGAAATAAAGTTGTTGCCGGTTAAGAAATCTTAATCATTTACCACGAAGACACAAAAGCACTAAGAAAATGAAAAACTTGGTGTCTTAGTGCCTTTGTGGTGCCGGCTAATTTTTGCTTTGCGGCCTCTGCGGTTTTCTTCGCGTACTTTGCGGTTAAAAACGCGATAAATTATTCAAATTCCTTTTCCAGCCCCTGCCTTAGATCAAATAACAGCCATTGTTTGCGGTTTACATCTGCCTGTTTGGTTCTTAACAGCTGAATAAAATCTTTCACGCCAATTTCTTCGTTTCCATTGCCAAGAATCAATACAATACTGCCGGCGTTGGGTTGCTGCCCTTTAGCCAGCCAGGCATCACTACCTATTGGAATTAAACCATAGGCTTCAATTTTATCTACAATTGCTTTATCCGAAACCAAACCCGGAAAGCGGAAACATACCGATGGGGTTAAACCGTTTTTAAGCATCAGTTTCTCATTTTCCAAAACTTCAACATCCAGATTTGTTCCAGGGGCTAGCAAAAAGTTTTCGGCCAGAGGTAGTTGGTTTACTTCGTGGTTGTAAGAATGGTTAACCCAGGTAATGTTCAGCTCTTTTTGTGCCACCAGGCTTTTTAGCCAGTTTAAATCATCCTCATGCTTTAGCATCCATTTGCCCGAAACCGAAATGGCTAAAGGGGCAGGTTGTTCAATCTTTTTAAATTCATCAAAAACCGATTGAAAAATAATTCGCTCTAAAGCTTTGTGCGAAGGACAGAGGTCGATGGTTAATGTGATTCCCTTTTCATTCGGAAAAGCATGATCAATACCGGCATTTTGTAGCTGAACATCTTTGGCAGCTGCGGCTTCTAACGCTTTAACATAGGCTGTGTTTTTGAAAATAGCTAAGACATTGGACCATTTCAGACTACTGGTAGTATAGTTGTTGGCTAAATCAATCCTCGTATCTAATGTTTGTGGATGAACCATTAACAGGTACTTTTCTCCTTGAGCGGTGAAGCTTCTTATAGCAAGCCATTGTGCAGCTGCATCTTTGACTAAGGCATAATTTACTTTGTACCTGCTTAGCGATTCAAATTTTTGCGCATAAAGGCAGGTATTTAAAAGTACGAACATGAAAAGTGCGTTAAGTTTTAGCATCACTAAAGAACTTATATAAATTGGGTATTAGCCACTTTCTTCTGTTTCTTTTTTTCTTTCAGGCTTTCTTTATAATCTTTTTTAAGTTCCCTTAAATCTGCTTTCATTTCTTTTCTGGCTTCTCTTCTTTCGGCAGCAGAATCGTAATCGCCGTTTTTATAATCGTCGATAATTTCTTTTTTCTCCAATTCGTAATCCAGTTCGTCGGCATGATCGGCCATACCCTTTGCAATCAGGTTGGCTATGGCACGCTGATCGCCAGCGTTGCCGGATTTACCTATGACTTCAGCCGATTTTAACTATTTCATCATGGTTTTAACCAGACTTTTGGGCAATGCTTTTTTGAGCTCGTTTTCAATGTTCTTCCAGTCCTGATTACTCATTTTCTTAGCAGTATCAATTGCAACAGCTACTTTTGAGTATATTTCAGCTTGTTTTATTGTTTTTTGTTCGTAGGCGAAAAGTTTACCGGTAACGAATATCAGCAAAAGGATGATCGTTTTTTTCATAATCGGGAGGTTAAATGTGGTTTGAAACTAATCAATTTTCGTTAAAATGTAAAACTAATGGGCTTTTGCGTCAATTACTTAAACCTTATTTAAAATCTTTCTAATTTAGCTCAAATCTGTTATCTTTACCCAAACAGTAATGAACAAAGAAAAAGTAAAATTATGGTTTAAGCGGCTTGGTCTGGCAGGCTTCCTGTTCTTCCTCATTAAGGGGTTGATCTGGCTTGTGGTGTTTTACTTTATTGGAAAAAATGTGACTTAAGATTTATTTGTTCATCCAGCCATGCGCGTTACATAGCTAATATCTTATCCGTCATTTCGGGCGAGTGCAAGGTAGCCGAGAACCAAGAATGCTTAGTGCAGCAAAATTTATTGAGGCAAATCTCTCCCTTCTGCTACGCTTAGTCGAGGCGATTTATAATAATTATCTAAACGTAAACAGCATATTCGCTAAGAAATTCCACACAAAAACAATTACGATAGCGAAAAACTTGGCTACGTAAAAATTAGTGCCGTTTTTCCGTTGGTGGAAAAGGTAAATGATAATGGTATTGAGGCCTAAGCCAATTAAGCTAACCACTAAAAATTTACTGAATTCGGTTCCCCAGTGGCTGTTGGTGCTCTCAAATGTCCATATGCGGTTAATGAGGTAATTATTGGTTACGGCCAGCGTAAAACCAATGGCGTTGGCTATATACTTGTTTACCTTTATTTTCTCTTTAAACAGCCATGTTGCACCGAAATCAATCGCCATTCCGAGCAGGCCGGTCAATCCAAATTTTATAATGCGGAAGAATAAATCCATTTTAATGCAATTTAACCAGGTAAAAATGTTCTAATAACAGCGGACGCGTTTTAGCATTGATAAATTTTGGAGTGAGTTTGGTAATGTGATAGTATTCGAACGATTTGAGCACTTCCGCTCCATAATCCTTTTTTAACTTCGCCAGTTCTGATTCCGGGGTGTAAATCACCAGGTTTTTTTCTCCTTTAAACTGATTAAGCGATTCGTAAGTCCAGAAATATTTAGGTTCTCCCTGTGTGTAAAAATCAAAGGAATAGGCATCGGGATACATTAAAACCGAAGCTTTGGCTTCCGGATAATTTTCTTTTAACCAGTTGCCCGCTTCCATACCCGACTCGTACTTCAACACCGATGGATAGAAAAATATAGACAGGAAAAGCATAAGGCCTACAGAAATAAAAGTACTTCGGGCCAAAATAGTTCCGGCGTTAATCCCTTTAAAAAGAAGGAAGGAAGCAATTAGTATGATAAGTAAAAGGCTAATGGCCAGATAGCTGTTTTTAAAGCCAAAGTAGATGGCAATTAACGTGAGAATTAAAATAATCAGCAGGGCCAATACATTTTGAACAATTAAAAATATCCTCAAACTTTTACCTTCCAGTTTTTGCAGGTACAAAGCCGTAATGATGGCAAACTGTGGCAAAATAATTAAAATGTAATGCGGTAACTGGAATTTGGATAAAGAAAAAAGCATGAAAGTAATTGCAGCGCTCGTCCAGATCATGATACTTTCGGCTGGCAAATCTTTTCGGTTCTCTTTTTTAAACAGGTTAACAACAGCTGTATAAAACAATATCGACCAGGGTAAAAATGCCCACAATGTAGTGTGCAGGAAGAAAGAAATATCGCCTTTGCCTTTTATAGGGCCGTTGTTAAAAAAACGCCCGAACTGGCTGTCCCAAAAGAAAAACTTTAAACCCGAAACACCAGTTTTACCGAATACCAGTTTTTCGGGATGCAAATCGAATTGCACGTATAAGGTATATAGTTCAGGAATAATAAAAATAAAAATGAGTACAATGGCCAGCCACCACTTTGGCTTTAGTAATTGCTTAAATTGTTTAGTTAAGAGCCAGTAAATGATAAAGCCACCAAAAACTGGAATTAAAACAAATATGCCTTTAATCATAATGGCACATGCTGCGAAAAATGAACCTGCCAAAATATGCCGGAAAGTACTTTGATGTGCTCTATAATAGTGATAAATGGCCGCGAGAGTAAAGGTCGTAATGTAAACCTCAGCGCGTACATCGAATGTAGAAATCAAGATATGGAGGGCACTTAAAAAAATAAGTGCCGAAATAAGCCCGGTTTTTTCGCTGTAGATACTCCTGGACAGTTTGTACAAGTACCAGGCACCCAATAAGCCAGACAGAAAAGAAGGGAGTTTATAAGCAAAGGCATTAATCCCAAAGATTTTAAAGGAAGCCGCCGCCAGCCAGAAAGTTAAATGGGGTTTATCCAGCCAGTCTAATCCACGAACATAAATGTTAACCCAATCATTCCTGAGGACCATGTTTTTGGCAATAGAAGCGTAAAGTGCCGAATCGGGTTCCATAATGCCACCGAACAAGGCAAAGGTGCTTACCAGTACAATCAGTGCAATCAGGAGCTTATATAGTGTAGTATCCTTTATATTCATTTACCAGAAGCAAATATGAGCAAAAAAAAGTCAAATTTTTTCAAGGTTTAAGATTAACAAAGGCAAAGCCCTATCTTTGCTTTATGACAAAATTATCGGTTAACATCAATAAAATTGCCACACTACGCAATAGCCGTGGCGGTAATAATCCTGATCTGGTGAAAGTTGCATTAGACTGCGAACGTTTCGGTGCGCAGGGTATTACAGTTCACCCCCGGCCAGATGAAAGGCATATCCGCTACCAGGACGTTTACGATTTGAAAGCCGTCATTGCAACAGAATTTAATATTGAAGGAAATTGCAGGGAAGATAAATTTGTGGATCTGGTTTTAGCCAACAAACCTGCACAGGTTACCCTGGTGCCTGATGCTGAAGGACAGATTACTTCTAACCACGGTTGGGATACCATTAAACATAAAGATTACCTCAAAGAAATGGTGGCTGTATTTCAGCATGCAGGTATAAGAGTTTCTATTTTTGTAGATCCGGTGGTAGAAATGGTTGAAGGTGCAGTAGAAACCGGAACAGACCGTATTGAACTGTATACCGAAGCTTATGCGCACAACTATTTTGCCGGCCGTGAAAAGTCAATAGTCAATTATATTGCAGCAGCACAGCACGCCAATAAACTGGGTTTGGGTATTAATGCCGGTCACGATTTGGATTTGCACAACTTACATTATTTCGTACAAAGCATTCCGGGCTTACTGGAAGTTTCCATTGGCCATGCATTAATTAGCGATGCACTTTATTTAGGGTTGGAAACTACCATACAACGCTATTTGCAGCAACTTGTTTAATTAACCACAGAGCACAGAAAGGAATGCACGGAGAAACAGAGCCTCTGTGTACGCTGTAAAAACTCTTATTTCTCTGTAGTTAAAAAATACATTATGCTTAAAGGAATCCTCCTTGTTTTTTTTGGTGCCTGTAGCTTTGGCATACTATCTACTTTTGTTAAACTGGCTTACCATGAAGGTTATACCCTTGGCGATGTAACTGGTGCGCAGGCTTTTTTAGGAGCCGTAATTTTATGGGGTCTGTTTTTTTTTCAAAGCAGGACTTCAAAGTATAAGGCAAAAGCAAAAAAATTGGTTACCCCATGGTGGAAAATGGTATTGGCTGGTTCCTGTACTGGTTTGGTGAGTGTTTTTTACTATCAGTCGGTAAAGCTTGTGCCCAATTCGGTAGCCATAGTATTGCTAATGCAGTTTATCTGGATGAGCATTTTAATGGAGCTTGCGTTTTTTAAGAAGAAACCCACCGGTCTGCAGCTGCTGGCTATCGGACTAGTTCTAGGCGGAACGGTACTCGCCAGCGGGATGGTAGAAACCCACATCAGCGACATGAGCTTAAAAGGAATTGGTTTCGGGATGCTGGCTGCGGTATCTTATGCTGGTTTCTTATTGTTGAGTGGCAGGATTGGTAACGAATATCCGGTACTGAAGAAAAGCGCCCTAATGATTACCGGTGCCTGCATCCTGATTTTTATCCTCTTTCCACCAGTTTTTTTATTTAATGGTGCGCTAGGCGGAAGCTTGCTTAAATGGGGATTAATTATTTCAGTTTTTGGAACGGTTATTCCACCCCTATGTTTTGCCGAGGGCGTACCCCGAATTGGTACAGCATTGAGTTCGATTTTAAGTGCGGCAGAATTGCCGGTAGCCGTAATGATGGCAGGCTTTGTGTTGCAGGAACAGGTTTCGTTTTTAAGGTGGGTTGGGGTAGTAGTCATTCTTTCGGCAATGATTTTACCTAATCTGAAGTATTTAAAGCAGAAATAATTTTATTTTAACCGCAGAAGGCACAGATTTCGCAAAGCAAATTGAGACGCTATTCGGGCGTAGGTGAGAATTCTCTAACTTTTTAACTACAGCGCACACAAAGAAAAGGCACAGAGATGTAAGTAAAACATTCCGTGCTTTCCGAGTCTCCGTGGCAAAACAAAAGATGACATGGGATGCCGTTTTTTGAAAACTTTGTGAGCGATCTGGGGTTAAAATTAGTTGTGTACCAAAAAAATAAATATCTTTAAAAAGCTTAACGCATTTGAATATGAAAAAACTTACCATTTATATTTTATCATTTATCATTGTTGGTTTCGCGGCTTGCAAAACCAAAACCACCATCAACCAGGAAGAAGCAGGCGAAGTAATTACCGACTACCTGAAAGCAAATCCCGAATATAAAACCACACGCTTTAACTTTGGTGAGATCAAATTCAACAGTACAAACGATATGTTCGAGTTGGGAAAATATAAAACTTTGGCCAGCAAGGGGCTGGTAACACTCGATTTAAAAGAAGCTAAAAAGAAATTCCTTTCAAAAGACAGTAGTTTTGTATATCAAATTAAGTTGACTGATAAAGCTAGTCCGCTGGTGTTAAAGCAGGATGGCGATAAAGCGACAGTTAAAGTTGTAACGTATGTACTGGCAGATGAGAAGCCGGTAGATTTCTCACAAGTAAACTCGAGCACCGCCAAGGTAACCGTATCTTTAAAGATGATGACTACAGATTTTGAGCCTTTTGATAAAGATGCGAATAAGAACAGTAACTTCATTACCAAAACTTATAAGCTGAAACTGAGTAAAGATGAAGGCTGGAAGGTGCAGCAGTAAGGAGTAGACTAAGATCAAAGAATACTGCCATGCTTTGTACCCGGTATGGCAAGGCTGCAAAAAGACTGTAATGAATGGTGGGAGCAAACTTTAATTTTAGAACTGCCATTGCTTTCCAAATAATTAAAATCTTCCTGAAAAACGAACAAACGTTTGTCTATCGGTATAGGCATAAAATCTACTGTTTTTGTAGCTTTTAACTTGAATAAGATGCCTTTTTTACATTGATATATAGCGAAATAAAGCGGCGTTTTTGTTACCTTTGCACGCAAATTTATTATTCATACCGCATGAGCTTAAATATCCACTACAAGGAAGATTTTCAAAATCGCCATATTGCTCCTAATGAGGCTGATACAGCCGAAATGTTGCACACTGTTGGCGTAAATTCTATTGATGAGCTGATTGAACAAACTGTTCCGACGGCAATTAGGTTAAAACAACCGTTAAATTTGCCGGCAGCAAAATCAGAGACTGAATATCTTGGTGCTTTAAAACAAACTTCATTGTTAAATAAAGTTTTCAAAAGCTTTATCGGTCAAGGTTATTATGATACCATTACTCCGGGTGTAATTTTACGCAACGTATTCGAAAACCCAGGATGGTACACCCAATATACGCCATACCAGGCAGAGATTGCCCAGGGCCGTTTACAGGCTTTGTTAAACTTCCAAACCATGGTTATCGATTTAACCGGAATGGAAATTGCGAATGCATCACTTTTAGATGAAGGTACTGCAGCAGCTGAGGCGATGTTTATGCAATATAGTACGCGTAAAAATCAGGCAGCTAAGAAATTCTTTGTTTCTGAATTGCTTTTTGCCCAAACCATCGATATTTTAAAAACCCGTGCCAATCCTTATGGCATTGAACTGGTAATTGGCAGTCATCTTGATTTTGTAGCTACAGAAGATTTCTTTGGTGCTATTGTTCAGTATCCTGCTGGTAACGGTGAGGTTTTTGACTACAAAAACTTCGCTGCTGAGCTTCACAATTTAAATATTAAACTAACAGTTGCTGCCGATATTTTAAGCTTAACCCTATTAACGCCTCCGGGCGAGTGGGGGGCTGACATTGTGGTTGGTACGACACAACGTTTCGGTATTCCGATGGGTTTTGGCGGACCACATGCTGCATTTTTTGCCACTAAAGAAGAATATAAACGTTCTATCCCAGGCCGTATTATCGGGGTAACCATCGATAGCCATGGTGATTATGCTTTACGTATGGCTTTGCAAACCCGTGAGCAGCATATCCGTAGGGATAAAGCAACTTCTAATATTTGTACTGCACAGGCTTTATTGGCAATTATGGCCGGTTTCTATGCGGCTTATCATGGTCCAAAAGGACTTAAAGCTATTGCCGAGCGTACACACGGTTTGGCCATCAGCTTAGCCACGACCTTGAATAACTTAGGTTACGAGCAATTAAATTCAGCTTATTTTGATACTATCCGTTTCGATTTAGGTGATTTAAAAGGTGGTATCCACGCTTATTGCCTGGATAATGAAATCAACTTAAACTATATTGGTAACACAGTTACCATTTCGGTTGATGAAACCACTACTTTTGAAGACATTACGCTGATTGCGAAAATCTTTGCAAGGGCAAAGGGTTTTGCTGGCGATCAGGTAGAAGTAGTTGAAAATGTAGCTACTGTAATTCCTGACGCTTTACAACGTACTTCAGCATATTTAACGCACCCTATTTTTAACGCGCACCACTCAGAGCACGAGATGTTGCGTTACATTAAATCGTTAGAGGCAAAAGATTTATCGCTTTGCCACTCGATGATTGCTTTGGGTAGCTGCACGATGAAATTAAATGCAACTGCCGAAATGATTCCGGTTACCTGGTCTCACTTTGGTCGTATTCACCCGTTTGCACCAGCTGATCAGGTGTTGGGTTATTATTCAGTTTTCAACGAACTGGATAAATGGTTAAGCGAAATCACTGGCTTTGCTGCCATGAGCTTACAGCCCAATGCAGGTGCACAAGGCGAGTATGCGGGTTTAATGGTTATCCGTGCTTATCACCACGATAGAGGTGATTTCCACCGTAATGTGGCCTTAATCCCGGCTTCGGCTCACGGTACCAACCCGGCTTCTGCGGCAATGGCTGATATGAAAATTGTGGTGGTTAAATCGTTGGAAAATGGTAACATCGATGTGGAAGATTTAAAAGCCAAAGCAGAATTACACAAAGACAACCTTTCTTGTTTGATGGTGACTTATCCATCTACGCACGGTGTGTTTGAAGAAAGCATTATCGAAATCTGCGAAGCTATTCACGCTAATGGCGGACAGGTTTACATGGATGGTGCAAATATGAACGCACAGGTTGGTTTAACCAGCCCGGCTAATATTGGTGCTGATGTTTGTCACTTAAACTTACACAAAACGTTCTGTATCCCTCACGGTGGTGGTGGTCCGGGTATGGGTCCTATTGGTGTAGCTAAACACCTGGTTCCTTACCTTCCTGGTCATGCTGTAGTGGATATTGATAAAGGAAAATCAATTTCTGCAGTTTCATCTGCACCTTGGGGTTCAGCGTCAATCCTGATCATTTCTCATGCTTATATTGCCATGATGGGTGCTGAAGGTTTAACCAATGCTACTAAATACGCGATTTTAAATGCCAACTACATGAAAGCGCGTTTAGAGCAACACTATCCTGTACTTTATTCAGGTGCTCAGGGCCGTTGTGCACACGAAATGATTTTAGATTGCCGTTCGTTCAAAACTTTCGGTATCGAAGTAACTGATATTGCCAAACGTTTAATGGATTATGGTTTCCACGCGCCAACGGTTTCGTTCCCGGTTGCGGGTACTTTAATGGTTGAGCCTACAGAATCAGAGCCTAAACATGAGTTAGACCGTTTCTGCGATGCCTTAATCGCAATCAGAAATGAGATTACACAGGTAGAAAACGGTGCTTTGGATAAAACAGATAACCCGCTTAAAAATGCACCACACACTGTTTCGGTCATCACTGCAAATGAGTGGGAGCATGCTTACAGCCGTCAGACAGCTGCGTTTCCGCTTCCTTATGTGTTAGAACGCAAGTTCTGGCCATCAGTTGGGCGTGTTAACGATAGCCATGGCGATAGGTCGTTAATCTGCGCTTGTCCGCCGGTTGAAAGCTATTTGGAAGAGATTGTACCTTAAAGAAAAGAGTAGAAGGTAGGGCGATTGAAGGCAGAAGGTTTTCCTTTTCGCAGCTTTAATTTTCCTGCTTGGCTCAAGATACAGCGAGACAATCTCATTAATAAATCATCTGCAAGCTTTACGAAATTTTTTCATAAAGCTTGCAGATTTTTTTTGCCTTTTAGGGAATGTATTATTTGCCTAATAGCAAGCCATCAGAATTTACATTATAGCCTTGTATTTTGATCTGATCGTTTTCTGCCGTAAGCGTAACGGTTTCTTTCGATTGGTATTTTGTTCTTTCTACTACGTAATAAAGTACATAATTTGCTGAAGGATTGGTTCCTTTTACCACTTTTGACTCCCAGTGATCGAGTTTTTCGCTTTTAATTTCACCTAATTTGTTTAATGCCCCGTTTAGATAATCGTTTAACTTTTCGGTGCTGGTGGCAGCCTTAAATTGTGTGCTCAGCATTGGGTCTATTTTTTGAAATTCCTTTTTTTGAAGCAGTGCATAAAATTGATCAGCCACTTTTTCTGCATCTTTTTTATCTTCTTCCCGATTGATATAGGAACTGTTAACATTGCAGCTAGTGGCGATGAAAAGCAGGCTGCTTAAACATAGAGCGGCGTAAATTTTATTTTTCATTTGAGCGGTTATTGGTTTTTGAAAGGGGTGTATTGCTGTGGTTTATTTAAAGGCTCCGAAGTGCCACAAAATTCCTGAAGGATCGTGGAGAAAACATTCACTGCCCCATTCTTCGTAACGGATGGGCGTAAGCTTTACATTTTGATACCGGCTTGGCAAATCGAGTGCTAACAGTTCATTATAATAACGCACTACATCATCAACTTCTATAAAAATCATGGTGTTGTCAATCCAGTCTTTTACATAAGCATTCTGGAGATAAAAGGCCAGGTTACCCGTTTTAAAAACTGACATGTGTGCCCCCAGAGAAGTTTCTTCGAAACCCAGGTCGCGGTAAAAGCTTCTGGATATTTCAAAATCTTTTGCGCCGATAAACGGGCGGATGGATGATGCCTTATGGTTCATGCGATTACTTATTAAAAGTGTTTATTACGGTATAGTTTGCCCCCGAGAATTGATGCCGGGGCAAATATAAATATAGCTAAAAACTGTGTCCAATGGCTTCCGCCTGAGCTAAAAAGTGAAAATGTTGCAAATCCGGCGATAATTATCGCTAATACGTAATTCAGATTTAGGTTGCTGATTTTGGCGATCAGCCCTAATACATAACCACTTAAGGTAGCAAAGAAAATTCCATATAGTAGCGTAAGCAACTTGAGAACCATTGATGCACCCGCATGTGGTTTTTGCCCTGATAATTTGAAAAGCAAAAGTGACGAAGTAACAAAAATGGCATAGCCAGCAAGAACGGCTAAAATTTTTCTGATCATGTACAAAATGTTTAACGAATATAAGCTTAAATATACGGTGGGATTTAATTCACATTAAAAAGTAAACAAATTAAACTTTATTATAAATCTGAAGTCAATAGAATGATTTTAAATAAATCCGATTATTTTTGAAAAACTTAACATAGGTCAATAACAACAGGTAATCGGTTGATCTATATTTGTATCAAATTAAAAAACCAGAAAAATGAAATTAAAAATCTCTTCAATCTTTTTATTAGTAGCAGTTGTTGCTTTGTCAGCTTTTAAAAACCCTGCTAAACCAGTTACTTATACTGTAGACGCAGCAAAATCGACCATTACATGGGTTGGTAAAAAAGTAACCGGTTCTCACAATGGAACAATCGCTTTACAATCAGGTTCACTTGCTGTAAATGGTAAAAATGTAACTGGTGGTACTTTTACCATCGATATGAACTCAATTAAAGATGCTGACGGTAGCGCTAAGTTAGAAGGTCACTTAAAAGCTGACGATTTCTTCGGTGTTGCTAAATTCCCAACTTCTACTTTCGTAATTACTAAAGTAGCTGGTAGCGGTGCTAATGTAACGGTAAGTGGTAACTTAACCATTAAAGGCATTACTAAACCATTAAGCTTTCCTGCAACTGTAACTGTTAATGCTGATGGTACTGTTTCGGCTTTAGCTGGTAAAATTGTAGTTGACAGAACTAAATATGATATCAAATATGGTTCTAAATCATTCTTCGATAGCATTGGTGACAAAGCGATTAACGATGAATTTGAATTAGCTGTAAAATTAGTAGCTAAAAAATAATTCCTGTTAGTCTCGGAAAAAAATGAAAGCCCTGGCAATTAGCCTGGGCTTTTTTATTTTAATAACAATTGCGATTACTTTGCGGACTCTGTGACTTTTCCTGTATACGCTCTGGTTAAAAAGAAATTAGAAATACTTTGCGTATTGTTAAAAGCGAATCTTACCTTATTTTAAATCCACCGTCAATTTCATCCACAAAACCTGTAGCTACGCTTTTACCATGGTAAAATAAACATTCCCAGTTTTCGGCTGCAGCTCTTTTCCCATACTCTTTACGCAGTTCCATCGCCTTACGACCATCAAAATCATACTTCGCAATAAAATTTTTGATCAGCTCTTCTGGCTCAGGTAAAACATCGCCACCAAAAAACACCTTTTGCTTACCTTCTGTTAAAAGGAAGACCTGGTGGTTAGGGCAGTGTGCACCGGTAAATTCGTAAGCTATGGTTTCATCAATAGCCCCGTCGCCCTCTACAAATGTTAACTGGGCATTGCGTTGTACAAATTCGAAAATATCAGCATGGTATGAAGTAGAAGTACTGCTGAATGCGGTTTCCCACTCCCCGCGGTTAATAAAGTGTTCGGCGTCCGGAAAGCTCAGTTCGGTTTTGCTGCCCAGCTTGTGGATCAGACCTCCGGAGTGATCGTAATGCAGGTGCGACATTAAAACCTTGGTTACATCGGTAGGATCGAAACCAGCATTTCTGATATTTTTATGTAAAACCAGTTCACCCTGCTCATCACTAAAACCGAGTCCGGTATCAAAAAGGATCAGGTCATTTTTTAATTCAATCAAAAAAGGCTGTACGTTAACAAATAACGAAGCGGGTCTGTCTTTAAAGTGGTGAATGGCAGGATCGAAAGGGACAAATTTCTTTGTAGCATCAACCGAATAGGTTCCTTCGTATAGGGTATGGACTTGCAAAATCTAAATCTTTAATGTTTTTGCAAAGGTAACAATCTAAATAACAGTATTTGTTTTAGTAAAAGCTTGGATACTTCCTTTTTTTGTAAAATATCATTGCTAAATTTCGGGGAAATTATGCTTTATGAATATCCGCGTTTTAATTCTTTTATTAGCCTTTAGTTTTTCTACCCGCCTCTGGGCGCAGCAACGTCCTAATGTAATCATTGTACTGGCCGATGATATGGGTTACGCAGATATTTCCTGTTATGGAAGCCCGCTGATTAAAACTCCATTTCTGGATGGAATGGCTGCAAAAGGAATAAAAGCGACGAATTTTGTAACTACCTCACCAACCTGTACACCCTCTAGGGCATCGTTACTTACCGGTAGATATTGCAGCAGGATGGATTTGCCCAAGCCAATAGGGCCGGGTGAGAAGGCAGGGATACCTGAAGATGAAATTACGATTGCTCAAATGCTTAAACAATCGGGCTATGGCACGGCTTTGATAGGAAAGTGGCACCTGGGCGATCACGGCGTTTCGTTACCGAATAAAAAAGGTTTCGATGAGTTTTATGGCCTGCTATATAGTCACGATTACAGGGCGCCATATGTAAAAACCGATACAACCATTAAAATTTTCCGAAATACCAGACCTGAAATTTATAAACCGCATGATAGTATTTTAACCAGTTCTTACACGCTCGAATCGATTAAATTTATTAAGAAAAATGCAGCAGCGAAAAAGCCGTTCTTCCTGTACCTGGCCCAAAATATGCCACATTTACCGGTTGCCTTTGCTGCGCAAAAGAGCCGTAAAAAACCTTCAGCAGGCGGCGAACTTGGAGATGTAATTGAAGATATGGATGCTGGGTTGGCACAAATCTGGAAACAGGTGGTAGCTTCGGGACAGGCCGATAATACCATTTTTATTTTTACCAGCGATAACGGACCTTGGATTAACGCCCCTGCCCGGATGTATCAGGATGGTTTTACCAAATTTTACCATGTGGGCTCAGCGGGTGTTTTTAGGGGGTCTAAAGGCATTTCATATGAGGCTGGTCACCGGGTACCTTTCATTGTATACTGGAAAGGCCATACACTTACCGATACGCAGTTAACAAAGCCCATTTCCAACCTGGATGTTTTTCCTACACTGGCCGATTGGACCAAAAGTAAACTTCCGCAAAGAGCTTATGACGGGGAATCTATTGCAGCTTTGTTAACTACTCAAAATTACAATAAGCCCCACCGCCCAATTTATTATCACAATTATGTTTTAGAAGGGGTAAAGGATGGCGATTGGAAATTGAGGATTACCAAAAACGACAATAAGGAACTTACTGAGCTGTATAACCTTTCATGGGATCCTGCTGAGCGTGTAAATCTGGCCGATGATGGACAATATGCCACTCAAAAAGAGCATTTGTTGAAGCTTTATCAGCAATATCCGGGGAATCCAAAATAAAATTTAATTTTTGTTTTATCGCGTTTATTCAGGTTGTTGGTGCCTGTTTCCATTGCCATATCCAATTAAAATGTATATTTACTGTTCGGAAACAGAATAAATGGAAAAAAGATGGGTGCTTGCATCAAATTGTAATGATGCTACTATAACTACGATTGCAGAACAACTGAATATAGATCGCTCGCTGGCGCAGATATTGGTACAGCGGAATATTTGCGATTTCGATCAGGCCAAAGATTTCTTCCGGCCCGATTTAGATCACCTGCATAATCCTTTCTTGATGAAGGATATGGATGCTGCGATAGCCAGGATTGAAACTGCTTTGGCAGCCCACGAAAAAATCTTGATTTATGGCGATTACGATGTAGATGGTACTACTTCAGTAGCCCTCGCTTTTAGTTTCTTTTCCCAGTTAACTTCAAATATTGAATATTATATTCCTGACCGTTATCTGGAAGGATACGGTATTTCTACTGAAGGAATTGATTATGCCCATGAAAATGGTTTCTCTTTAATTATTGCGCTCGATTGCGGAATAAAATCTATTGATAAAATTGATTATGCAAATAGTTTAGGGCTTGATTTTATCATTTGCGATCACCACTTGCCGGGAGATGAGTTACCTGAGGCAATTGCCATTTTGGATCCGAAAAGGGTGGATTGTCCTTACCCTTTTAAAGAACTTGCGGGCTGTGGTATTGGCTTTAAGCTTACCCAGGCCTATGCGCAAAAGCATCAGTTGCCCAAAGAAAGTTATTTGCAGTACCTCGATCTGGTAATGGTAAGTATTGCTGCCGACATTGTACCCATCGTGGGAGAGAACCGGATTCTGGCCCATTATGGTTTGAAAAAATTAAATACCAATCCTTGCGAAGGTTTACGTGCGTTGATGGAAGTTTCCGGTAAAACCGAAAATTACACTATAACTGATGTGGTTTTTACCCTTGGTCCACGGATTAACGCTGCGGGCAGGATCGATCACGCCAAACATGCAGTAGCCATGTTGCTTTGCCAGGTAGATAGCAATGCTTTGGAACAGAGCGAATTGATTAACCTTAAAAACACAGAACGTAAAACTTACGATCAGGACATTACCCGCGAAGCACTGGCTGTAATTGGTGACAGTGAGATTCTGATTAACAGGAAAACTACTGTGGTATTTAACGAGAACTGGCATAAAGGTGTAATTGGTATTGTCGCCTCACGGTTAACCGAAAAATATTACCGTCCAACTATAGTGCTTACCAAATCGAACGGTCATGTGGCAGGTTCCTGTCGTTCCGTGGTAGGATTCGATTTATATGAGGCTTTGAGTGGTTGTGCCGATTTACTGGATCAGTATGGTGGACACAAATTTGCAGCGGGTTTAACCATGCAAGAGCATAATGTAAATGCCTTTGCCGATAAATTCGAAGAAATTGTGGCCGCAAGTATTACTGAAGAACTGCTAACCCCTATGATTAAAATCGATGCGGAAATAGAACTCGCACAGATTGATGGTAAATTTTACAGGGTTTTGGCACAAATGGGGCCATTCGGGCCAGAAAACATGGCGCCTGTTTTTGTTACCCATGGGGTATACCTGGCACAACACGCCATGGCTGTTGGCGCAAATCACTTAAAAATTAATGTAAAACAACAAAATTCGCCTATTTTTGAGGGCATCGCATTTGGTTTGGCAGAATTTCAAAACCGCTTATTGCCAAGAGTGCCTTTTTCTATCTGTTATACCATTGAAGAAAATGTGTGGCGGGATAAAAAGCGTTTGCAATTGAATATTAAAGGAATAAAAGTTAATTAATTAAACTTTAATAAACTCCCAGTTTTTAAATGGCAATGCCAAATTAAACCTGCGGGGTTTAGTGTTAGATATATGATACTAAGAGCCGAAAATCTGGTGAAAAAATATAAACAGCGGACTGTTGTAAACAACGTTTCGTTTAATGTAAACCAGGGCGAAATTGTTGGTTTGCTGGGGCCGAATGGGGCGGGTAAAACGACTTCATTTTATATGATTGTGGGATTAATAAAACCCAACGAAGGACGTATTTTTTTAGAGGAGGAAGATATTACCGAAGATGCAATGTACCGCAGGGCGCAAAAAGGAATTGGTTATCTCGCTCAGGAAGCATCAGTTTTTAGGAAACTTACCGTTGAAGATAATATTCTTGCCATTTTGGAGATGAGCAATATGAGCAAGGAAGAACAAAAAGATAAACTCGAAGAATTGATTAATGAGTTTAGCTTACATAAAGTTCGTAAAAACCGTGGCGATTTATTATCAGGAGGGGAGCGTCGTCGTACCGAAATTGCCCGTGCTTTGGCCGCAAACCCCAACTTTATTTTATTGGATGAGCCTTTTGCCGGCGTAGACCCCATTGCAGTAGAGGAAATCCAGGGCATTGTGGCTAAACTTAAGCACAAAAATATTGGCATTTTAATAACCGACCATAATGTCCAGGAAACACTTTCTATTACCGACAGGGCTTATTTGCTTTTTGAGGGAAAAATCTTAGAGCAGGGGGTACCAGAGGTGCTGGCCGAAAACGAGTTGGTAAGAAAAGTATATCTGGGATCGAACTTCGTATTAAAACGTAAGAAATTCGATGTTTAGTTACCTGGCCGCTAATAAATTATTTCCAACCGCAAACAAATTTTAATTTGGCGTGTTGCCTAAGCTTTATGCGCAAACGAATTACAGTAAAACCATGTGTTGTAAATAAAAGAATGTACATAGCTGTAGAAACTTTTGATAAGATGATATTCATTAATTTTAACCCTTAAGATGGCAATTGTAAATTCTATTTTTACCTGGTTAATGAAAAAGCGGATCCATCAGATCGAGCTTTTTATGAAATATCCACATGATGTTCAGGAAGAATGGTTCCATACGCTAATCGATAGTGCCGAAAATACTGAATGGGGCAGGTTGTACGATTATAAGACCATTTTAACTGTACAGCAATATCAGGAACGCGTTCCTATCCAGAATTACGATACTTTAAAGCCCTACATTGAGCGTATGCTGAATGGTGAGCAGAATATTCTTTGGCCATCAGACATCAAGTGGTTTGCAAAATCGTCGGGTACTACCAGTGACAGGAGCAAATTCATCCCGGTTTCAGAAGAAAGTTTAGAAGAATGCCATTTTAAAGGTGGAAAGGATATGCTTTCTATTTATTGCAATAACCGGCCCGATAACCAGATGTTTACCGGAAAAAGTTTGGTTTTAGGTGGCAGCCACCAGGTAAATCAGCTTAATGAAGATTGTTTTTATGGCGATTTATCCGCAGTACTGATTAAAAATCTGCCAATCTGGGCTGAATTTTACCGTACGCCCGATATGTCTATCGCTTTGATGGACAATTACGAAATTAAAATGGATAGGATGGCTGAGGCCACTATCAACGAAAATGTAACCAGTATTTCAGGCGTACCTACCTGGACAATTGTTCTGGCCAAAAAAGTGCTCGAACTTACCGGCAAGAGTAATCTGCTTGAAGTTTGGCCCAACCTCGAAGTGTATATTCATGGTGCAGTAAACTTTGCGCCTTACCGCGAGCAGTTTAAACAGCTTATTCCTTCAGCCGATATGTATTACCTGGAAACCTACAATGCGTCAGAAGGTTTTTTTGGTATCCAGGATCAGGACGATTCGGATGAAATGCTGCTGATGTTGGATTATGGTATTTTCTATGAATTTATCCCGATGGAACACATTGGAGAAGAAAATCCTAAAGCTTTAGTGCTGGGCGAGGTTGAACTGCATAAGAATTATGCCATTGTAATTTCTACCAATGGAGGTTTATGGCGCTATATGATTGGAGATACCGTCCAGTTTACCTCGCTGGCACCGTACCGTATTAAAATTACCGGTCGTACCAAACATTTTATCAATGCTTTTGGCGAAGAAGTAATTATCGATAATGCCGAACAGGCCCTAACTAAAGCCTGCCAGGAAACCGGAGCCGAAATTAAAGATTATACAGCTGGCCCGATTTATTTTAAAGGAGAGCAAGCGGGTGGCCACGAATGGATTATAGAGTTTGATAAACAACCCAATGACTTTGAAAAGTTTGTAGACATTATGGACCAAACGCTCCGAGAAGTAAATTCTGATTACGATGCCAAGCGCTTTAAGGATATGGCATTATGCCGCCCTAAAGTACACAATGCACCTACCCATACATTTTACAACTGGTTAAAGGCAAAAGATAAACTAGGCGGTCAGCACAAAGTGCCGCGTCTGGCCAACGAGCGGAAATATATCGAGGATATTCTGAAGATGATGAAAAGCACTTCTTAAACGAGAAATTGTTGCTGCGTTTCAATAAAAAAATGAAAAAAAGTATTAGCTATTTAAGCATAGCCTGGCTCTTGTTTTTTGGCTACTTTTTTTTGCTGATGTTGCAGATTACCCTGCGTTATCTGCCTTTTGGAGCTGAAGTGGCTTTTCTGCAAATAAAACAAACCGAGGTAACTGAAATTAAGGCCTATTTGCCTGTTTTCTATATTCACGTGTATAGTGCCATATTTGCATTGCTCGCTGGTTTTACACAGTTTAATCCTAAAATACTTGCAAAATATCCTAAACTCCATCGTTTTTTGGGATATCTGTATACGGGTATTGTTTTAATTTTTGCTGCGCCTTCAGGTATTTTTATTGGCTGCTTTGCCAATGGAGGCTTAATGGCTAAAACTTCGTTCATTATTTTGGGTATTTTGTGGTTTGGATTCACCTTAAAGGCCGTACAACTGATCCTCAACAGGAAAATAAAGGCCCATAAAAAGATGATGTATCGTAGTTTTGCTTTGGCTACTTCGGCCATAACTTTAAGGCTTTGGAAAGTTATTTTAGTATATTTATTTCATCCGGCTCCAATGGATGTTTATCAGATCGTTGCCTGGCTGGGCTGGATCCCCAATTTATTAATCGCCGAATGGCTTATTAGACGGAAAATAATTTAATTCATGAAAAAGATCTTCTTATTAGCGCTGCTCCCATTTTTGATGCTTTCTTGCAGGAATACCAAAAAATTGAACGAACAAACAAAGACCGAACAGGTAGCTCAGCAGGAAATACACAAAGAATTGTATGGTTTTTGGGTAGGCGATTTTTACACACAGGATGAACTTGAATACGATGGCGATATGACAGATGCGGTAAGTAAACTGAATATCAACATTAAAAGAATTACTCAAGATACTGTTATTGCACAAAGTGTAGTCTCGGGCAACAGCCGGCCCTTATTGGGTAAACTATCTGATGATGGTGGTAAAATTACCTTTATTTTAGATGAACCGGGTAACGAAAAGTATGACGGAAAGTTTGAAATTACACTGGTTGGCGATACTTTAATTGGCAAATGGAATGCCTTTAAAACAGAATTGAAATGGCCCGAACGACAATTTAAATTGCTGAAAAAGGCCTTTGTTTATAACGCCAGTCTAATGTTGCCTACAGAGGCCAGTTATGTAGACTGGAGCAAGCAAAAAATGGTTGAACATTTAGATACCCTTGAAGATGGAACTATCGATTCCTTAGGTGCCAACGCTTTTTACAGAAGTGCATCCGATCAGATTTTTAAGTTAAATGCCTCTACAGTTTTACTAAATGAAGCTGATTTAAAGAACCTGAGAAAATTGGATTTGCAGATTATTAAAAATACCATTTTTGCACGTCATGGCTATGCCTTTAAAAAGCAGACTTTCCGCAACTTTTTTGATCCTGTTGAGTGGTATGTGCCGGTTAAAAATAATGTTGACAACGATTTAACTACAATTGAAAATAAAAACATCAAGCTATTAGATCGTTTTACTAAGTATGCCGAAGACAATTACGATGCTTTTGGCCGTTAATTTGTAATAGATTGACCATGAAATTGAACAGGCAAAAAATATTGGATTTCTTTAAAAAATCGGAAAGCAATGCTACAGTGATTTTGAATAATAAAAACAGGGCCAGTAAAACCATTAAGGACGCACTGGGCAAGGCTGTAACCAATAAAGGTGATTTAGAGGGGGTTTGGTCAAAGCTGGTTTTATTGTTTGCCGTGTCTAAAGATTATGTAAACGGCAGTTATACCGAAATTCCTAAAAGATCAATCATTGCCATTTTGGGCGGCCTGGTATACCTTCTGTCGCCTGTTGATGTTATTCCTGATTTTGTACCGGCCTTAGGTTTTATTGATGATATATACATTTTAAACCTGGTATACAGACAAGTACTTAAGGACCTGGAAAAATATAAAGCCTGGAAAGATGCCCAGGGAAAAATAATCGACATACATGGCTCAACCGCATAAGGGCTTTTTAGATTGGCTGGGCGGGCATTTGCTCAGTTGTCCGTTTAAATCCCATTTCGGGATAGATTGCCCTGGTTGTGGTTTGCAACGTTCAGTGTTAGCCTTGCTGAAAGGTAACTTAATTGATTCTTTTCGGTTTTACCCCGCAACGCTTCCCATAATTTTTATCGTACTTTTTACATTTGCCCATCTTAAATTCGACTTTAAATTCGGTGCACAGCTGATTAAAATCGTTTTTGCAGGTATTGCAGTAATTATCTTAATCAATTACATTTACAAAATATACAATCACCAACTACTAAGTTAAACACCTACTCATGTCAGAAGAACAGGAAAACCCGCAAGAAAATAAACCTATTGATCTTCCTAAAAAAGAGGAGCAAATTGTACAGCCTATAAATGAGGGGCCAATAACACCACCTCCATTTCAACAGCCGCCACCTTTCCAGCAACCGCCTCCCTTTGGTCAGTTTGGCGGAGGGTTTGGACAGCAAAATTTACCAAATGCTACAGCTGCGCTTGTTTTGGGTATTATTGCCCTGCCTGCTTGTTGTTTTTATGGCATATTTGGATTAATCTTTGGTATTATCGCCTGGATTTTAGGTGCCGGGGATGTGAAAAAATACCAGCTTAATCCTGCACTTTACACCGAATCATCTTATAAAAATGCGAAAGCTGGTAAAATTTGTGGCATGATTGCCACGATCCTGAGCGTTTTAACCATTTTGTTTTTTGTGCTGGTGGTAGTGGGCGCTATTACTAATCCTAAGATGTACGATGATTTCCTTCGTGGAATGAAATAAGAGCCAGGCATTTAATTTTACCTTAAAAATATAAACCGGATGGTACATACCATCCGATTTTCTTATTTTTGTAGCATTCAAATTGTAAATAAAAAATTCACGATAATGTATCCAGAATATTTAGTAGAACCAATGCGTAAGGAATTAACTAACGTAGGTTTTCAGGAATTAAAAAACGCGGTAGAGGTAGACGAAGCCATTAAGGGTGAAGGAACTGTGTTAGTAGTGGTAAATTCGGTTTGTGGTTGTGCGGCAGCAAATGCACGTCCTGCAGCCAGAGCAGCAGCAGCACACGAAAAGCACCCTGATAAATTGGTGACTGTTTTTGCAGGTATGGAAAAAGAAGCTGTAGATCAGGCCAGAAATTACATGATGCCTTTCCCTCCATCATCGCCGGCTATGGCTTTGTTTAAAGATGGTAAATTGGTACACATGATCGAGCGTCATCAGATTGAAGGCAGACCAGCACAAATGATTGCTGATAACCTGATTGGTGCTTTCGAGCAATATTGCTAAGATAAGGTTACAAAGATATTTAGATTACACTGATTAGTATAGTATCACATTAATCAGTGTAATCTCCTTAAAAAAAGTTGCTAAAAGTCTTTATTTAGCAATTTCTCCAGTTCCCCAAACGAAACGTTCATTCTTACCCTGCCTTGTTTGGCATACGAAATTTCTCCTGTTTCTTCCGAAATGATGACCGCTACAGCATCTGTAGTTTCAGAAACCCCGATTCCTGCGCGGTGTCTTAAACCAAATTGCGAAGGTAACTGATCGTTATCCGTTAGCGGGAGGATACAGCTGGCACTTTTAATTTTGTTTTCAGAAACTACCACTGCTCCATCATGTAATGGGCTGTTTTTCTGGAAAATACTTTCCAGTAGGCGTTTAGATATTTTGGCATCAACCAGTTCGCAGCTATTGGCAAAAAACTGTTCATCGTAGAACTTAACAAATACAATTAGTGCACCTGTCCTGGTTTTTTTCATGCTTTTACAGGCGTCGATTATCGGTTTTATGCGCGTCAAATTATTCCGCTCAATCTCTTTCCGGCCAAATAAATAACCCCACCAGGCCTTATTTTTTTGCAGAAAGGCATTTTTGCCGATTAGCAAGAGAAAGCGCCTGATTTCAGGATGGAAGATAACAATCAGCGCAATGATTCCTACGCTCATGAATTTCTCGATGATGGTAGTCAGCAGTTTCATGTTGAGCGCATCTACCACCCGGTAAAATATAGCAATAATGAGCATGCCTACCAGCAGGTTTACGGCTAAGGTATTGCGGATTAGCGTATATACATAATAAATTAAAAGTGCCACCAGCACAATATCTACCACATCAGTAATGGTAAATTTTACAAAGTCGAAATCCAATCCTTTCATTATGGGCAAGATAGTAAAACAGTTTTCAATATTGGTTAACTGTATAAAACGTTTAATTGGTTAAGTGTTTGATCGCCTTGAAAACCTAGTTTTTTAATATCGATTTACGTAAAGCGTTTAATTTGTTGGTTAATTCATCAAGTTTAAGCCTGAATGAAATATATTCATCTTCGCTAATGTAATCAAGATCATAAGCGCCAATAATGTGGTTAATTGTTTCTATTGCGCTTGAGTAAGACATGGTTATAAAATAAGCTTTGTCCTTTACTGTAATCCTGGCCGAGCCTTCCGCTAAGCAATCACCAATACTGCTTGTCGATCTTTTCAGCTGGCTGGTTAATCCAAAGGTTTCTTCCTTGGGGAATTTTCTGGTCAAATTATAAATGTCTTTTCTAAATAGTCTTGCTTTTTGCCAGGTCTCTAGTTTTTCAAATGAATAAATATGCATCGTAATTAAGTTTTAATTAATCAGGGGATGATATTCAAATATAAGAGATAGATTTTGAATTAACAGCGGACCAAAGCCAACCAATTTAAATAATATATCTACTATTATGGATGGTCGATTAACCAGTTTAAGCAATTAATCAATTAAACAATAAATTCACTATTATGGATGGTCGATTAACCAGTTTAAGCAATTAATCAATTAAACAGTAAATCCACTATTATGGATGGTCGATTAACCAGTTTAAACAATTTAATCAGTTAACCAGTTAACCCAGCATTTCTACTAACTTCACGCACTCCACAGCTTCCTTCACATCATGCACCCTTAAAATCCCTGCTCCTTTTTGCAGTGCGATGGTATTAAGTACTGAAGTTCCGTTTAAGGCTTCAGCAGCAGTAGTGCCCAATGTTTTATAAATCATTCCTTTGCGTGAAAAACCAACAAGCACCGGAAGTTTAAAAATCCCGAAAGCCTCCATCTGGTTTAGCAATTCATAGTTGTGTGCCTGGGTTTTTCCGAAGCCAAAGCCAGGGTCAATAATAACATCATGAATGCGCAATGCTTTTAGCGTAGCTACTTTTTTGGCCAGGTAATCCATCACCTCCAGCAGCACGTTGTTATAAACCGGGTTTTGTTGCATGTTTTGTGGCGTTCCCTGCATATGCATAATCATGTAAGGTACCTGCAATCTGGCAACTGTTTCGAACATCATCTCGTCTAAGTCTCCGGAAGCAATATCGTTGATGATATGTGCGCCAGCCAAAACAGTTTCTTCAGCGACTTTAGCTCTGAAAGTGTCTACTGATATAACTGCCTGTGGAAAAGTGTTCGATATTGCAGATACTATCGGCACCAACCTGTCGATCTCTTCCGCTGCAGAAATATCTTTTGCTCCTGGCCTTGTCGAATAACCACCAATATCGATAAATGTGGCACCTTCAGTCAGGTGTTTTTCGGTTTTAACCAGAGCTTCGTCTATCGTTTTTGTCCTGCTGTTGCTGTAAAAAGAATCCGGTGTGATGTTGAGGATTCCCATCACTTTCGGACTGCTTAAATTGATAAGCCGGCCTTTTATATTTAAGCTTTGCTTGGGCTCAAAAAAGTTTTTTTCTGCCATAATAAACCCTTTCGGGATTTGGGTTTCGCTTTAAAAATGTATCTTTAGCTTTTGTTTTTTCACGACAAAAATACACTAAAAACTAAATAAATATTGGCTTTGGCACAAACAAATACGGCTACAGAATTTGATGAAGTGATTGCAGTTTGCAGATCATTATTTTTAAAGAAAACGAAAGATTATGGTACGGCCTGGCGGATATTGAGGCCAAGTTCCATCACCGATCAGATTTTTATCAAAGCACAGCGTATTCGTACTTTGGAAGAAAAAAAAGTGAGCAAAGTAGGAGAAGGAGTGATATCTGAATACATTGGGATTGTTAACTATTGTGTTATTGCCATGATGCAGCTCGAACTTACCGAAAGCGATCCGGGCGAAATGCCTTTCGAAACGGTTGAAAAGCTGTTTGAAGAAAAAGTTACCGAAACCAGAGATTTGATGTTTGCCAAAAACCATGATTATGGGGAAGCCTGGCGCGATATGCGCATCAGCTCGCTTACCGATCTGATTTTGATGAAAATTTTCAGGGTTAAACAAATTGAAGATAATGAAGGTCAGACTTTAGCCTCTGAAGGTGTAAAAGCCAATTACCAGGATATGCTGAACTATTCGGTTTTCGCCCTAATTAAATTGGGGGTCAAGTAAATTGCTGCCTAAGCATGGCCATTAATATTATTACGACTGAAAAACAGATTATACTGATGCAAAACGTACTTTTAAGATTCTCCAGATTTTTTGTTGGTGCTTTATTTATATTTTCTGGTTTAATCAAAGCCAACGATCCGCTTGGTTTTGGCTATAAACTACAGGAGTATTTCGAGGTTTTTCATATGGGATTCCTCAACGGAATGGCTACCGGTATTGCCATTTTACTGTGTACCCTCGAAATTGTTTTAGGTGCCCTGCTGTTATTGGGGTTCTGGAGCAAAAAAGTAGCCTGGGGCTTGCTGTTGTTAATCATTTTCTTCACCTTATTAACCTTTATTTCAGCCGCATTTAAGGTGGTAACCAGCTGCGGGTGCTTTGGTGATGCTATTCCGCTTACGCCATGGCAGTCATTTAGTAAGGATCTGATACTCCTGGTATTAATCATCATCATTTTTGCGAAAAAGGAGTTGATCCAACCTTTATTTAAAAAGGAAGGCACTCAGCGCAATATTGCTTTGGCGGTAACCGCATTGTCTTTAGGGTTCGGCTTATATACCTATAATGTGTTGCCGGTTATTGATTTTCTACCGTATAAAGTGGGTGCGCATATTCCTTCCTTAATGGTTATTCCTCCGGGAGAAAAACCAGATGAGTTCGAGATTATGTACCACCTTAAAAATAAGAAAACCAATGCCGAGCAGGATATGAGCGATAAAGCTTATCTTAAAACTGAAATCTGGAAAGATAACAATTGGGAAATTATTGGCGAACCAACGAAAAAGCTGGTAAAGAAAGGTTATGAACCCAAAATCAAGGATTTGGTCATTACCGATGCTTCGGGGACCGATTATACCAAAGAATTGATTGAAAACCCGTACTACAGCTTGGTTTATGTGGCTTATGATCTGAAAAATACGAACGAAAGTGCAATTGGTAAGTTAAATGCCATTGCGATAAACGCTACACAGCAATTTAACATCCGTACGGTTTTGTTAACCTCCAATTCGGCACAGGATGCAGAAGTATTTATTAAAAAGAACAACCTGTTTTCGGAAGTTTTTTACGCCGATGCTGTACCTTTAAAAAGTATGGTAAGGGCTAACCCTGGTGTTTTGCTATTGAAAAACGGAGTGGTTATCAATAAATGGCATTACCATAATGTGCCAACTTTTGATCAGTTAAGCAGGAAATACTTCGATAAATAAACATGATTGGCTATGCACTAAAGAAACTCCTGTATGGATTGCTGGTAATGGCTGGTGTTATACTGGTTGTTTTTGTGCTGTTTAATATTCTGCCCGGCGATCCTGCGCGGATGACAATGGGCCAGCGGGCAGATGTACAATCGCTCGAAGCAGTAAGGAAAGAGTTTGGCTTAGATCGCTCTAAACCCGTTCAGTTTGTTTTATATCTGAATGATTTATCACCGGTTAGTGTACTAGATAAGGATAGTACCACACAGCAGAAATATCATTACTTGAAATTAATCAGCTTTAATAAAAAAGTACTGGTGCTAAAATGGCCTTATTTACGCAGTTCTTACCAAACCAAGCGCGATGTAACCGCAATTTTGGCCGAAACCGTTCCCAACACCTTTATACTAGCACTTACCGCCATGATTTTTGCCACCTTAATCGGGGTGTTTTTAGGCGTGTTATCGGCGGTGTATAAAGACTCTTGGATTGATAAATCAGCCAATGCTTTTGCAATTTTGGGCATTTCGGCACCTTCGTTTTTTGCAGGAATTATTATTGCCTGGCTTTTCGGTTTTGTGCTGAGCAATTATACCGGATTGAAAATGAGCGGAAGCTTATATTCATACGATCCTTTTAACGGAGAAGTGCTGACACTGCGGAATTTATGGCTGCCTATGATTACATTGGGCTTGAGGCCGCTGGCTATTATTGTACAACTTACCCGAAGCGCCATGCTCGATGTACTGGCGCAAGATTACATCAGAACAGCCAGGGCAAAGGGCTTAAGCAGGAACAAAATTATTTATAAACATGCTTTAAAAAATGCAATGAATCCAGTGATCACTGCTATTTCTGGTTGGTTTGCTTCTTTACTGGCCGGTTCGTTTTTTGTTGAGTATATTTTTGGCTACAACGGATTAGGTAGAACAACGGTAACGGCATTGGAAATGTCTGATTTTCCGGTAGTAATGGGATCGATATTATTTATTGCTTTTGTTTTTGTGGTAATTAATATATTGGTCGATATCTTGTACGCCTATATTGACCCGAGGGTGAAACTGGCGTAACGAAAAATAAATACAGCATGAGCAATACAAATGATATGAACAGTGAAAACGTGGGGATTCAATCAGAACAATCCATATCAGGAATTATATTTCTAGTTGGATATATGGGCTGTGGTAAAAGTACCAAAGCCAAACAATTGGCACACCGGTTAAATTGCCCTGTGATTGACCTGGATGCTGAAATTGTAACCAAAAGCGGAAAAACTATTGCCGAATACTTTGCTGCGTTTGGAGAAAGTGGCTTTCGGGATTACGAAAGTGAAATGCTTAAAACTTTCGACTATCCGGAAACTTGTGTAGTCGCTACTGGTGGTGGCTTGCCCTGTTTTTTCGACAATATGGAATGGATGAATGCACATGGTGAAACCGTTTATCTGCAAATGGAGCCTGCTGCGCTGGTATCGCGATTACATAACCGTCAGAAGCGTCCTTTAATTAAAGATCTGGATGATGAGCAACTGCTGGTTTTTATCCGGGAGAAACTGCAGGAACGTGATCCTTTTTATACCCAGGCAAAATTAATTGTAGATGCTTTCGATTTAGATGGCGAAAAACTGGAAGCAGCGCTAAAAACAAGAGCTTAAACCGGCAGGCTGCTCTTGATCAGGCAATCTTAATCAACACAATCACTCACAATTTTAGCTGATAACAAAGCCAGAGGAATGCCTCCACCCGGATGCACACTACCGCCTGCAAAGTACAGTCCCTTTATTTTGGAGCTGAAATTAGGGTGTCTCAAAAATGCAGCGAACTGGTTGTTTGAGCTATTTCCGTACAAGGACCCCTGATACGAACCTGTTTTACTTTCAATGCTTCTGGGATCCAGAACCTGCTCGCAAATAATATCTTTCTCGATGTTCCGGTTTAAAATCCGGCTGATTTTTTGAATAATGCTGGCTCTCGCTTCCTGAATAAGGTGATCCCAGTTTTGACCATTATTTGCAGGTACATTAATCATTACAAACCAGTTTTCATTATCCGGTGGAGCATCTGTGCGTAGGATTTTGCTACTAATGTTAATGTAAACTGTTGGGTCGTTGCTAATGGTTTTATCTTTCCAGATGCTATTAAATTCTTTCTGATAATCTGCAGCAAAAAGGATGTTGTGTAAACCCAGATCGCTGTAACTACTGTTCATACCCCAATAAAAAATTAAGGCCGAACTGCTCCGTTGCTGGTTTAATAATTTTTTGGGTTGCGCTATCCCTTTCAGCAGGTTTTTATAAGTAAACCAGATATCCAGATTAGAAACCACTACATCCGCAGGCAGGCATTTATCCTTAATCTTTACCCCTGTTATTTTAGGCTTGCTACTTCCGGTATGCAGAATTTCTTCTACCTTTTGATTATAATGAAACTTAACATCCAGTTCTTCTGCCAGTTTCACCAGACCGCTTACAATACCATACATTCCGTTTTTAGGCAGAAAGGCTCCGAAATGATATTCAAAATGCGGAATAACATTTAAAGTTGCCGGAGCCTGATAGGGATCAGAGCCATTGTAAGTGGCATAGCGGTTAAAGAGCTGGGCTATACGTCGGTCTTTAAAGAATTTGTTGTTTGCTTGTTGCTGCGTTCTGAAAGCATCGATTTGTCCAAATCTGAAAATTGATTTTAGTGTGTCCCAATGTAAATAACTTTTCAACTTATGAAGGGTTCGCTCCAGAAATACCCGGTGGGTAACCTCGTAAATGGTAGCACTTTTTTTTAGGAATTTTTCAACTTCTGCTGCAGTAGATTGGGTTTTAACCTCAATTTCCTGTGCAAGTGTGCTCAAATCGGCCTTTGCCGTTAATTTTAGTCCATCTTCGTAAAAATAACGGCAAACCTCATTAAGCTTTATGTATTCAAAATAATCGTTTGGGTTTTTACCGGCAAGCTTAAAAAGTTCATCTACATATTGTGGCATGGTAAACAAACTGGGACCGGCATCAAACCTGAATCCATTCATGTTGATCTCTGCCAGTTTACCTCCAGGTTGCGGGCCTGCTTCAAAAATGGTCACCTCATACCCCTTTATCCTAAGGCGGATGGCTGATGCAATTCCGGCAATGCCAGCACCGATGACGATGGCTTTTGATTTAGACATTAACTTACTTCAACTCCTCCAGATATACTTTTGTCTGCTTCTCAACTTCTCCTGTTGCAAATTTAATCGCAGAACCTACTCTCGTAGTTTGTGGTTTTACCGCCATTTTATTGATGGTAGCCAGGGCATCGGTGTACCACTTGCTCCAAACTTCGAGAATATGCTTTTCTTCTGCTACAGGTTTGCCTGACGCTATGGCCTTTTTGCTTAAATCGAATTCGGTTTTTAAGCGGATTAAGGCATCAGTTTTAACCTGTGCAACAGTAGCTGTGGCCGTGTTTTCATCCGCTGAAATTAAGGTGTAGGCTGCGGTTAATCCACTTATGCCTACATTTTTCATTTCTGTTGGTGAAACCTTATCAATCCTGTCATTATCGGTATGGTAAAAAACATCAGTAAAGTGCCACATCAATAAACCTGGAATTTTATTCTGTAAAAATGGGGTATGGTCGCTTCCACCTTCAAACGGATTGTAATTAACCGTCCAATTGGCAAATTTCCCCTGTGCTTTACAAATATCGAAAATGAAATCATTGAAATAATGCGGAAAAAGGTCTTTTTCGGATACATCACCTGCTCCCCATTCGGTATGTTTATCGGTTCCCCTGGTCCAGATGGCTGATGGATCGGGCATTTTTTCAATTAAAAAAGAGCCACCAGTTATTTTAGTGTTTTCACCAACCATATCCAGGCTCATTCCCCACATAATGCCTTTTGCACGTGTAGTATCTTCAGTAATATACCTGCGGGTCGAAACAATTTCGTCGCCCCATAAAAAGGTTAAGCTACGTTTGGGATTTATTTTTTTTGCCCGATATAGCTCAGCTGTTAATCTGGCCATTTCTGCTAAAGTGCCTACGCCGCTGGCATTATCATTTGCTCCCGGTTCTTGCACATGCGCACTAAAAACAAAACGTTCGTCAGGGTTTACGTTTCCCCGCACGTTGGCCACAATAGTCAGCTCTTCTGCCGGGTAAATTTTAGTCTGGATATTTACTTTTAACTGTGTTGTACCTTTTAAGCAAACTGCCTTTAATTTTTCTTTGGCGGCGTACGATAAAAGTAATGTCCATACTTCACTATTCGCTTTCATACTGCCAAATTGAATGGAAGTCTGATGAACTTCGGGTTGCGTGTATTTTGGCATCGAATAGCCCAGCACACCGATGGCACCTGATTTACTGGCGGCCTGGAGTAAGCGTGAAGGATGGTTCTCTGAAAACACGATTTTTCCTTTCAGATCCATTTTTTCAAGATCTGCTGGAATCACTTTTTCGAGATAAACCACCGGGGCAGTTACGCCGCCAGGAGGAGTTGAGCCGCAATTAATCGGAATCATATTGCGGTTGGTTTGAAAAGAGATGAAAGGCTGTTTCTCGCCAACAATGGCAATGCTGGCATCAACAGGCTCCCAGGTATTGGCTTTCATGGCCCGTTTTTCGATGCGATAGGTTAAAGGTGCTTCAAATTCATTTTGCTGCTGAGCTACAAAACCTGCTTTCTTCAGTATGTTTTCTACCTGATAAATGCTGGCATTGAAACCTGTATTGCCCGGCACGCGAAAATATTTTTCTACAAATGCAGTAGTTTCATAAGCATTTTGTGCGTTAAAGCCTGCCCGGGTCAATTTAAAATATTCATCTGCTGGATTTTGCGCGTAACCAGCCAATCCCGCAAAAAGCAGTGCAAAAAGTATCCTCGTTTTCATAAGCATTATAAAAGCGAAAGATACTAAGAATATTTAAGCTTACTTAAGCGTAACGCTTACCTGTTTTGCGCTTCATTTCTGCATCAGCCGATAATGGCCCTGAGCCTACCACCCAAAACATGATTAGCAGGAATAAGACCAGCACGGAGAACCAGAGTTCTGAGTTGGGAGAAGAAAAACCTGGGGTAAGGTTAACGAAAAATACGGCAAACAGCAAAATCGGGATTTGGATAACTACTGCAAAACGGGTTACCAGCCCAAGTGTAATTAAAATACCGCCAACGAGGTGTGCAAATGCGACCACATGTATGGCCACACTGATTAACATGCTGGAGAAACCAAAAATGTTGTTTTGAGTAATCATGTTCTGGAGTACCGAAGTGTCACTGACAAAAGAAACACCTTTTCCAAAAATGACAAGGCCAAGGACGATGCGAAGATAATCCAGCCATTTTGAATGATGAACATCGCCCCAATGTTCAATTTTACGGATAACGTTCATAATGAACCTCCATTTTTACGTGAATGATACTTTAAGTTACGGAAATTATATTGGTAAATCAAATAAAGAATTGAAAATCAGGTGTCAGCAATTGAGATTAATCATTAAATCAAAGATTTAACCTGTTGATGTAAAATTAACAAAAACTTAGATTATACCGTTTTGGTTTTTGGTCTGAATTTTGTATTATTGTTAAAATTGAAAGGTTTTTATCATGAGCAAAGAAATACTTGAGTTTTCTGTACAGGTTGATGAAAAATTTGACCTGAAATTTAACTGGCTGGATGGTTTCTGGGGTGCAGCATTTAAATTTTTTGGAAAATAATTTTTAATATTAAAAATGTAATGAATTAGTTCTTCTGAACTGACCGGAAAAATATTGCCCTATCTTTCTTGCAAACTATTTATACTCATTCCAACTTTAGCTTCCGGCTTTGGTGTTTAGGCTTTGGCCTTTCTGCTTTCAGCTTTTAGCCTTATCTTTGCAAAATAATGAGTAGAAGAAAACCTGGTACGGTAACAATAGTTCCAAACGTACAAATAATCGATATTGCTGAAGAAGGAAAAGGTGTTGGTAAAGCCGACGAATTGGTGATTTTTGTGGACAAGGCCGTTCCCGGTGATGTGGTGGATGTGCGTTTAACCAAAAAGAAAAAGAATTTCGCTGAAGCGGTAATTGAGCAGCTTCATGAAAAATCTACCTTGCGTACCGATCCTTTTTGTGCTCATTTCGGAACCTGTGGCGGTTGCAAATGGCAGCACATGGGCTACGAATCTCAATTAAAATTTAAACAGAAAAATGTAGAGGCCGCTTTGCAGCGCCTTGGTAAAATAGATACTTCGCATACAGAGCCGATTTTAGGTTCGGCTAATGACCGTTATTATCGCAATAAACTGGAGTTTACCTTTTCGAACAAGCGCTGGTTAGAGAAAACAGATGTAGAGCGCGATGAAGATTTTGATATGAATGCCCTGGGTTTTCACGTACCCCTGCGTTTTGACAAGATTTTGGATATTGAGCACTGCTATTTGCAGGCCGAACCTTCAAACTCAATCAGAAATGCAGTGCGTCAATATGCATTAACAAACGGACTGTCATTTTATGATCTACGTAACCACGAAGGGGTACTGCGTAACCTGATTATCCGTACTTCTTCTACAGGCGAGGTAATGGTAGCAGTGGTGTTTGCTTACCCAGAACAGGAGCAGGTAGAGGGTTTGATGGATTTCCTTAAAGTAGAATTTCCGCAGATTACTTCATTGCTTTATATCGTTAACCAAAAGAAAAACGACACCATTTTCGATCAGGAAGTGATGGTATTTGCTGGTCGCGATCATATTTTCGAAGAAATGGATGGTATCCGTTTTAAAATTGGCGTAAAATCTTTTTATCAAACCAACTCTGAACAGGCTTTCGAATTATATAAAATTACCCGCGATTTTGCTGAATTTAAAGGTGATGAACTGGTATATGATTTATATACCGGTGCAGGAACCATCGCCAACTTTGTGGCTAAAAATGTAAAGCAGGTAGTAGGGGTAGAGTATGTGCCAACTGCTATTGAAGATGCTAAATTCAATTCTGAGCTCAATGGAATCGATAATACCATCTTTTATGCTGGTGATATGAAAGATATTCTAACTGCAGAATTTATTGCCAGTCATGGCAAGCCTGATGTGGTAATTACCGATCCGCCGAGGGCTGGTATGCACGCCGATGTAGTGCAACGCTTGCTGGAAATGGAAGCCGAAAAAATTGTTTACGTAAGCTGTAATGCCGCAACCCAGGCCAGAGACCTCGAGTTGTTAAAAGAAAAATACGATGTAGCGCGCATTAAGCCTGTGGATATGTTCCCGCACACGCAGCATGTAGAAAATGTAGTATTGTTAAAATTGAAATCTTAAATGTAATGTGGAAGATAAATGACGGAGCTTTAAAACGTTTCCAATATTTAACCTTTCAATAATTAATATGGATAGAGAAGAATTGTTAAGTGCAACACCCGAAGACGATGGGGCACCTCAAAAGAAACAGGAAAGTCCGCTGGTTAGTTTAGAAAAAGACCTGGAGCTTTATACCGATGCGATAAAAGAAGTAGCCATAGAAATTATGGTTGAAGGAATTTCTGCACACCCTATTTTTATTGCACATCAACATGAAGTGAATATTGGTGAGCTAATTTTAAATAAGGAAGAATTGAATACCAATTGGACGATACAGGCTTCTACTTTAGAAGAGTTTGTAGAAAAAGGGATCATCAGTAAAGAGAAAAAAGAGCCTTTTTTAAAGGTTTATAAAAAGCCTGAAGATTTTATGTGCGTATTCGTAGTTGTTCCCGAAGGCGCTAATTTTATTTATTATCCGTATAAGAAAAGATAATCCAAAGCCGGTAGCGCGGAGCTGGAAGTTAGGGCGAAAAAAACCATGTAATACCCCTAAAAAACAAACGCTGCTTTGTATCCACAAAGCAGCGAGTTATCATTAAACTAAACTAAATTTTCTTAATTCACGTGTCTTACATCGCCGCTTTTAGAGCTTGATGTTTTCTTCAGTGATGCACTTCCTTTATAATGTACGTCGCCACCGCCACTTGCAGAAGCTTCAAGACCTTTATTTACGTAAATAGCTACATCTGAGCCACCTGAGGCCTGCACTTTGGCATAATTGGTAATAAAACCATAGGCATCAATATCACTACCCCCGCTTGATTGGATGGTCATATTTTCTGCTTTACCTTTTAAGTCGATATCGCTGCCACCGCTTGACTGTATAGATAAATCGTTACAAACCACATCGAGTTTCAGATCTGAACCACCTGAAGAATGAATAGCCAGTTTATCTGTTTTTAACTGATTCTGGGTAAATACATCCGAACCGCCTGATGCCGAAATGGCATTAAGGCTTTTATAGGTTACATAAGCTTTAATTACACGGTTTTTAAGCAGGCCACCCCAATTAATGCCATCTTTAAATTTGATGTTTACATTAGCTCCGTTTTGTTCTACTACAATGTTTTTAAGGGTTTCGCTGTCTGATTGAACGCTCACACCTTCATTTCCGCCTTGGGTAAGATATAAGTCTATTCCACTGCTAATACCTATGCTGTTAAAGTTTTTTACGGCCACATTTTTGGTTTCCTGGGCTCTGGCCATATAGCTGCTCACAATTACAAATAAAATTGTTGCAGATTTGGTAAGGGTTTTCATAGTGCTTTTTGTTAAATGATTATTATGGCGATCAAAACCTGGTATTTATGGTCATAATTGCCTGAGATTTGTTTTTGGTATTAATAAGACGCAGTTCAGGCCGAAACGTTGCAAACAATTGAAATTATTTTTCAAATAGTTTGAATTTCATCCTTAAAATCGTTCTTTTTGTATTCAACCTTTTAATACAATGGCCGCATCACAATTACTTATTCTAAACAAGAAACAAATTCAGCAAAAGATAGATCGTATTGCTTATCAGATTTTGGAAGATAACCTGAACGAAAAAGAAATTGTGCTTGCCGGAATTTGGGATCGCGGATACAAGCTGGCCATGAGGTTAGAAAAGGTACTTAAAAAAATCTCTGGCTTTAAAATAACATTGCTGCGTATCGATTTGCAAAAAGAGAGCAGCAAACTGGTAGCCTCAACTGATTTAGACGAAACCCATTGGAAAAACAAGGTGATCATCATTGTTGATGATGTATTAAACAGTGGCAAAACCTTAGCTTATGGCTTGGGCGTTTTCTTAAATACGCCGCATAAAAAAATCCGTACGGTGGTTTTAGTGGATAGAAGCCATAAAATTTTCCCTATTGCAACCGATTTTGTTGGTCTCGAGCTTGCAACTATATTAAAGGAACATGTCGATGTAGTAATGGATGTGGAGGGTGAAGAAGACCGGGTGTATTTGAGCTAACGGTAAATGTAAGCGGAGAAGAGGTGAGGTAGCGTTATCACTTTGATTTGTAGCTAAACGATCCATTTCAGCAAACCACATTTGCAATTCAACTCAATTTTTTGCAATTTTCCAAAATGTATCATCCCCGGAAAAATAATTTAATTTTTAGCTTTTTCTCCTGGTACATTCAGTTTATCATTAAAAAAGATTTCACTGCTTTTCATTTCGACAGGATTGAAACCAAAGCTGATGCTTCAGTTCTTATTCTGGCCAATCATTTCAGCTGGTGGGATGGTTTTTTTATCTTTTACCTCAATAAAAAGGTGTTTAAAAAGCAGTTTCATGTACTGGTCAATGCCGACAATTACAATAAGGTTGGTTTCTTAAAATATCTGGGTGCTTTTGCTGCAGCAGGCAAGGGAAAAGATGTTTTAGATACACTCACTTATGCTGGTGAATTGTTAGATGATCCAGATAACCTGGTGCTTGTTTTTCCTCAGGGCAAATTATATTCCAATCATCTGAAAAGCATCAGTTTCGAAAAAGGCGTTATGCAAATGATCAATGCCAGTAAAAAAAAGATTAATATCGTTTTTGCAGCAACATTTATCGATTACTTTGCCAAAAGAAAGCCAACAGCTTATACTTATCTTCAAAATTGGGAAACAGAAGAATATGTGAGTTTGCAGTTGTTGAAAAGTGCGTACAATAAACATTATGATCAATCAGTTATTAAACAAACACAGATTACTGAATGACAATTTTTATTTACGCCGTACTAATTTTTCTGGTCATCAGGTTTTCGGTTACCGTTTTTAATTTTCTATCTAATCCAAAATTACCAGGGGTAGTCAAACATTATCAGGATAAGGTTTCGATTTTAATTCCGGCACGGAATGAAGCAGAGAATATACTTGGTTTGTTAACTTCCATTTGTGAACAGGACTATACCCATTACGAGGTAATTGTTCTGGATGATGGTAGTAGCGATCAGACTTTTGCACTGGTAGAAGCATTTTGTGCACAAAACGCCAACTTTAGGATAGTTAAAGGTCAGGAGCTTCCACCGGACTGGCTTGGGAAAAATTTTGCCTGTCATCAGCTTGCCGAACTGGCTGCCGGAAACTACCTTTTATTTGTCGACGCCGATGAAACCATAAAACGTGGATTAATTAACAGTTTAATTGCCCGTATGGAAACAGGTAACCTGGCTTTGCTTAGTGTTTTTACTAATCAGGTGATGTTATCAATAGGTGAGCGGTTAACTGTTCCTTTAATGCATTTCATTTTATTAAACTTATTGCCTTTGAGGCTGGTTAAACTTTCAAGAAATCCGGCATTTGCAGCCGCCAGCGGACAATGTATGTTTTTTAATGCCCTTAATTACCGAGAAAATCAATGGCATGAAAAGGTGAAAAACCAGGTGGTAGAAGACGTGGAGATAATGAAATGTGTTAAACTGGAAAAATTTAATGTTGAAGCGCTTTTAGCCAATGGCCTGATCCAATGCAGGATGTATAAAGGATTGAAGGAAAGTATTGCCGGTTTTAGTAAAAATTTACTCGCAGGTTTTGGTAATAACATCTTAATCTTATTACTTTACCAGCTTTTGGTAACTATTGGCCCCGTAATTTTAATCATAAACTTTAACATTACCTTGCTGGCATTACCACTAACATTAATAATTTTAAGCAGAATAATGATTTCCTATTTATCAGGGCAAAGTGTTCTCATAAATTTGATCTTGCATCCTTTTCAGATGTTGTTCTTCTTGATTATTTCATTGATTTCTATAAAAAAGCATATTTTTAAAACAGGTACATGGAAGGGCAGAACGATCAAAGTGATTTAAAGGTTAAAAGAATTGCGGTTACAGTAATTATCATTTTTCATTTGGTTGGTTTGCTCGGCTTCTTAATTCCGGCCACCCAGCCTTATTTTCTTAAGCTGGTGCCTTTCCATTTATTGCTAATGTTTGCTGTAATTGTTTTTGCTTACAATGCCGATGTTAAACGCTTGTTGTTATTTGTATCAGGAGTTTTTCTCTGTGGCTTTCTGGTAGAGGTTTTGGGTGTGCATACAGGCAAAATATTCGGCAGTTATTATTATGGGCCTACGCTGGGTTACAAAATAGCCGCTGTACCCTTGCTTATGGGTGTAAACTGGGTAATCCTGATTTTTAGCGTAGGGCAGATGATGAAAAGTTTAAAAATCAGGAACAGTATTCTCGCTTCTGTGTTAGGTGCCCTTGCATTGGTTGTTTTCGATTACTTTTTAGAACCTGTAGCCATGAAATTTAACTATTGGCAATGGGACTGGCATGAAATCCCTGGTCAGAATTATGTAGCCTGGTTTATTGTGTCGGTTATTTTATTAAAGTTCTATTATGCCCTCGGTTTAAAACAGCAGAAATATATTGGTACAGCAATGTTTGTGGCGCAGTTTATCTTCTTTGTTGTCTTGTACATGACAACGGGAACAAATATTTTTGCTTAATTTTGCATTGCAATGGGTTATAACTTACAGGTTGACATCGATAAATCATCAGGCTTTTGCTTTGGTGTAGTGTATGCCATAGAAATGGCCGAAGACATTTTAGATAACGATGGTTATTTATATTGTTTAGGAGATATTGTACACAACGATGAAGAAGTTGAACGGTTAACTAACCGGGGACTGAAAATCATCGATCACGAAATTTTAAAGAATTTACGCGATGAGAAAGTCCTGATCAGGGCACATGGCGAAGCGCCATCTACTTATCAGCTGGCTTTAGAAAATAACCTTACATTGATTGATGCCTCTTGTCCGGTGGTTTTAAAACTACAGAACCGGATTAAAAACTCGCACGATGATAATGAACAGGTGCTTATTTTTGGAAAGCATGGCCATGCGGAGGTAATTGGTTTGCAGGGACAAACCGATGGCAAAGCGATTGTTTTTCAGGATTTGGCGGAACTTGATAATGTTGAACTTCCGGCTAAATTTACCTTGTATAGTCAAACCACCAAAAGCACAGATAAATTTTACCACATTAAAGATGAATTGCTGAGCCGTGGCTATGATGTTAAGGCCAATGATACCATTTGCAGACAAGTATCTAACCGTTACGAAGAACTGGAAGATTTTGTGAGCCATTACGATAAAATCATTTTTGTATCAGGAAAAAAATCATCGAATGGGAAAGTGCTTTACGATGTATGTAAAAAATACAACGAAAACGCTTACTTCATTTCTAACGTTGAAGAGTTGGAGCAAGGCTGGTTTGCTGAAAACGATAAAGTAGGTATCTGCGGTGCAACCTCTACACCAATGTGGTTAATGGAAAAAGTAAAGGCAAGGTTAGCGCAGTATTAATTATAAAATCTATATGTTAATAATTGTTATTTAGATGAAAGCATTTAGACCATGGACAATAAAAAATCGTGGATTGGTTCAGGCGTAGCAATCTTGGTGATTGCCTGCTGGTTCACATCGGTTTTTTTCTTATTAAACTGGAAATTTACCTGGAGTAATCCCCTGGTTTATTTAATGGTTTTGGTGCAGATGCATTTGTATACCGGTTTATTTATTACCGCGCACGATGCCATGCACGGTACAATTTCGAACCATAAAACAATCAACAATTTTTTCGGCTACCTTGCAGTATTTTTGTATGCTGGTTTTTTCTATAATCGTTTGTACGTCAAACATCACCAGCACCACAAACATGTGCACACCGCTAACGATCCGGATTTTGCACCGCATGATTTCTGGAGATGGTATTTCAGGTTTATGCTCAATTATGTAACGGTAATACAACTGGTCATTATGGCTCTTGCCTATAATATTTTGAAAATCTGGGTGCCGGAGCAAAACCTGCTGCTGTTTTGGGTATTGCCATCGCTGTTAAGCACTTTTCAGCTGTTCTATTTTGGCACCTATTTACCGCATAAAGGCGAGCATGATAACATATATCAGGCTACTACACTTAAAAAAAATCATTTCATTGCTTTCATTACCTGTTATTTCTTCGGTTATCATTTAGAACACCATCAAAAACCAGGTATGCCCTGGTGGCAGCTGTATAAGACAAAATGAAAGCCATTAGTGATGTCAGCTTTTACCAGCTGACGCTAAATCAGATTTCATAATCAAAGATTTAAACACATCGTAGCCAGTTCGGTTAAACAACATGAGAATAATAACCATTAATATTATTTTCTGTTGACGAAAAAATGTTTTTCATCACTTTTTGACATAGGTTAAAAACAATAAATAAGCGATATTTGCGCCAATAATAATATTTGAATATCAATGAACAAAAAGGGAATTTTACTGGTAAATTTAGGAACACCCGATAGTACGGCAACAGCTGACGTCAAAAAATATCTTGATCAGTTTTTGATGGATGAAAGGGTAATCGATATTCCTAAACTGAACCGTACATTATTGGTTAAAGGGATTATTGTTCCTTTCCGTAGCCCTAAAACTGCTAAATTGTATCGTGAAATATGGGACGAAAATGGTTCGCCACTGCTGTACTATAGCAGATTACAGGCTAAAATGCTTCAAGAAAGGCTGGGCGACGAATACCAGGTAGAACTGGCTATGCGTTACCAAAATCCTTCAATTGCTTCGGCGCTCGATAAACTGAAATCTGGTTTGGTAGAAAGCATTCAGGTTATTCCGCTGTTTCCGCAGTATGCATCGGCCAGTACCGGTTCAGTTATACAACTGGTTATGGAACTCGTGGGTAAGTGGCCAACTGTTCCGCCAATTTCTTTTGTTAATTCTTTCCATGATAACAAATTAATGATTAAGGTTTTTGCTGAAAATGCAAGAAAATATCAAATAGAAACTTATGATCATGTATTGTTCAGTTTCCATGGTTTACCAGAGCGACAATTACTGAAGTGCGATCATACAGGTAGCTATTGCTTAAAAAGTAGTGACTGTTGTCAAACATTAAATGATACGAATAAATTTTGCTATTCCGCACAAGGGCATCACACAGCCAAACTAATTGCCGGAGAATTAAACCTGCCGAAAGAAAAGTACACTGTTTGTTTTCAGTCGCGTTTAGGAAAGGAGCCCTGGGTACAGCCTTATACCACTGATGTCTTGAAAAAATTGGCAGGAGAAGGTAAAAAGCGTTTGTTGGTTTTTAGTCCGGCTTTTGTGGCCGATTGCCTGGAAACCCTTTACGAAATTACAGTAGAATACCATGAAGAATTCAGGGAGTTAGGAGGAGAGCATGTACAGCTGGTGGAAAGCTTAAACGATAGCCCGGTATTTATTGAGGCCCTGGCCGGAATGATTAAATAATTCTGAAATGGCGGGTTTTATCATTTTAATGGGAGTTTCGGGAAGTGGTAAAACTGCTATAGGAAAAGCCCTTGCTCCACGTATAAATGCCGAATTTATTGACGGGGATAATTTGCATTCCCAGCGCAATGTAGAGAAAATGGCTCACGGAATCCCTTTAACTGATGAAGATCGTTTAGATTGGCTTCTATTGATTGCTAAAGTTGGTCGTGAGCATGTAGCACTTGGAACATCTTGCATTATTGCGTGTTCTGCCTTAAAAAAAGCGTATCGCGAATTGTTGCGGATCGATAACCCAGCCATCAGCTTTATTTATTTAAAAGGAAGTTTCGATTTAATTCACGATCGGATTGTGAAGCGTTCGCATCAGTACATGCCGTCAAGCCTGCTGCAAAGCCAGTTCGATACACTTGAAGAGCCACGAAATGAAGAGCAGGACGTGTTAACTGTTTCAATCGATCAGCCAATCGAGGCTATTGTAGAAGAAATCGCTCAGGCTAATCTCATTTTGTAATTACCGAAATAATCTGATCTGTTGCCCCTTTTTTATCCGTCACGTACTTTCTGGCTGCATCGGCTGCATGTTGATTATTTACAAAAGCATTAAAAGCATCAGTCAGCTCTTCTGCCGATGATATACTTTTCGCTGCACCAATGGCAATTAAATCTTTAGCTTCCTGAAATTTATCATATTTAGGCCCGAAAATTACAGGTAAACCAAAAGCGGCGGCTTCTAAGGTGTTGTGTATGCCGGTTCCAAAACCACCACCGATATAAGCCACTTTACCATATTGGTACAATGCAGAAAGCATACCAATGTTATCCACGATAAGCGTTTGGTGATTGGCACTTGGTATTGGATTAGCCGAGCTGAATACCGAAAACCGTATGCTGCCTGCCGGAAACTGTTTTTCTATACTTTCAATATGGCTGGTGTGGATTTCGTGCGGTGCAATAATCAATTTCCAGCCGGGATATTTGGCAGGTAATGCGGTGAGTAACTTTTCATCTTCAGGCCAGGTGCTGCCACAAATTAATGTTGGTTGACCAGCGATAAACTTTTCTATCAGTGGCAGTTGCTTTGGCGTTTGCGAATTTTCGTAAACGCGATCGAAACGGGTATCGCCACTAATGGTTACATTGTTTAAACCAATTGATTTTAAGAGGTTATCACTTTCCTGGTTTTGAACAAAAAAGTAAGTTACTGCATTAAGTATGTTGCGATAAAAGCTACCGTACCATTTAAAAAAAGCCTGGCTCTCCCTGAAAATGCCTGATATTATGTATAAAGGAATGCCGCGGTCTTTCAGCGCCTTAAAATAAAAGTGCCAGAATTCATATTTCGTAAAAATGGCCATCTCCGGGTTAATACTTTCAATAAACCATGCTGCATTCTTTTTGGTATCAACAGGCAGGTAAAAAACATCAGCTAAAGCATAATTTTTTCTAATTTCATAACCAGAAGGCGAAAAAAAGGTAACTACGATTTTTTTGGTTGGGTAAAGTGTTTTCAGTTTTTCCAAAACCGGGCGGCCCTGTTCAAATTCGCCCAAAGATGCAAAATGGAACCAAACGTGTTTTTCGTTTGGGTTAATACGCTGAACAATTTGTGTATAGCCGTTTTTACGTCCTTTTATAAACAGTTTAGCCTTAGGATTAAATAATGAAAAGATCCTTATCAGTAAAATGTAAACCCGAATTCCGATTATGTAAAGCAAAAGCATTAGTGTAATTTCATATCTTCGTGCCAAGATAAAAGGAATATATTTAAAAAGCTTAATAATATATGAAACCATCAGGATTTAGCCTATAAATCAAGACAATTAGATGAGTCAGGATAGTTTCGTTACAGACAAAATAAATTATACTCTAGATGAAAATAGCCGTTATTGGTACAGGATACGTAGGTTTAGTTACCGGAACCTGTTTAGCAGAAACAGGAAATGATGTTATTTGTGTTGACATTAATGAAGCAAAGGTAAAACAAATGCAGGCTGGCGAAGTGCCTATTTACGAGCCTGGTTTAGATCTTTTGTTCCATAGAAATATTGAGCAGGATCGCTTAACTTTTACGACCAATCTTGCTGACGCTGTGAAAGATGCACAGATTATTTTTATGGCTTTGCCAACGCCTCCGGGTGGTGATGGTGCTGCCGATCTTTCTTACATTTTAGGTGCGGCAAAAGATATCTCGACGCTCATTACCGAGTATAAAGTAATTGTCAATAAATCAACTGTTCCCGTTGGAACTGCTGATAAAGTGAAAGCTGTTTTTTCCGAAAACACTTCGGTTGAGGTAGATGTGGTTTCGAATCCTGAGTTTTTGAGAGAAGGGGTAGCGGTTGATGACTTTATGAAGCCCGACCGCGTTGTTTTAGGTACCAAAAGTGAAAGGGCTAAAAAACTAATGACCGAATTGTATGGTCCTTATGTTCGTCAGGGAAATCCAATCCTTTTTATGGATGAGCGTTCTTCTGAGCTGACCAAGTATGCAGCAAACTCTTTTCTGGCTACCAAAATCACCTTCATGAACGAGATTGCTAATCTTTGTGAGCTGGTTGGTGCGGATGTTGACTCGGTAAGACGTGGTATTGGCTCAGACGACCGTATCGGAAAACGCTTCCTTTTCCCAGGTGTGGGTTATGGGGGGTCATGTTTTCCGAAGGATGTACAGGCTCTGGTTAAATCATCTGATGATTATGATTATAATTTCCAGATTTTAAAATCAGTAATGGAGGTTAACGAGAGACAAAAAACGATTTTGGTGGATAAGGTGCTAAAATATTATAAAGGCGACCTTAAAGGCAAACATTTTGCATTATGGGGCTTAGCTTTTAAACCTGAAACCGACGATATCCGCGAAGCACCTGCTTTGTACATTATAGATGAACTGGTTAAGAACGGAGCTACAGTTTCTGTTTTTGATCCTGAAGCGATGAGCAATGTTAAAAATATACTGGGTGATAAAATCAAGTATGCCAAAAACCAGTATGAAGCCTTGGAAGGAGCTGAAGCACTGTTGATTGCTACAGAATGGTCGGTTTTCCGTAACCCCGATTTTGATAAAATTGAGAGCATTTTGAAAAATAAAGTGGTTTTCGACGGTCGAAATTTGTATGATTTGCAAAAAATGATCGATCTTGGCTATTATTATAATAGCATAGGTAGAAAACTAATAGATTAAAATGGGTCGAAAAAGAATTTTGATTACAGGTGCAGCCGGATTTTTAGGTTCGCACCTTTGTGATCGCTTTGTGAAAGAGGACTTTCATGTTATCGGAATGGATAACCTGATTACGGGCGATATGGCAAATATTGAGCATTTGTTTAAACTCGAAAATTTTGAGTTTTACAACCACGATGTTTCTAAGTTTGTGCATATTCCGGGGAAACTTCACTACATCTTACACTTTGCTTCACCGGCAAGTCCGATCGATTATCTTAAAATCCCAATTCAAACCCTCAAAGTAGGTTCATTAGGTACACATAACCTGCTGGGATTGGCCAGGAATAAAAATGCAAGGATGCTTATTGCCTCGACTTCTGAAGTGTATGGCGACCCAAGTGTTAACCCACAGCCAGAAGAATACTGGGGAAACGTAAATCCCGTTGGCCCCCGCGGCGTATATGATGAAGCCAAACGTTTTCAGGAAGCCATAACCATGGCTTACCATACCTTTCATGGAGTGGAAACCCGCATTGTAAGAATTTTTAACACTTATGGTCCAAGAATGCGACTAAATGATGGTCGTGTTTTACCAGCTTTTATCGGGCAGGCGTTAAGAGGTGAAGATTTAACTATCTTTGGCGATGGAAGCCAGACCCGCTCTTTCTGTTATGTAGATGATTTGATCGAAGGGATTTACCGTTTACTGATGAGCGATTATGCCCAACCGGTAAATATTGGTAACCCCGATGAAATTACCATCAAACAGTTTTGCGAAGAAATTATCAAACTTACTGGTACCTCGCAAAAAATCGTGTATAAGGAGCTTCCACAGGATGATCCGAAACAACGCCGGCCAGATATTACCAAAGCGAGAGAGATATTGGGATGGGAACCAAAAGTAGGCCGTGCAGAGGGATTAAAAATTACATACGAATACTTTAAGTCACTGCCTCCAGAGGCTTTGGCAAAAATAGATCATAAAGATTTTACCACATTTAACCGTTAAAATGGCAAAAATATTAGTTACTGGTGGAACGGGATATATCGGTTCGCACACAGCAGTAGAATTACACAACGCAGGATACGAAGTTGTAATTGTTGATAACCTTTCTAATTCAAACATTAAAATTTTAACCCAGCTTCATGCAATCACCGGCAAATGGTTCGATTTCCACGAAATTGATCTGCAGGATGATAAAGCGGTACAGGAATTTGCAGAAAACAACACCGATATTGATGGAATCATCCACTTTGCAGCATCAAAAGCCGTAGGTGAGTCGGTAGAGCAACCTTTAAAATATTATAAAAACAACTTTTACGGATTGATTAACCTGTTAACCTCATTCAACAGAAAAATTAATTTCGTATTCTCTTCTTCATGTACTGTTTATGGTCAGCCGGAAAGCTTGCCGGTAACTGAAGCTGCGCCTGTACAAAAAGCAGAATCTCCATATGGCAACACCAAACAGATTGCAGAAGAGATATTAGCTGAAACAGCTGCGGTAACACCTGATTTAAATATCATCGCTTTGCGTTATTTTAACCCGGTTGGTGCACATGAAACTGCTCTGATAGGCGAATTGCCAAATGGTGTTCCGGCAAACCTGGTGCCGTTTATTACTCAGTCTGCGATTGGTAAACGCGGTCCGATTACTGTTTATGGCGATGATTACGATACCCCGGATGGTTCAGCTATCCGCGATTATATCCACGTGGTTGATTTGGCCAAAGCACACGTTGCAGCCATTAAACTTTTAGAAACCGGAAACCCAAATGGCAATTACGATGTTTTCAATATTGGTACCGGTAAAGGTTCATCGGTTTTAGAAATCATTGCTGCTTTTGAAAAAGTAAACGGCGAAAAGCTGGATTATAAAATAGGCCCTAGAAGAGCTGGTGATATTGTTCAGATCTATGGCGATGTACAAAAATCGAATGAGCAACTGGGATGGAAAGCCAACCTGGATATCAACGAAATGATGCGCTCGGCATGGGAGTGGGAAAAATACATTAAGGCTAACCCTTTTTAAATGAAGTTATCGGAGCACAAAGATCTTAAAGAAGCAATTACCAGCCTGCCTGTTAAAGAAAAAGACAAGCTACTGTTGCGCTTAATTGCAAAGGATAAAGTGCTTACCGAACACCTTCATTATAAATTGTTGGAGGATGAAACGGATTTAAACGACCGGAAAGAAAAGATCAAGGCCGACGTGAATGAACAGGTTTTGGAGCTACACAAGTTGAATGCAAAGGAAGCTTTGGTAAAAGTCCGGAAAATGATTACCACTGTTAATCATTTTTACAAGGTAACTAAAGATCCGTTAGGAGAGGTAGAACTGAAATTGTTTATCCTCAATGCCGCTCCTTTCGACTACAAGAAATCAATTTTTGGTTACCGCGATTTTATGATATTGTTCACAGCATTTTATCTGAAAACAACCGCGGTAACCTTAAATAAATTTAAAAAACTTCACGAAGACCATCAATTTGACCTGAGCGAAGATTTTAATCATTTGCTCCGTAAAATCTATTCCTCTAAATTTGCAGGTGCAGCCGACGCAAGTAACCTTCCGAAGGAAATAAGTTAAAACGATGATCAACCATTATGTTCGGATTATTTAAAAAGAAAAAAATAGTACCCGAATTTAATTTCTCCAATATTGGGACCGATATGCACTCGCATATTATCCCGGGAATTGATGATGGCGCAAAAACGATAAATGATTCACTGCTCTTAGCTAAAAAGTTTCAGGCTTTGGGCTACCGGAAACTAATCGCTACACCACACATTATGGCCGATTACTACCGCAATACACCAGATACCATTAACCGTGGACTTGATTTATTGAGAAACGGTTTAAAAGAAGCCGGCCTTAATTTAGAAGTTGACGCTGCTGCAGAATATTATCTGGATGAAACCCTGGAGAAAAAGATCAGACAGAAAGAGGTATTAGTCTTTGGTTCCAATTATCTTCTTTTTGAACTTTCTTATATTAACGCACCACAGAACCTGCTCGATTTTATCAAAATAATACAGGATGCAGGCTATAAACCCGTTCTGGCTCACCCCGAACGATATCCGTATTACCACAATGCATTCGAAAACTACCACCAGATTAGAGAAACAGGTTGTTTTTTACAGCTAAACACCATTGCTTTGACGGGTTATTATGGTCAGGGAGCAAAAAAAGTAGCTGAAGAAATGGTTGAGAATCACTTAATCGATTTTATTGGTAGTGATATGCATCACTTAAAACATGCAGCTGCATTAGAAGATAGCTTAAATACCGCTTTAATCGAAAACTTGTTAAGTCAGCACCAGTTGCGGAATGCTTTGTTATAGATAGATTCACTGGTGCATTTGTCATTCGTTTCTGTAAAGTGTCAAATCACCAAAGCAGTATAGTTCGCATATTTTAATTTACCGATAGATAATTGTAAGTCAGTTAGCTTTTAACGAATAAGCCATTGGCCAATGGATTGTTTAGCTTAATTATTCGTATCTCAACGCTTCTACCGGATCTAATTTTGAGGCTTTCTTGGCAGGGTAATATCCCGAAAGGATACCAACCAAAACACACAATATAAAACCGCCGATAATAAATAGCCACGGAATCAGGAATGCGCCGCCCATAGCCAGCGAGATGATATTTCCAAGTACAATTCCTAGGAATATACCTAGTACACCACCCATCAGACAGATCACTACAGCTTCAATTAAAAACTGGCGGCGTATAACCTGTGGATTGGCACCAATGGCCTTACGGATTCCAATTTCGCGGGTACGTTCTGTAACCGAAACCAACATAATATTCATTAAACCAATGGAGGCACCAATAAGTGTAATAATACCAATGGCTACACCACCAATGGCCACAAACGCCAGGTTTTCGAAGAGGGTTTGGGCAATGGCATCACTCTTTGTAATTTCGAAATTATTGGTTTCGTTTACTTTTACCTTACGGATATTTCTGAACAATGCTGTAGATTCTCCGATAATGGTTTCCTGCATTTCATTGCTGGGTACCATTACGGTAATGGTATAGGATGGGTTGGCATTTGCATTAATTTGTTTTGCTTTTAACAAAGGCACATAAACAGCCCTGTCGCCGCTAAAGCCCATACTCGAACCTTTTTTGGCTAAAATTCCAACAATTTTAAAGCGGTTATTACCTACGTTAATCAGTTTCTCCAGCGGTTCAGCGCCTTTAAAGAGTTTTTCTACTACCTCACCACCAACAATACATACATTGCTGCCTAGCTGAATTTCTGAAACGCTGAAATTCCGGCCCTGAGACAGGTTTAAACCTTGTGAGGCCAGGCCATTTTCGTCGATGCCCTGCACATTGATATTCGGGTTGGTTTTTAAACTGCCATATTTTACGGTAGAACCACCACTGGCAAATACACTTACAGCTACAGTTGCCGGAGTATTTAAACTATCTTTAAATTTAATGGCATCTTCGTAGCGGATGGCTTTAAAAGGCTTGGGTCTTTTACCATTTCCGATTCTGATACCTGTACCGCGGTTGCGGATAGTAAATGAATTAGCCCCCATGCTGCTAAAAGCGTCGGTCATACTTTTCTTTACAGCATCAAGAGTGGTTAAAATCCCCACTAAAGCCATTAAACCAATGGCAATAATTAAGGCGGTAAGCATGGTACGCAAGCGGTTACCTTTAATCGATTCTAATGCCAGTCTGATGTTTTCTCTGTAATTCATTTAGTATTGCGGTAAGCGTTTTGCAGGGCAGTGTCTGTAAAAATAAAAAAGTCCCGATGTTTAGACAAGGGGACTACATGATATGTTACAATAATATTTTATTTATGCCGAGAAACTCGTACCACAACCGCAAGTGCTGGTTGCATTAGGGTTAATAAAGGTAAAACCGCGGGAATTTAACCCGTCTTGCCAGTCGATCATCATACCCATTAAATACATCTGGTGTGCTTTGTTCATGAAAACTTTAATGCCCTCGATTAAAAACTCCTGATCGCCATCTTTTTTCTGGTCAAAACCCAGCACGTAGTTCATGCCAGCGCAACCACCGCCTTCCACACCAACGCGTAAACCGTAATCTTCGCCAATTTCCTGCTGATCTCTTAATTTATATAACTCTTTGGCTGCTCCTTCCGAAAAAGTAACTGGTGCAAATGCTGTATCAACTGTTGTGCTCATGTTATTTAAATTTTATCTGT
>Ga0308157_10001420_pt1 | contig 49753 bp, 45 predicted proteins | sample PhyBR1_FD_201035 | JGI IMG/M metagenome (GOLD analysis project Ga0308157, IMG submission 201035) | Phyllosphere microbial communities from UC Gill Tract Community Farm, Albany, California, United States - DLSLB.R1 | ecosystem: Host-associated > Plants > Phyllosphere > Unclassified | place: USA...
AAGTAAAAGTTCCAATCCACTGATCCACAATTTTGTGAAGAGCCCGATCAAGCAAAGGATAAAAATGTTATTTAACTCAAAATCAAAGAAGATGAAAAAATTAGCTTATTTGTTAGTGTTGCCATTGGGTATAATGCTAACCTGGTTGTTCGCCGTTGAAGTAGTTTATGCGGCTACACAAGTGAAACCTATTCAAACTAAACAAGTAGATGAGAAGGATTCTATTATGGGTAAAAAGGTTACAGGAAAGGTAGAGGGATTTGGAATGGGGAAAAATGGAAAAGTTTCAAATTTTCATTTTAAATCGGGTAATAAAATTTATCAGGTAGATATGTTTAACGTTAAGGCTAAAATTAATGTTGGTGATGAATTGGTAGTCGTAATGAATGGCTACGGGTTAACATCTCCTCCGCCACCTATAGGCTCGGGTGTCAAACCAGCTAAAGTTGCATCAGAACCTGTATACCTCCCTGCTAGTATTTATACAACTGCTGGAAAAAAGGTTTATGTATATGAACGGAAGTATTATGCGTTTCTTTACGAAACAAATAGAGCTAGATATGCCTGGTCTACCATTAAATCAATAGAAAAAAATGCAAATGGTACAATTAATAGAATTGTTTTAAACAATACCCGGTTTACCATCAACCTTAACGTGGCTGCTCAGCAATTTAAAACTACTGATTTTAAAAAGGGTGATGAAGTAGTGGTTAAATTTATTGGTGAAAAATTGGTAAGCCCTAAAACGTACACTACAGATAAGATGATTGCACTTTATTCGTGGCCAAAAAAATATGAATTGATCAATAAAGCACTGTATTCTAAGTTTTATGACGAAAATGGCAAACAAAAGGTTTATAATAAAGCAGGGCAGTTAAGGGTTGGAAGAGATGAGGGTGATGTAGGACAGCGTAGGATTAGTAAGAATATTGAAAAAATGAAATCTAAAGGTTCAACCATCACAGACAACTCAAAAACTAATATCGCAAAAGTTAAATATGCGAGCTATTTTGACGATAAAAATATGCTTAGGGCAGAAAATTTGAAACTACCTTTTGAATACAAGAAGTATTAAAGAGTGATCCAATCATAAATTAAGACGGAACTGCAAAAAGCATTATGCATAGGCTCATTAAAGTTTATCCGTTACCAGTTTTAATTGCCTCTTCTTCAATTGTAGTAGACGATAAAACGCAAATTAATTATATAAGTAATGCACTCATTAAAATTTTTAATGGGGAATTAAGGGCAAAGGAAGTTGAAATGAATTTAACAAATGGTGTCATTATTGCTAAATCTGCAAAGTTTATTGCTAAGTGTGGCGCTATTACTGTAAGCGAGTTTATGGCTTTCGACAACAGCACGGGTTCTTTTTGGAAAATATAGTAGGAATTATTACAACCCTGGCTGATATGTTCTCTCTGCATTTTTAAGGACGTCTTCTTTATAAAACAGGACGTCCTTGAATTGCCCTTTACTATACATTAATGCCTGGTCGTTAAAATGTTTCGATTTAGGATTGCCGCTATTACCTCCTGCTAAAATAGATTTAGCCTTTATCTTGCTTCCAAATTCAACTACGCAAACAAAACTATTCCCGCTATTGCCATAGCGTTTGTTAGTGTTAAAGAAATTGCTTCTAAAGGAAGGTAATTGCCCCCAAATCGCAGATCCAAAACCTACAGGGATGCTTGGCAACGCATCATTATACTTTTCATTTAACGCCCCAGTTAATCGCTGGAAACGATTTACATCGCCCCATGGCATATCCCATTTGCCGTAGAGCTTGGTTAAATTGGCTAATGTAGCTTTTAAAGGCTCTAATAATTCGTTCGGCCTTGCTTTGGCTGCAAACTCGGTGGTATTTTGAACTTGGTCTTTTTCGCCCTGATCAATATATACCCTTTGTATGTTTGGTAGTAGGCGCTGAGCCCAATCATACGCGATGGTTGCTGCGATAGATTGCTCAGTAGAACGGTAATCCCAAACTTTAAGGACGGCAATAGGATCTTTGAGTTCTGTTAAAAATGGATCACTTTGTGGCAGTTGCTCATATGCTTTAACCAGTGCAGGAACGAGGATGGCGAAGGCAGGCAGGTAAGTGTCATAACCGGTAGCAATGACTTTATCTAAGGTGTATTTTGTGGGTTGACTTAATAATCTCACCGCATTTATACCTCTAAAATTCTCTCCATCGGGCGCCATGTAGGCTGGGTAATTTTCTTTTTTCGGACTGTTTGCTCCTGCAACAGAAAAGGGGGTGGAGTTGCAATTCTGCAACCAGCCATTTATAGGGTTGTAAACATGTACACTTTCCTTAACTGGATGCAATCCTTTCCAAGCTGTTGCCGACGTGCTGCCATCTACTACATTGCCCCAGTTAAATTTTGGATCTCTGATAGGGATAAAGTTTCCATGCCAGTAGGCAATATTTCCTTTCGCATCGGCATATACCGTGTTATTGGAAGCATTAGCTTTTAAGTCCATCGCCTTTTGATAGTCTTCAAAGCTTTTGGCTTTGGTGCGGGTCCAACTTTGGATTAAACTTGTTGTGTTTCTGTTCTTTGATTTTAAACTGATCCACTTTCCATCTCTAATAGCCATAATTGGGCCGTGGTTGGTGAAATAGGTGTTAAAAATCTTTGTTTTAAGGGTGCTGCCATCAAGGTATTTAATGCTAATCTTTTTTTGCCCTAGGGGTTGAAGTTTTTTATCATATTCATAGAACAGGCCTTTTGAAGTTTTGGTGATTTTTTCTGCATACATATCGGCAATGTCAACATTGTTGGAGGTGTGCATCCATCCACAAAACTCATTGAAGCCTTGGTAAATGAAGAATTGACCCCAGGTAACTGCGCCATAGGCATTTAATCCCTGCTCGCTTTGCATTTGCACTTCGGGGCGGAAATAGAATGTAGTATGAGGGTTGATATATAAAATTGCGTTGCCAGTTTCGGTGATAGAAGGGGCAAAAGCAAAACCGTTTGAACCGCTTTGTTGGTCTTTGATGACCTTTCGATAAGCTGTTGGCGTATAGTCGCCGCTATAAAATTTCTTTAGTTCGCCCAAGGTTAAGTTCGCGGTATTAATAGCGCCAATACTTCCGTCGGTCCATAGTAATGGGTACCAAGGTTGGAAGCGTTTAAGTAGGGCAGGTTTAACGCTGGGGTTTTTATGGAGATAGAAATTAATGGCTGCAGCTTGTGCATTTAACAAGGCTTTTAACCAAGGTTGCGCTTTTTGATAGTCGGCAATAGCTTCGGTAGTGTCTATTAAAAGGCGAATTTGGAGATCATTGAACAGGTCTTTTTCGCCGTTTATTTCTGATAGTCGCCCTAATTTTTCGATATAATTAAGCTCTATGCGCTTGAAATCGTCCTCACATTGGGCATATAATAAACCGAATACAGCATCTGCATCCGTTTTGCCATAAACATGCGGAATACCCCAATTATCGCGGATTATAGTTACCTGTTTTGCCTGCTTTTGGTAAGCCGCCAGTTCTGTGGGACTAAAATTTTGTGCGAATAACGAGAGCGGGAGGAAAAGAAATAACAGGAATGATTTCATCGTTTGGTTAATGTCTCATTGCTGCAACTAGGATTGCGCCAACGAAAATCAAAATATATAATCCAATAAATACAATCGTGCTAATACCCCAGAGCTTGAAAAATGATTTTAACTTTTCTAAGCCATTTGTAATGCCAATATTATCTCTGAGAATGATGGCCGTGCTAATTTTACTGCCAAACTGAAATAGGTAAAGCGAAAAAAAGAAATAGAATATATCAATTAAAACATAAAATGCGATAATAAAGCCGCTCATGCCAGCGAGCATTTCTGTACCCGGGTTATAAGGGGCGAGTTTGCTAAGGGTTGAAAAAATAACCCCCATTGAGAGCGCGATAATTAAAAACAATCCGCAAAAGATAAATCCCATGATACCTAAAAACCTTGCCCATTTGGCAGCTTTAAATAGGTAGTACTGTGCTTGTTGATTTAATGCAATCTCATTTGGGGTTTCAATTGCTTCGCTAGGTTGGTTGATTTCAATATTTTCCATACAGTTATTTAGTTTAAACAAATATGTGTAAATAAATTGGAAATATATTCTCGTAAAGGTTAAAACGCTTCAGCTAGGCTGATATAAAATCCCTTTTGGCGGTTTTCATTCGGTCTTTTTTCTCCAACTCCATAGTCTAAACGAATACTTAAGCCTTTTGCAGGGTCGAAAAAGTATCGCGTACCTATTCCGTAATTAGGTTTCAAGCCGTTAAACGAGAAGTTACCGTTTGGAAATACCTTTCCGGTACCGCCAAAAGCGACTACGCCAAAACGGTTGCTAAAGCGATAACGTAGTTCGGCTTGTGAGGCTAGTAAATTTTCGTCACGATAGCGACCAGTATAATAACCGCGCATCATTTCGTCGTTGCCTAGTTGAGGTAGCAAATAAAATGGAGTGTTTGATCCTTGAATGGTGTAGTATATAGCTTGCAGGCCGAAGACTAATTTAGGGGCAATGGGCCAAAAGTTACGGATATTGGCTTTGATAAGGCTGCCGTTAAAATTGTTTCCGCCAAAAATGTTCGGGGCATATTGGTAGGTTACCCTGCCAAAAAAGCCTTTTGTAGGGTAATTGTTTGAGTTGCGGGTATCATAACTTTGTGATAAACCAATGTATATTACTCTGCCACCGTCTCTATCATTTAATAATGGGGAAGTGCTATAAATGCCTCCGGATAGTTTATCGGTAAATTGATAGTTTTCGAAACCGAGGGATAAACCTGTATAAGCGGATTTGACAAAGGTTTTTTCTACGTCAAAAGCCAATTTGATCTGTTGTTGAACAAGACGGTCTTCGTTAATTTGGGCGGTATTATTTCCTATGCCATAAAAGTTGAAAGGAATTTTTTTAAATCTTATTTCTCCAATGAGGTGATAGCGGTTTTTTTTAGTCCAAGCATCGCCTTTTAAGGCTAGATTATATGTTTTTTTTGTGGAATAGGTGGCTGTTCCTGAAAAATTGGAACTGCGATTAGTAGTGTCTTTTCTGTCGACATAAAATGAATATAACGCACCTAGGCCGAATTCGAAGCCTGTTTCTTGGGAGTAACCAAGAGCGGGAAGTGGCATAAAACTAGCTTTCCGAGTGGTATCCTTTTCGTTTGATAGCAATTTTTGGATCAACTTTTTCTGGGCAGAAACGGGGAGGGTAAATAGGATTAGTGTGAAGAAGAATAAAGCTTTTTTCATTCATACAAAGTAAAGGAAAAAGCGTTAGAATTTAACTTTATTCCCAATCTGGCTTAAAACCAATTTTTTTCGATTGGTTAGCTATAACAAGTGATTTATTTTGCAATTCATCAAGGTATTGAAAGATGATGTCTATGTTTTTGTTTTGTGAAACATGTTTTTTGTCGTGGAGTTGAAGCTTATCCCTAATCTCGGATATTTCCAATCGGATTGATAATTGATCAGTTAACAAATGACGCATTTTCACAAAAATCCTAATGATTTGAATATTAACCTGAATTGCTAGGGGACTATTTAATATGCTCGAAAGCATAGCAACACCCTGCTCTGTGAAAACTAATGGTTTGGCGCCTCCAAAAACTTTTGTGTCTGATAAACTAGCCTGTGATAATAGTGAATTAGTTTCCTCGAGATTTAATTGAAACATAAAATCGGCCGGAAATCTGTCAATATTTCTTTTGATTGCTTGTTTAAGCACGCGTGTTTCTACGCCATATAGTTTTGCCAAATCTTTGTCGATCATTACTTTTTGTTCTCTTATTATATATATCTGGTTCATGATGATTTCATCAGGAAGATATAATTGATCTATTGAATTTGGGATTTTCATATATCGTTTTGGTTACGCACACAATTTATTATTAAATAGCTTTAGCAGCCAAATTATTTAGGTTGAATTAATATCAACTTAAATAATTTTGATATTTGAATTCTTGCTTAATGAGGCATTCAGCGTGGTATCACAAATTGTGATACCACGCTGAATGCATTGAATCGATGATTTTAAGTTTTAAGAGGTAATCGCTACTTTTGCACCCGAACAAAAAAAATATAAAGATGAGCACGAATAGAGGACCGATATCCAAATTTATGGAGACTAATTATCTTCATTTTAATGCTGCAGCGATGATGGATGCAGCTAAAGGTTATGAAACCCATTTAGAGGAGGGTGGCAAAATGATGATTACGCTTGCTGGTGCGATGAGTACCGCAGAACTTGGAATTTCTTTAGCAGAAATGATTAGACAAGATAAAGTAGCTATTATTTCATGTACTGGAGCAAACCTTGAAGAAGATATCATGAACTTGGTTGCACACTCGCATTATAAACGCGTACCAAATTACCGCGATTTAAGTCCGCAGGACGAATGGGATTTATTAGAGAACCATTATAACCGTGTAACTGATACTTGTATTCCTGAAGAGGAGGCTTTTCGCCGTTTACAAAAGCATATTCACAAGATCTGGAAAGATGCTGATGAGGCTGGAGAACGCTACTTCCCGCATGAATTTATGTATAAGATGTTGCTAAGTGGAGATTTGGAACAGTATTATGAAATTGACCCAAAGAATTCATGGATGTTAGCTGCTGCTGAAAAGAATTTGCCAATAGTAGTTCCGGGATGGGAAGATTCAACCATGGGAAATATTTTTGCTTCTTATGTAATGAAGAATGAGCTAAAGGCAACCACCATGAAAAGTGGTATTGAGTATATGGGCTGGTTAGCCGATTGGTATATTGCAAATTCGTCGGGTAAAGGCATAGGCTTTTTTCAAATAGGCGGTGGTATTGCCGGCGATTTTCCAATTTGTGTTGTGCCAATGCTTTATCAGGATATGGAAATGGAAAATATTCCTTTTTGGAGCTATTTCTGTCAGATTTCTGATTCGACAACCTCTTATGGCTCTTATTCTGGAGCGGTACCAAATGAGAAAATTACTTGGGGTAAATTAGATATACATACGCCTAAATTTATTGTAGAGTCGGATGCGACGATTGTTGCACCGTTAATTTTTGCCTGGATATTAAAAATGTAGTAGGTGTCATTGCGAGCGTAGCGAAGCAATCTGCCTACTGGGATTGTTTGTTGAGATTGCTTCGCTACGCTCACAATGACGACTTGAGTAACTCCGAATTCTATAGCTAAGTCAAATTATTTGGAAGCTCAAAATTTATTTTAGCAATCAAGTCGGCAAGGCGACTACTTTTTTATAAAAACCGCCGATTTTTTAGTTAAAAAGCGAGGAAATTCAATAATTTAGAATGATTATAAATTGTATTTCTCTGTCATTAATATGTCATTGGTATCTTAATAAATTCTACTTTTGTTCAAATCTTTCTGAGCGGTGGAGGCCGATACATCAGTTAGCTTTAAATTATTTTTCAAAAAATAGCATAAAACACTCATTATGAGGAATATCTCATTAAATTTTAAGAAAGTTTGGAAGTCGGCATTTGTATTTGCTGCTTTCTCTTTTTTAATTCTATCAGGAGCACAAGCACAAGATTTAGTAGAGGGTAAGACTTTATTTAAAGATAAATGTGCTTCTTGTCACAATCTTGCAACCAATAGTACTGGTCCGGCATTAACCCCGAAGATGAACGAATTGGACGAGGCATTCTTAATCTCATGGATTAAGAACAACGTTGCGTTAACTGCTTCAGGAAATAAGCAGGCAATTGAAGCTTCGAAGTTTTCGCCAACGGAAATGAAAACTTTCCCGACGTTAACTGACGATCAGATTAAGAGCATCATTGCTTACGCTAAAGTAGGTGAGCCTAAAAAAGAAGTTGCTGCAGGTGCTGCAGTAGTTGATGAAGGTACATCTGCGTTATCGATTGTTGGTATCATCGCGATTATTATTCTATCGATCGTTGTATTGATCGTATTAGGTCGCGCGGTGAAAATGTTGGAGCGTTTAATCCTACAAAAACAAGGAATTGAAATTGTTGAAGAAGAGTCGGTATCACTTTCAGTAGGTGTTGGCAGATTATTCAAAAACAAGAAATTCGTATTTTTCACTGTACTTTGTTTAATCGTAGTATTAGGTTCATTTGGTTGGATGGGTATGTGGGAAACAGGTGTTCACACAGGCTATAAGCCAACTCAGCCAATTAAATTCTCGCACCAATTACATGCGGGTATTAATCAGATTGAATGTCAGTATTGTCATACTGGTCCGTTTAAATCGAAAAATGCAACTATTCCGTCGCTAAACGTATGTATGAACTGCCACAAAAATGTGCAGGCAGTACAGGAAGATGGTTCGGTTTCTCCAGAAATTCAGAAAATATACAATGCAATAGGTTACGATCCGGCTACACAAACTTACGATAAGACTAAAGAGAAGCCTATCGAGTGGGTGCGTGTACACAACTTGCCTGATTTTGCTTATTTCAATCACTCGCAACACGTTGTAGTTGGTGAAGCTGCTATTCGTAAAGAAAAAGGCTTAAAACCAACTGACCCTGTATGTTTTGCTTGTCACGGTCCGGTTAACACCATGGAAGAAATAGAGCAATATTCTCCATTAACCATGAAATGGTGTATTAACTGTCACAAAAGTGCCGATATCTCTGATAAAAAAGATGATGCCTTCTATACGAATGTGATCAAAGCACACGACAAGATTAAAAAAGGTGAAAAAATCACCCCAGCATTATTGGGTGGTTTAGAGTGTGGTAAATGCCATTATTAATAAATAGATTTTAGTAAAACGTTCGATAAACAGTAATATAGCTTAAATGGAAAGCAATAAAAAATACTGGAAAGGCTTAGAGGAGTATAACAACACTCCCGATTTTGTTGAAAACAACAAAAGCGAATTTGCAGAGCCCCTTCCAATAGAAGATGTTTTAAGTGAAGCAGGTTTAAGTACCGTTACCCCACGCCGTGACTTTTTAAAAGCCTTAGGCTTTGGTTTGGGTGCCGTTACTTTAGCAGCTTGTCAGAAAGCACCAGTACATAAGTCAATCCCTTATTTGATCCGTCCTGAAGAGGTGGTTCCAGGTATACCAAACTATTATGTTTCAACCTTTAAAGGAAGCCCTGTATTGGTGAAAACAGTAGTTGGTCGCCCAATAAAAATAGAGGTTAACCCTAACGGTGGCATTTTCAGTACAGGTACTGATGCACAAGCACAAGCTTCGGTACTTGATTTATATGATGTTTCTAAATTGAAAGCACCAATGCTTAAAAAGAAAGAAACAACGTGGAGTGAGATCGATACTTTTGTTAAAGGAGAATTAAATAAAGCACAGGCATCTGGTAAGAAGATCCGCATTGTTTCTTCTAGCTTAAACAGTCCATCGGCAAAAGGTGTTGTTGCAGATTTTGCTTCAAAATACCCTAACACTAAACATGTACAATACGATGCGGTATCTTATACAGGTATTATCAAAGCAAATGAGAATAGCTTTGGTAAAGCAGTATTGCCAAAATACAACTTTGATAAAGCAGATTTAATTGTAAGTTTTGCGGCCGACTTCTTAGGAACTTGGATTAGCGGCGAAGAATTTACTGCTCAATATGTTTCTAATAGAAATCATAAATCGTTAGAGAAAAAGAAAATGTCTCGTCATTTTCAATTCGAAACGGGAATGAGTTTAACAGGTACAAATGCTGATACGCGTGTGCCAATTAAATTATCTGAAGAAGGACCGGCCTTAATTGCTTTGTATAATGCAATTACAGGTAATAATTTAGCAGGTGCTGCCTTGCCAAATAATGCATATGCAAGTAAAGCGCTTAAATTAGTTGGTACTGAATTATTGCAGAACAAAGGAAAGGCATTAGTAGTTTCGGGTTCAAACGATGTATCGACACAAATTTTAGTAAATGCGATTAATGCTGCTATTGGTAGCTATGGTACTACTATTGATTTAGATAATCCTTGTAAACGTTACGAAGGTAATGACGCAGAATTTGCTGAGCTAATTAATGAGATGGGTAGAGGCGAAGTTGCTGCAGTATTCTTCTTGAATAGCAACCCTGCTTATGATGCAACTAATGCGAAAGCATTTACCGACGCCTTAGCTAAAGTAGCTTTAAAAGTGTCATTTGCTGATAGGGTAGATGAGACTTCTGATCTTTGTGATGCAATTGCAATTACACCTAACTATTTAGAGTCATGGGGTGATGCTAACACTTACGAAGGATATTATTCTGTAGTACAACCTACTATTAATCCTGTATTTAACTCTCGTCAAGCAGAGCAAAGCTTATTGATCTGGTCTGACGCTGCGGTTCAGGATTATTATCAATATGTACGCAATACTTATGAAAAAGCTATTCTTCCAACGGTTGGTAAAACTTGGAATGAATTATTGCAATTAGGCGTTGTGACTTCTACAGCTAAGGCTGCAGGAGCATATGGCTTTAACATGTCATTAGAGGCAGTTGTTGCTTCGATTACTGCAAGTAGCAAGGCTTTACAAAAAGATATTGAGTTACATGTTTACGAAAGCATCCCGATGCGTGATGGTAAACATGCTAACAATGCTTTCTTACAAGAGCTTCCTGATCCGGTTTCAAAGGTAACTTGGGATAACTATATCGCCCTTGCGCCGAAGCAAGCTGAGAAATTAGGTTATAAAGAATTTGACATTATAACTGTTAAAGGTGAAAATGGCTATTCAGTTGATCTTCCATTGTTAATTCAGCCTGGTCAGGCTATGGGTACAGCTTCTGTAGCTTTAGGTTATGGCCGTGTTAAAGTTGGTAAAGCTGGAGACAACGTTGGTAAAAATGCTTTCCCATTTGTTAGTTTTAGCAATGGTACTTTAAAGTATGCTACCACAGCTAAGTTAACTGCTACAGGTGGCAGAGAAGAGTTAGCGCAAACGCAAACTCACCACTCTTTTGAAGGTAGAAACATCATCAGAGAAACTTCTTTAAAAGATTTCCTTAAAGATCCAGCAGCAGGTTCAGGTAACCACCATAAGCATAAAGTATATGATTTGTGGACTACTGATAAATATGAGAAATTAGGTAATGACTGGGTAATGGCGATCGACTTGAATGCTTGTACTGGTTGTGGTTCTTGTATTGTTGCTTGTAACGTAGAGAATAACATTCCTATTGTTGGTAAAGATGAAGTACGTAGACGCAGAGAAATGCACTGGTTACGTATTGATCGTTACTATAGCTTTAACGATGAGAAAGCAGGACATGAAGTAACAGAAGAGAAAGAGATTGCCCACTTGGAAAATCTTGATCAAGTTTCTGTAGTTCATCAACCTATGCTTTGCCAACACTGTGATCACGCACCATGCGAAACAGTTTGTCCGGTATTAGCAACAGTACACTCATCTGATGGTTTGAACCACATGGCTTACAACCGTTGTGTTGGTACTAGATATTGTGCAAATAACTGTCCATATAAAGTACGTCGTTTCAACTGGTTTAACTACTGGAATGATTCACGTTTCGATAACTATTTGAACAATGAATTTACACAGTTGGTATTGAATCCAGATGTAACTACACGTTCTCGTGGGGTAATGGAGAAATGCTCGATGTGTATTCAACGTATCCAAGCTGGTAAATTAACTGCCAAAATGGAAAAACGTGCCCTAAAAGATGGAGATATCAAAATGGCTTGTCAGCAAGCTTGTTCAGCAAACGCAATTATCTTTGGTGATAAGAACGATCCGAATTCGGAAGTTGCCAAAGCATTACGTAGCGAACGTATCTACTATGTTTTAGAAGAGATCAACGTACAACCAGGTATTGGTTATATGACAAAAGTTAGAAATATAGATTCAGAAACTAAAGAAGCACACCACGCATAGGTCGTACTTACAGCAATATAAATTATGTCAGGACATAACGAATCAATTTTAAGAGAACCATTAATTACCGGTAAAGACATCACGTATGCAAAGATTACGGATGATATTTTACTACCGGTAGAGAACAAGCCTAATAAAGCTTGGTGGATAGGGTTTATTATCTCACTTTGTGGGGCTACACTTTGGGTAGTTGCCGTAAGTTATACCTTCTGGTTCGGTATCGGAGCATGGGGTTTGAATAAAACAGTTGGATGGGCTTGGGATATCACCGGTTTCGTATGGTGGGTAGGTATTGGTCACGCAGGAACACTTATTTCTGCAGTATTATTACTCTTCCGTCAGAACTGGCGTAACTCAATTAACCGTTCGGCAGAGGCGATGACGATTTTCGCCGTTATCTGCGCCGCAACATATGTAGTATCACACATGGGTCGCCCATGGTTAGCGTACTGGGTATTACCTTTACCAAATCAATTTGGATCACTTTGGGTAAACTTTAACTCACCATTGGTATGGGATATGTTTGCGATCTCTACTTATTTCTCTGTATCACTATTATTCTGGTATACAGGTTTATTACCAGATATCGCTACGATTAGAGACCGTGCAGTTGGCATGCGTAAAAAAGTATATACTGTTCTTTCATTCGGTTGGGCAGGTAACGTAAAAACTTGGCAACGTTTTGAGGCTGTATCATTGATCTTAGCAGGTATATCTACACCACTGGTACTTTCGGTACACACCATTGTATCGATGGACTTTGCAACTTCGGTTATTCCGGGATGGCATACCACGATTTTCCCTCCATACTTTGTGGCTGGAGCGATTTTCTCTGGATTTGCGATGGTATTAACCTTATTATTGGTAGCACGTAAAGTATTAGGTTTAGAGAACTATATTACGATGTTCCACATCGAATCGATGAATAAGATTATCATCTTAACAGGTTCAATTGTAGGGGTTGCTTACTTAACTGAGTTCTTTATTGCTTGGTATTCTGGTTCAGAATATGAGCAATACGCCTTCATCAACCGTTCTACTGGGCCTTACTGGTGGGCATATTGGATGATGATGACTTGTAACGTAATCTCTCCACAGCTATTGTGGTTCAAGAGCATCCGTACTAGCATTGCTGCTACCTGGATTTTATCAATCGTAGTAAATATCGGTATGTGGTTTGAGCGTTTCGTAATTATCGTAACATCATTACACCGTGATTATTTACCATCAAGTTGGGCAATGTTCTATCCAACATGGGTTGATGTAAGTGTATTTGTAGGCTCAATCGGTGTATTCTTTACCTTATTCTTATTATTCTTAAGAGTGTTGCCATCGATCGCAATTGCTGAGGTAAAATTATTATTGAAGAGCGCAAGTGAGCAATCGAAATTAGAACTGATTAAAGAAGGTCATTTAGATAAAGAACATGTAAACGAGTACATTGAATCTTTAGATAAGTTTGATAGTGTTAAACAAGAAGAATACGCAAAAATATAACAATGAGTAATATCAAATATATTTTAGGCAGTTTTGGCGATCCTGACGAGATGATGCATGGCATCGAGAAGTTACAGGAAAATAACATCAAGATACATGATGTGTATACGCCCATGCCTATTCACGGCATCGAAGCAAAGTTGGGAGTTAAAAGATCAAGGTTAGATATAGCCGCTTTCTTTTTCGGGATTACTGGTACAATAACCATGTTAACCGGAGTTTATTTAGCGACCGCAGTAGATTGGCCAATAAACATTGGTGGTAAAACGCACTTTGCTTTACCGGATTTTATTCCAATTACATTTGAGTTAACGATTTTATTTTGTGCTTTTGGCCTGGTAGGATCTTATTATGCGTCGACCCATCTTTTTCCGGGAAGAGCACCAAGAGTAATGGATTTACGTGCAACTAACGATCGCTTTATTATTGCGATTGATGCAAAACAAAATACTGAGCACACTAAGATTGATGAATTATTGAAAGGTGCCGGAGCTTTAGAAGTAAAGTATAATGAAAGGAAGTATGTTAGCTATGAATAAGAAGAATATAGTTTACGCCGCATTTATCATGCTTGCTTCTGTGGCGATGCTTTCGGCCTGTAGAGATAGCAAAAGTACAGGTTTAGAGTATGCAAGAAATATGTATGACCCGATTGCTTACAATCAGGATCAACCAAACAAGAATTTTGCAAATGGACAAACAGCACAAACTCCTCCTGCGAATACTGACCCGATCGGTTTTGTGAGATATGAGTTTGCTAATACGCCAGAAGGTTTAAAAGCTGCTGAGGCTGCTGTTGTTAATCCGTTGCCGATAACAGAGAAAAACCTTTTAGAAGGTAAACATTACTATGAGGTATTTTGCGGTGTATGCCACGGTGCAAAAGGAGATGGTAAAGGACCAATCACGTTATTAGAAAAAGGGATTACAGCACCTGCATTTCATGGTGAAGGTAAAGAATCATCACGTGGTGGCTTAATGAGTGAGCTTCCTACCGGAAGAATTTATCATACCATTATGTATGGATACAATGCAATGGGATCACATGCTTCACAACTTACCCCTTCTGAAAGATGGAAAGTGGTGATGTATGTTCAACAATTACAAAAAATAAAATAAGAAAAGCAGATATAAATGGGAACTCATCATTATAATTTAACTGAACAATTTGAGTTTACAGGGAAGGCTAAAATCCTAAGTATAGTGGGCATCGTAGTAGGTGTTGCATCTATCGCTTACGGTTTTACGAGTGGTGCTCATGAGCGTACATTCGCCAACCTGTTACTAATGGCATATTACTTTGCATGTGTATGTATGTCGGGCGCTTTCTTTTTAGCTGTTCAATTTGTTGCACAAGCAGGATGGTCTGCATCAATACTTCGTGTACCGCAAGCTATGGCAAAGGTTTTGCCTTTAGCAGTGATTATTTTATTAGTGGTAATAGGCTTAGGCTTATATACACATAATTTATACCACCATTGGAATGCACCAGGTATCACAGATCCTAACTCTCCACATTATGATAAACTGATAGACGGTAAATCGGCATTCTTGAATGTGCCTTTCTTTATGGCCCGTCAGGTAATATTCTTAGGAGTATATAGCATTTTTGCAGTATTATTAGCAAAATGGTCGAATAACGAAGACTTAGAGGGAGGATTAAATTCTTACCGTAAGAGTTTTAAATACTCATGTGTATTCTTGGTAATCTACGGATTTACTACACCAATATTTGCATTTGATACCATCATGTCATTAGAGGCTCACTGGTTCTCTACTATGTTTGGATGGTATAACTTTGCAGCGATGTGGGTAAGCAGTTTAGCTACAATAGCGGTAATCTTAATCTTATTAAGAAAAGCGGGTTACATGAGCTGGGTTAACAATAGTCACTTGCACAATTTAGGTCAATTCATTTTTGGTTTCTCTATCTTCTGGACTTATGTATGGTTCGCTCAATTCTTATTGATCTATTATGCAAACATGTCTGAAGAGACCGTATATTTCTACAAGCGTTTCAACGCATACGAGTTTTGGTTCTATTTGAATTTGGCACTTAACTTCTTATCACCATTATTATTATTAATGGATAGAGATAACAAAAGAAGTGAGAACATACTCTTAACGGTATCAATTATCGTATTGGTTGGTCACTGGGTAGATTACTACCAAATGATTATGCCAGGTGTATTTGAGTTTGGCACAAAAGTAATTGATGGAAAGCCAGGAAGTGGTTTTGGAATTTTAGAAGTTGGTACTGCTTTAGGATTTATTGGTTTATTTACGTTTACCGTATTAACATCGCTAAGTAAAAAACCATTAATAGCTAAAAATCACCCGTTTTTACAAGAAAGTTTAAATCATCATCTATAACGGATAGGGGTTTTAACAGATATAAATTAATATAAAAGTACATTGTACTACTTTTAAGAAAATGAGTTTAAAAAGATTGATTAGTAATAAAACAATGGCGGCTTTAGCAGTATTATTTACTGTGTTTACAAGTACCAGCGCATTTGCACAAGAAGCAGCGGCAGCCGCTACAGAGACAGCAAAACCAGTAGATATGACACAGATCTATAAAACAACTTTGTTTTATGTATTGTCGTTTTTGCTATTATGCTTGTTCGTTGCCATTATTGGTAAAGCTTTAAAGGTTTACGAATTAACGCGTGAAACTGAAGGCAAAGGGAAAGGAATTAACTGGGATAAAATTAACGCAGTTTTGTTCGCCTTATTTTTAATTGTTGGATTGTATGGTGTGTACTGGGAATATACAGTACATGGAAGTATGATTTTACCAGAAGCGGCATCTGAGCATGGGGTTAAAATTGATGAGATGTTAAATATCACATTGATTATTACAACCATTGTATTTGTTGCCACTCACATCGTATTGTTCGCTTTTGCGTACATGTACAGATACAATAAAAATAGAAAAGCTTATTATTATCCTCATAACAATACCATTGAAAAGATTTGGACTTTAATTCCAGCGATCGTTTTAACATTTTTAGTGTTAATGGGCTTTTTAACATGGAGATCTATTTTCTATAAAATTGAAGATCCAAATAACAAACCAATCAGTATTGAAGTAACTTCTTCTCAGTTTCAATGGGATGTTCGTTATCCAGGAGCTGATGGTGTTGTTGGAAGAAAAAACTATAAGTTAATTACAGGTATCAATAACTTGGGTATCGATTTTAACGATAAAAATAGCATGGATGATCAGGTTGCTGACGAGATTGTATTGCCAGTAAACAAACCAGTTCGTTTTAGCTTAGTAAGTAAAGATGTAATCCACAGTTTTTATATGCCTCACTTTAGAGTGCAGTTGAACACTGTACCGGGTATGACTTCTTATTTTGAGTTTACCCCAACTATTACTACTGCAGAAATGAAGGTTAAAACGAATGACCCTAGCTTCAAATATTTATTACTTTGTGCAAAAATTTGTGGTAGTAATCACTACAACATGCAAAAAGCGGTAAGAGTTGTTTCTGAGCAAGAGTATAAAGAATGGGTAGCTAAACAAGTTCCTTATTTAACGAATGATTTAAGAAAGACCTTTAAATTACCATTGCTTGCTGAGCCAACTGCGGCACCAGCAGCAGCAGATACTACTGCAAAAGATACTACAAGTCAAATAGCTTTAAAAAAATAATATAGAGCCCTTATTATGTCAACTATATCAGTACACGATACACACCACGATAACCATGATGATCACGCACATGGGCATCACCATGAAACGTTTTTAAGTAAATACGTATTCAGTATGGATCATAAGATGATCGCCAAGCAGTTTTTAATAACTGGTATCATTATGGCGGTTATTGCAATGGGTTTATCTATTTTATTTAGAATTCAATTAGCTTGGCCAGATAAAACCTTCCCAATTTTAGAATCTTTCTTAGGTCACTGGGCAGAAGGTGGTAGAATTAAGCCAGACTTTTATTTATCATTGGTTACCATTCACGGTACCATCATGGTATTCTTTGTATTAACAGCAGGCTTGAGCGGAACGTTCAGTAACTTGTTAATTCCATTGCAAGTAGGTGCAAGAGATATGGCGTCGCCATTCTTAAACATGCTTTCTTACTGGTTCTTCTTTACCGCCTGTATCATTATGATGAGTTCATTCTTCATTCAAACAGGCCCAGCAAGTGCTGGTTGGACGGTTTATCCACCACTATCGGCTGTGCCGAAAGCGATACCTGGTTCTGAATTGGGTATGACATTATGGTTAATTAGTATGGTATTATTTGTGGCATCATCATTAATGGGTGGTATCAACTATGTAACTACCATTTTAAATATGCGTACTAAAGGAATGGACCTTTGGAAAATGCCTTTAACAATTTGGGCATTCTTCTTAACAGCTATTTTAGGTATCCTTTCTTTCCCTGTATTAGTTGCAGGTGTTGTGTTATTGGTGTTTGACCGTAGTTTTGGTACAAGTTTCTATTTATCGGATATTGTATTAGGTACGCAGATTTTGCCTAATCAAGGTGGTTCGCCAATCTTATGGCAACACTTGTTCTGGTTCTTAGGTCACCCAGAGGTATATATTGTAATTATGCCTGCAATGGGTATCTCATCAGAGATTATCTCGGTAAACTCAAGAAAACCAATTTTTGGATACCATGCAATGGTTTATTCATTGATCGGTATTACAATTTTATCATTTATTGTATGGGGTCACCATATGTTTGTAACTGGTATGAACCCTTGGTTAGGTGGTGTATTTATGATCACTACATTGATTATCGCGGTTCCTTCTGCAGTAAAAACATTTAACTGGTTAGCTACTTTATGGAGAGGTAATATCAGATTTACACCAGCCATGCTTTTTGCGATTGGTTTGGTATCTTTCTTTATCTCTGGAGGTTTAACTGGTATTTGGTTAGGTAATGCGGCCTTAGATATTAACTTGCACGATACATATTTCGTAGTTGCCCACTTCCACTTGGTAATGGGATCTGCAGCGATTTTTGGTATGCTTGCAGGTGTTTACCACTGGTTCCCTAGAATGTTTGGACGTTTAATGGATAAGAAATTAGGTTATTTGCACTTTTGGGTTACTTTTATCTGTGCTTACTTAGTGTTTTTCCCATTACACTTCTTAGGGTTAGATGGTGTTCCTCGTCGTTATTATGCCTTTACCGAGTTTGAGTTTATGCAAAAATGGCTAACGGTAAACGTACTAGTTACGTGGTCGGCAATTATTGCAGCATTAGCACAAGTAGCGTTCTTGTTTAACTTCTTCTATTCTATTTTTAGAGGTAAGAAATCTACACAGAACCCTTGGGAAGCAAATACTTTAGAATGGACTGCTCCAGTTGAGCGCTTACATGGTAACTGGCCAGGAGAAATTCCAACAGTTTACCGTTGGCCATATGATTATAGCAAGCCGGGAGCTGAAGCTGATTTCATTTCACAAACTACTCCTTTCTCTGAAACTATGAGCTCAAATATGCCACATGATTTCGAAGGAAATGAGGAAGCTGAAGAAATTCAAAAGCAATGGGATGCTAAAAACAAACCATCACAAACAGCAGAATAAGCTAGCTAACTAGTTTAAGCATAGTAATAAGGTATCTGCTGAAGTATGTAACTTACATCAGATACCTTATTTTTTTATCTATTACCCATCAAATGATTACTAAATCTGAAAGTAGATTTATTAGATTAAACTTTATAACCATTGTTGTAACACTATTGGTTATTTTGGCAGGTGGAGTAGTACGTAGTACTGGCTCTGGAATGGGTTGCCCCGATTGGCCTAAATGTTTTGACCAATATATACCGCCTACAGATGTTTCTCAGCTACCAGCAAATTACAAAGAGAAGTATGTAGCAGAACGACTTGCTAAGAATGAACGTTTTGCCAAGTACCTCGAAAGTATGGGTAAAGCGGAATTGGCCGATAAGATTAGGCATGATCAAAGCATTACGGTGCCTGAAGAGTTTAATGCAGCTAAAACTTGGACAGAATATGTTAATCGTTTAGCAGGTGCGACTTTAGGTGTGTTCTTATTGATAACTGCCGGTTATGCTTTTATTTATCGTAAAACCGCAAAAAGGATACTTGTATTAAGCATCCTGAATATTTTTGTAGTTGGTTATCAAGGTTGGTTAGGTTCAATTGTGGTTTCAACAAATTTAACACAATGGGTAGTTACTGTACATATGCTACTAGCCTTGGTTATTTTGGCAATCGCTATTTATACCTATAACTATGCGAAGCAATTACATAAAGAGCGAAGTGTGATCATGTATCGCATTGGATGGTTAAAATGGTTTTTAGCTTTTACTATTTTAGTAAGTATTGTACAGATTGTATTAGGAACGGAAGTGAGAGAGAGTATTGATGTAATTGCCAAATCCCTTCAATTTACCGGTAGAAATACCTGGATTGCGAAACTTGGCGTAGAATTTTCATATCATAGGGATTTAGCAATATTTCTAGCTATCTGTAACTTTGTAGTTTATAAAATGGTAATTGATCGCTTTAGCGGTAAAGCCTTACCTTTAATGGCTGCTAATTATATTATAGTGGTATTGATTGTTCAGGCGGTAAGTGGGGTTTTACTTGCTTATTTAGCATTACCTCCTTATGCACAGGCGATCCATATTTTATTTTCAACGATGCTATTTAGCTTACAATATTATTTATACCTTTTAGTGTACAGAACATCGACTTATAAACCTAAAACTAATTAAAATTGAGACAGTTTTTTGCCGACTTTTCTAAATTGATCAAGTTCAGACTAACATTTTTGGTTGTGTTCTCGGCGTCGGTTACTTTTTTAATCGGATCTAGAATTCAAATAGAGAGAGGAATAGTAGAGGGCATTAATTGGTCTAATTGGTTAATTTTGATTATTGGTGGCTTCTTGGTAACAGGTGCTGCTAATTGTTTTAATGAGATTATTGAGGTCGACTTAGATAGGCTAATGACTAGAACCAAGGATAGGCCCATGCCTGCTGGTAGAATGACTACAGGACAAGGATTGGTGCTAGGCTTGATTATGGGGATTGCTGGTACTTCACTGTTGGTGAAGTTAAATCTAGAAACAGGCTTGTTATCTGTTTTCTCTATTTTATTATATGCCTTTGCTTATACGCCTTTAAAACGTAGATCTCCCATTTCGGTATTTGTAGGTGCTATACCAGGTGCTTTGCCACCACTTATTGGCTATATTGCTGCTATTGGCGGTCAAACAGAAGTAGGTTACGTAGCAGTTGATTACCAGATTGCAGTGATTTTGTTCTTAGTTCAATTTGTATGGCAGTTTCCTCATTTTTGGGCTATTGCATGGGTTTTGGACGACGATTATAAAAAGGCAGGCTTTAGGTTGTTGCCAACAAAAAAACGTGATAAAACGAGCGCTATTTTTACGTTCGTAAGCACACTTATCTTAATACCTGTGAGCTTATTACCGACCTTTTATGGTTTTGGTGGTTACTATATAGCAGGTGTTTCAATTATTGCAGGATTATTGTTTAGTTGGTATGCATATCAACTTGTGGTGAAGATGGATTTGGCTAGCGCCAAAAAAGTGATGTTTTGTTCCTTTTTCTATATCCCATTGGTACAACTCATCTTATTATTTAATATAACGATATAACATGGAATTTACAGCAGAGCAAAATGTAAAATTTGACGCTAAACCGAAGAAGTTTATCATGTGGCTATTTGTGGTGTCATCGACCATTATGTTTGGTGGGTGGACAAGTTACTATATTGTATTTGCGGCGTCGAAAGGTAAGGGACATGGATTAGTATTGCCAGATGTATTTATGTACAGTTCGGCGGTATTGATAGCTAGCAGTGTAACTTTATTTTTAGCTACAAGAGCCCTAAAGAGCAATAAGATCAGTATGCAAAGAATTTGGCTATGGATTACCTTAGTATTGGGTATTACTTTTGGCTATTTGCAGTTCGATGCATGGTCGGCATTATACCAAAGTGGAGCAGCTTTGATCAACAATAATGCTGCAATCTCTATGATTTATATTGTGTCGGGGTTTCACTTATTGCACATTTTCGCAGGGCTTTGTATTATTCTCAATAGCTTAATTGGGTCTTATAAAGCATTATCTACAGAGAAAGCCGTTTATCGTCAAGAAATTGCCTCTATTTTTTGGCATTTTATAGATATTTTATGGATATATCTGTATGTTTTTTTACTTTTGAACAGTTAGAATTTTTAACAAACTATTATACGATTACTAAATGGATTCATTATCGAAATTAGATCAAGTTAAAACCACTGCATGGGCTGGTGGCCATTCTCCATGGTCGGTAGAATATGGCAAAATAATGATGTGGTTTTTCTTACTATCAGATGCCTTTACTTTCTCTTCATTATTGATATATTATGGAGCACAAAGATTCACAAAATTTACTTGGCCTTCGCCTGATTTGGTATTCCAATCAATACCTGGGATAGGTGATCACGGTTATCCTTTGGTTTTTGTAGGGATCATGACCTTTATCTTAATTATGAGTTCTGTGACAATGGTATTAGCCGTAGAAGCGGGTCATAGAAAAGCAAAGAAAGAAGTAATCTGGTGGATGATAGCTACTATTATTGGTGGTTTCATGTTCTTGGGCTGTCAAGCCATAGAATGGACACACTTACACCATGATGGTTTTTGGTGGGGATCGATCCCTAGTCCGGAAGAACTAACCCATTTCTTTAAAGGGCCTGTATCTGCAGTAGCTGCACAACAATTCGCTAATTTGTTCTTTACCATTACAGGTTTCCACGGTTTCCACGTATTTAGTGGGGTAATCATTAATATCATCATTCTATGTATGACAATTAATGGAACTTTTGAAAGACGTGGCCATTATTTAATGGTTGAAAAAGTAGGATTATATTGGCACTTTGTAGACTTAGTGTGGGTATTTGTATTTACCTTCTTTTACTTGGTTTAATTATTACGTTATCATAAAAACATTATGTCAGAACACAATACACATTCAGAAGAGCATGCACACGGCGAGCATGAAGGAATGACAAAAAAGAAAATTTGGACGGTATTTGGAGTATTATTATTAATTACTGTAATCGAGTTCATCATTGCACTATGGGCAATCCCTGGTGGCCATATGACCCAACATATAGGTAATTATGTTTACATCGGATTAACCTTAATAAAGGCCTTTTATATTGTGGCCTATTTTATGCACTTAAAATTTGAGAAACTAGGATTGCAACTTGCTTTAACAGTTTCATTCATATTCATTATCTATTTCATTGTTTTAATGCTGGTAGAAGGAAGCTATATACACGACCACGTGTTTCAGGTTTAATGAATTCTAGTCGAATAAAAAAAATATTAATCCTGGTAACCATTTTAGCGCTACCAGGATTTTTGTATTATTTACTCCAGGAAAAGGGGAAAAATAGGTACAAGCCCCTAGCCATTTATGGCCCAAAACAGGTGGCTAAAACCTTTCATTCTGTTAGGGGCAAGAATATCCCAGATACGATTTACCACACGATTGCTGATTTTAAATTAACTAATCAATTTGGCACCGAAGTAAGTTGGGATAAGTATGCTGGAAAGATCTTTTTAGTAGATCTTTTTCATGCAACTAATCGCGGTTTTGCTGTTGATTACGCAAGTAAGGCAATGGGTGGGTTTTCAAAGGTATATGAAAGCAATACCATGCTTCATTTTTTGAGTATCAGTATTAACCCAACGGAAGATACCCCTCAAGTATTGAAAAAGTATGGCGAGACAATCTCTGCTAATAATAATAGATGGGATTTGTTAACTGGCGATAGTACGCAGATTTATCAACTGATCAATAAAGGCTTATTCTTGGATGCCATTAAGGGGACCGAGAATGGCGAAACAAAATTTAACTATAGTAATTTGTTTGTATTGATTGATTCGCAACATCGGATACGAGGATATTATGAAGCCACCAATAATGAGGCACTCTCTAAATTAGATGATGAGATTAAGGTATTGATTGCCGAGGAGTTGAGAAATATGAAGGACGGGCGGTGATAGTAATAACGTTGGCTCCTATGACGGAGTGGGAGTAACAATAAAAGAGTGGTAAAAATAAAAGAGTGCTAGAAAATGGAAGCAGTAGAGAAGAAATATAATAAATGGATCATTGTTTTATCGGTGGCTATACCCTTGGTAGTTGCCTTGCTTTTTGGGGTTAATTTAAGAAAGCTCGGTTATGATGTGAAACCTTTATCGTTTTTACCACCAATTTATGCGACTATTAATGGCATCACGGCTATAGTGCTGATCATTGCAGTATTGGCTATTAAGAACGGAAAACGAAAGCTTCATGAAAACTTAATGAAGTTTGCTATTTTCCTTTCTGTACTATTTTTGGGAATGTATGTTGCCTATCACATGACCGCTAATTCGACCGTTTATGGAGGTGAAGGAATTATCCGTTATGTCTATTATTTTATTTTGATTACGCATATCTGTTTATCGGTAATCATTATCCCGTTTGTGTTAGTTACTTATGTAAGGGCCTTAGCAGAGAGATTTGATAAGCATAAGAAAATTGCAAAGATCACTTTTCCGCTGTGGCTGTATGTAGCCGTTACTGGCGTGATTGTGTATTTAATGATTTCGCCTTATTATAATTTTTAAATCTCTTCACCTCAAGTAAGTTTATCCGTATATTTGCACCTATGTTTAAGAGAGTAATTTTTATACTATTTATCATAGTTTCAACTTTCGCTATTGTTCCTCGAGCACAGGCTCAATGCTCTATGTGTACCATTACTGCCGAGCAAGGCTCCAAAAACGGCAATACGCAGTCTAAAGGGATTAATGACGGGGTTATCTATCTAATGGCGTTTCCGTACATCCTTATCGCTGGCATCGGGTTATTGTGGTACCGTAACTATCGTAAAAAAGTTAACGAAGAACCTATCGCTTCATAAAGCGTACCTTAGCTAAAGATGAAGAAAACCTCTAAACTGTATGCTCTTGTACATGGAAAGTGTCCAAAGTGTAGAAGGGGTGATATATTTACAGGGAGTATGTACGGGTTCAACATTCAACGCACTAACTATAGTTGCAGCCATTGCAACCAGCGTTTTGAAATAGAGCCTGGCTATTTTTATGCAGCCATGTACGTAAGCTATGCCATGAATATGGCTGAAATGATTTCTACCGGCTTTGCCACTTATTTTTTGTCGGGCGGTAGATTAGATTTCGATGCAATCTGGATATATGTGGTTGCTATTTTACTTGTTTCGCTATTGTTATCACCATTCAATTATCGATATTCGCGTATTATTTTATTACATTGGTTGTCGCCAAAGATTAAATATAATGCGGCCTACGATCATGAGTAAGTGTAAAAACAAGAGCTAAGGTATGTTAAAAAAAGAGACCCTAGATTTTCTAGTGCTATTAAGCGAAAACAACAATCGCGAGTGGTTTGCCGAAAATAAGCAGTTGTATGAAGATGCAAAAACTGATCTATTGGAAATGATTAGCCAATTGATTAAAGAGTTTTCTGCTATCGACCCTCAGTATTCGGCAGATACCCAGCCAAAGAAGGCCTTAATGCGGATTTACCGTGATGTTCGCTTTAGTAAGAACAAAGAACCCTATAAAAAGAATTACGGCATTGCTTTCGATGTGAAGGCCTATGGTCCTAATACCCCAAGTTATTATCTTCATATACAACCTGGAAATTGTTTTTTTGGCGTTGGCTTTTGGCAGCCTGAACCGCAGATATTAAAAATGATCAGAGAGGAAATTGATTACAATGCTTCCGAATTTTTGAACATTATTGCATCAGCTGATTTTAAGAATACCTATGCATTAAGTCAGGAAGATAAATTAAAAAAGGCACCAAAAGGTTATGAAGTTGATCACCCGCAAATTGAGTTATTAAAATTAAAAAGCCTAATTGCCATTTATAAAATTGATGAGAAAGAATTTTTTAAGCCAACCATCGTTAATAAGTTGAAAACTGCTTTCAAAATTATACAACCATTTGTGCTATTTTTGAGAAAAGCAGTAGACCACTAATTACCATAAAATGAAAAACACTTTCTTAGCCCTATCTATCTTTCTTCTAGCTTCAACTATTAGCGCATGCGTAATTCTATCACCAAAAAAGTATAAATCCTTGTTAGCTAAGCAAGATTCGCTGAGTGCGGGATGGAGCGAGTCGCAATTAAAAGGTGAAAGCTTGGAGCAATTAATTGCTAGGTTAAGAAAAGATACTACCGGACTTAGTTCGCAATTAGCTGAATTGCGCGGGCAGTATGCCGATATGGATGCTAATTACAACAAATTACGCAGTAATAGCTCGTCAGAGATCAATAAACTTTCGGGTAACTTGGATAAACTTTCTGATGACTTAAAGAAACGTGAACAACGCTTAAAAGAGGTTGAGGAGATTTTACGTAAACGAGATGAAGCAACAAATCAGTTAAAAGCTAAACTGCAAGCAGCTTTATTGGGTTTTACAAAGAGTGGCTTAACAGTAGAAATTAAGAATGGGAAAGTGTATGTATCATTAACCGATAAATTATTATTCCCATCGGGAAGTATCATCATCGATGAGAAAGGAAAGCAGGCACTTACGCAGCTAGCTACAGTATTAAAGCAACAGCCAGAAATCAATATAGCGGTTGAGGGGCATACCGATTCGCAAAAGATCAATAACTTGGGCCAAATTAAAGACAATTGGGACTTAAGTGTATTGAGATCAACTTCGGTTGTTCGCTTTTTAACGGAAGAGCAAAAGGTTGAAAGCGTGCGAATGACCGCAACAGGTAAAGGAGAGTTTCAGCCGCTGGGTTCGAATGCAAACGCCGAAAGTAGGAGCAAAAATCGTAGGATAGAAATTGTGCTCTCACCAAAATTGGATGAATTGTATGATTTGATCAAGAAATAGGAACGAGCTTTAGAAGGGGCTTTCGAGCGATTTAAAACTTGGTAAGGTTAAATCTTTATCCGACAGCAAAAAGTCACTTTCTTTTATCGACGTTCCCCAATTGATCTGAAGGTCGGGATCATTCCAAACTACACCGAATTCTGAAGCTTTATCATAATAATTGCTTACTTTATAAGTGAAGATTGTTTGATCTTCTAAAGTTAAAAAGCCATGTAAAAAGCCAGGCGGCATCCATAATTGCCGATGGTTTTGGCCGCTTAATTCGATTGTAAAATGATGGCCATATGTAGGTGAATTTTTTCTGACATCAACAGCAATGTCTAGCACACTACCTTGAAGTACCCTCACCAGTTTGCCTTGTGCAAAGGGGGGCAATTGGCCATGTAGCCCTCTTAATGTGCCTTTTTGTGATAAGCTCTGATTGTCTTGGACAAAAGTGGCGTCAATTCCTTTTTCGGCAAATAGCTTGGCGCTATAGCTTTCGTAAAAATAACCCCTGCTATCTTTCCAGAGTTTAGGTTCAATTATTAATAAATCTTTAATAGGTGTTTCTACAAACTGCATACTAATCAACAAATTCCATCAGTGAACGAAAAGCAACAAATCTATTTTCAAACTTCGCCTGCACTTTAGCTTGTAAGGCCAGGGCAAAATTTGCTTGGTAATCTTGATAATCTTCTTGCGTTTCGGCAATATATTGTGAGCAGTAGGTAACACCTTCATTAGGAGAATCGACCACTTTTAACAAGCGGTTTGAAACGAATTTCCCTGTAGCCAGTACTTCAGGAATATGAACTTCTTTCATCCATTGCAGCCATTCTTCGGCAGCAGTATCTTCAATAATCACGGTTACATTGTATAATAGCATTTTGCAAAGGTAGTTAATTTGGTTCATTGAATTAGCCCAGGTTATCGCCCCGTAAGTTTCTAAATCTTTTTCGAGCTTCGGCGGTAAACATGCTTCCCGGGTAATCGGTCATCAATTTTTGATAAAGTGTTTTGGCTTGGGCTTGATCATCCAGTTTCTTTTCATATAGATCGGCTAACGTAAATAAAGCATCGTCTATCCAAATACTATCGCTATGCAAGTTAATGAGTTCATTTAGTACCTCAACCACTTTAGCCGATTCATTTGTTTTTAGGAAGATTTTAGCTTTAGCCATCAAGATATCATCAGTTAAGCTATTGTTAGGATATAGCAGGGAAATACTATCTAATTTTGACAGCGCCAATTCGGGCTTGTTTTTAAATTGGATCATTTCTGCTTTAGCGTACATCAATAGCGCCAGACTATCATTTTTGCTTTGTAAATTATCAGAAATTAATAAGCTGAGGTTCAGTGCATCATTTGCAATAAGTTGAGAAGTAGAGGCTTTTAACACATCGGCCTGTGACTTAGCATATCCAAAATCGCCTTGGTAAAAGGCGAGCTTGGTAGAGCGAAATTTGGCATCATTTCCGATTATTTGATTTTCAAACTGTTTTGCAACCTGCTCATAGATTAAAACGGCCTCCCAAGGTTGTTGAGTTAAAATATAGGTGTCGCCAAGCTCCAATTTTATACGTCCGATGTCCATTGGCGAAGTTCCAGGAATGGTGAGGCATTCTTCTAAAGCAAGCTCCGCTTTTTTAATGTCGTTTAGGTAATATGCCTGTAAATATGCCCAGCGTTGGAGCGCAAATAAAGTCTGCGAGCTTTTACCATATTCATCTAAGATGCTTTTATATTGATCGGCCAATAGGGCTATTTCCTGATTTTCATATTTGCCCGCAATGGCGAGTTCAAACCTGGTATTTACAAGATGGATTCTTGAGGCCAGATAAAATGGGTTTTCTTTGCCTTTTGTGATGATATATTCATAGGCCTTGATCGCAGTTTGATAGGCTTGATTTGCAATAAAAGTATTGGCAGTATTAAATAACAGCGCACCCTCGTCCTTTACCCGTTTATCTTGTGCAATTAATTGCCGAAGTGCCATCTCATATTGTTGCTGCTGCAAAAACTGCCAGATAAATAATTGATTAAAAACCTCGGAATCTGGTTCCTTTTGTATTTTTTTAAGTAGCGCAGTTTGTAACAATTGATAATCACTATTACCTTCAAACACTGATGAAAAAGCATTTTGTGCCTGTGGTAGCAATTGAGGAGTACTACCAAGTACTGTGATATATTCATCTATTAGCTTGATTTTGTTTTTCTTGAAACGGTAAATACTGATCAATTCATAGATAAATGCCTGCTCATCGCCCAATAGCTTTCTTCCTTGTAAAAATGTATTGATAGACATGTCATAGGCTTCAAAACGATAAAAATGATTGGCAAGTTCTCTGATGCTAAACTCGTCCTTTCGTACATTACTAATCACATCTAAAAAAACTTTATTTGCATCCGCTGTGCGGCCGTTTTCTAAGTATACTCTTCCTAATGCAACCGGGTATTGCGTTTTTAGTGGGTATTGTGGAATCAATTTCTTGATCATATTTTCGGCCTCTGTATATTTCTTTATCTTGATGAGGGAAGTAAAATATAGCTCAAAGTAATTGTCGTCTTTTGTTTGGTTGAAAAGCTTCTCCAATAGAACCGCAGCTTTATCATATTCTGCTTGTTGGTAGTATTGAAAAGCGAGTGCTTCATCGGCACGATCTTGTGCTTGAAGTAAGAAAAATGAAAAACTAAAAAAAATAAATAAGCTTAATTTCTTCAATAGCATAAAGGTTTTTTTTAGGTATAATTTTTTTAAAAAAATTAGTAAATGATAGCATAAAATAATACTATTGCTAAATTAACGAAACCATTACGATTTTTCATATGCTCCATTAAGAAATAGTTAAATCATAATAACTTCATCATGGATGAAAATTGGAACAGCGTATTCTAATTGTTACTCTTGGTTTTATTTGATTACAATGCAATCTTGCTACATTGAGTAACGAATGCCAGTTTAGTAAGTAACAATGTTAATGTTTAATGGCTTTTCCATTTTGGGGATATGTATTTTTGCCTCACTAAATAGTATGACGATTGTGAAGAAATATATTGGGCTTATACTGATTATATTACTGCTTGCCTGTAATGGAGAAAGTAATGTTGCAGTAATTCCTGTAGATAATTTTTTTAAGTCACAGGATAAAGCTACCTATCGTCTTTCGCCAGACGGTAAAAGTATTTCTTATTTAAAGTTGCAAAACAAAAAGCAGAACCTTTTTGTAGAAGATTTGGCAACTGGGAAATCTACTCAGCTAACACAACTTATTGAGAAAAATATTAGCTTTTATTCTTGGGTAAGTAACGACGAGTTGATTTATTATAAAGAGAAGGAAGGCAGCAGATATAAGGCGGATCTTTTCATCATCAACAAAGAAGGCAAGAACGAAAGGCAATTAAGTGTAGACGGGAAAACGCGGATTAGAATTTTAGAGGATAAACTTATTGATAATAATTATTTATTGGTATTGTCTAATAAAAGGGATTCTACAGTTTCTGATGTTTATCGTTTGAATGTTAGAGATGGTAAGATGAATATGGTAAGTCGAAATCCAGGCAATATTACAGGGTGGATGACTGACAGCAAGGGTAAAGTGAGGTTGGCCTCATCAAGTGAGGGTGGAAAGGAAACTTTGTTGGTTAGGCAAAATGAAGGTGAACCATTTAAACCGATGGTTACTATTAATTTTAAGACGACTTTTAGGCCAATTGCATTCTCGGAGAATGAGCCCAATATAATTTATGCTATCTCGGATATTGATAGGGATAAATCGGCCTTGGTGGAAGTTGATTGTTTAACGGGCAAAGAGCGACGCGTTCTGTTTGCGAATGATACACTGAATGCAGTTGATGCTCAATATTCGAAAAACCGGGGAGAAATGGATTATGTAGTGTATGAAAGCTGGAAAAAGCAGAAACACTATCTTAATGCAAATGCAAAAGCTTTTTATCGGAAGTTAGATAAGTTATTGCCCAATACCGAATCGCGCATTGTTGATCGAGATAAAAGTGAGAAAGTATTTGTGGTAAGAACTTTTACCGATCGTAACCCTGGCTCTTATTATTTATATACAGCAGCGAACGGTAAGCTAAAAAAGTTAACGGATATTAATTCGGCGATTAACGAGGCACAGATGTGTGAGATGAAGCCAATTAAGTATACTTCTAGAGATGGATTAGAAATTAATGGTTATTTAACCTTACCATTGAATTCGAGCGGTAAAAATTTACCTGTTGTGGTGATTCCTCATAATGGTCCAGGCTCGCGAAATAGCTGGGAATTTAATGCAGAGACGCAGTTTTTAGCAAATAGAGGTTACGCTGTGTTTCAAGTAAATTATAGGGGCTCATCTGGATATGGAAAGAATTTTTACGCTGCTGGATTTAAACAGTGGGGTGGAAAGGTACAAGATGATATTGATGATGGAGTGATGTGGCTAATTACCGAGCGAATTGCCAATCCGGAGAAGGTAGCCATTTATGGTACTAGCTTTGGTGGCTTTATTGCATTGAATAGTGCTATTAAAAGTCCAAAGCTCTACAAGTGTGCGGCCTCAAATTCTGGGGTGCTTAATTTGTTTAATTACCTAATTTCTATTCCTCCCTATTTTAGGAATAATTTACAAATGCATTATGATATTGTAGGAAATCCAGGTACTGATGCAGATTATATGCGACAGGCTTCACCAGTTTTTCATGCGGATAAGATTAAAGTGCCTATTTTTATTACGCAAAATATTAAGGATCCTAGGATTAATCCAAGTGATGCCATACGATTGGTTAAAGAGCTTAAGAAGCGAAATGTGCCCGTTACTTATTACGAAAAGGAAGACTCTCCGTTTTCAGCAAACCGAGAGGAAAGTAGAAAGAAGGTTTATGCTGCACTTGAGCAATTTTTAGAAAGCAATTTGAAGAAGAAATAAGCAATTCACCTAAAATGGCTTCAGAAAAGGATAGTGGTTATCGGAAGAATTTCTCATTGATTGTAACTTTTATTGTGCTAATCTCGGTGGTGTTTATACTCTCACTTTTTTTGGCCTATAATTTTAGCAAGAAGAATATTGAGAATGATTTTGTTTCGGCTAAAGCTAATGTGCTAGAAGCAAGCATTAAACCATACAACGATTTTTTCTTTAATAAACTTCAGGAAATCTCTTTTTATAATGGGTATCTGGATTCGGCCACTGCGGCTAAATTTGTCGATACCATTTTAATGGAATATCCATTTGTAGCTAAAGTTACTTTCTATGATACGGAGGTAAAGAATGAAAGATATGAAGGTTATCGCGTAAACGTAGGCGATTTTGCGATAGGTATCAAGAATGTGTATCATTTCGGGAAAACTGTACCGCAAGATTCAATCAAATCTTCTGAAGATAACAACACCAGGAAAACCATACCATCGGGTGATTTTAGTACGCTTTCTTTAAAGTTTATTACATTTATTCAGAAGTTAGATACAACGAAGGTTCCCTCTCAAGAAGATTTGTTTGGTAATTTTACCAATGTACAGGCCAACCACATCGATTATTTCAATATCCCTAGTTTTGAGCTGCTTAAAACCTACAAGAGGATGGTTGCCACAAAGCTGCCTTCTAACCCTATCTATCAGCTAGACATGTTTTCTTTTGAGCTTGATCAAAGCAAGATTAAAATAAAGAACACAAGGCCGCTATTGTACCAAAATATAAGGATTGAGCCCATTAGTTACGATCCATTGGTTACCTCATCTGATAATATAGCCGGGGAGATTACCCTAGGAGGACCGTTCTCTGATTATAAGCTATATTTTATTTCTTCCAAATCTTTTGTGAAGAAGGAGATATTTAGGGTTTTTTTACCGATAGCAGCTTTGTTGTTCCTGTTCTATGGCGTTTTGGTATTGGTGGCATTTCTGATTTACCGCAATTTGAACATTAACCATAAAATGTTCAAGCTTCAGTATGATTTTGTAACCAACTTAACCCACGAGTTTAAAACGCCGGTTAGCGTAATTAAAATTGCCGGAAATAACATCAAAAGCGCAACGAGTTTAACGGCCAGAGAACAGCAATTGTATGGTAAAATTTTAGATGAGGAAGCAGATAAGCTCAATGGTTTAATGAATAAACTATTAGCTTTTACGCAAATAGAAAACAAGGCAATAACCCTAAATAGAGACGAAATAAATATTGAAGACTTTATTGAGAGTACAATAGACGTGCATAAGCTGAAACATCCAGATTTTCAATTTACCTATGAAATTTCTGGACTAACAACATTTATAACTGATCCGGTTTTATTGGGAAGCTTATTTGATAACTTGGCTGAGAATGCCTATAAGTATTCAAATGAAGGAGAGAAGAAGCTGCATATTTCTGCGCGGCTGATTAAGGATAAAGTAGTGATACGATTTAAAGATGCTGGAATAGGTATTCCATCATCAGAAATAAATAATATATTTAAAAAGTTTTACCGTATTCAGAACCGATATAACCAAAATGGAAGTGTAGGTTTGGGTTTGGCCTTTTGTAAAGAACTAGTTAACTTTATGAACGGTGAAATTTCGGTTAGAAGTACGGTAAATAAAGGATCAGAATTTAAAATTGTACTACCATATATAAATAATTAAAGAACTAAATAAAGATGTCGAAGGGAATAAAAATATTAATCGTAGAAGACGATGAAAATCTTAGATTTTTAGTAGTTCACCGTTTGCAGGCAGAAGGTTACCAAGTGCTTGAGAATAGTGATGGTTTAACGGCTGTAGAAACAATAATGACCGAGAAGCCAGACATTGTACTGTTAGATTGGATGTTGCCTGGTAAGGAAGGAGCAGAGGTGTGTGAGGAAGTGAGAAAGGCAGGCTACGAAGGATTAGTCATTATGATGACTGCTAAAGCACAGGATGTTGATAAGATAGATGCCTATAATTTTGGAGCGTCTGATTATGTAACTAAGCCTTTTAATATGGATGTGCTCGTAGCAATGTTAGAAAGTAAGGTTAAATTCCTATTGAATAATGATCGCTCTGAAATACATCGTTTTGGTAACATGGAGCATCATCCTAATATCCATACGTTATTTCGTGATGGAAAGAAGATTGAGTTAACTATTCTCGAAAACCGCATTCTTTTATACTTTTTGCGCAATCCAAATAAAGTAATTAACCGTGACGAATTAATGTTGGTAGTTTGGGGTTATAATTCGGATGTGAATACGCGAACGCTAGACATGCATATTGTACGTTTGCGTAAGAAAATTGAATTAAATCCAGATAATCCACAATTATTACAAACTGTAAGGGGAATTGGCTATCGTTTTAATGCGGGATAACGTTAAAATCTTAAAGTAAACTTAGTCCCCACAGAATTACATATTGCAAGATCATTGTACCATCAAGAAAGAAGAAATAATAGTATTCGTTCTTTTTAAGATTTGACTTGAAAATTAGCCATCCTGTTAAGAAAATAGTTAATGCAATACCAATAACATCTAAATTAATTGTTTTGGTAAATAAGATTAACAATACGATATAAGCTCCCAATAAAGCCTGGCAAAAAATCCAGGCTTTTTTTTCGCCTAGCATTACTGGAATTGTTTTGAGTTCGTAAAGCTTATCTTGGAATAAATCCCTAATATCAAAAGGGATGGTGATTGCACAAATGAATAGAAAGCGCTTCGCGATTAACAGCACAGTTTCACCAAGCGACACCGAAATACCATAATTATTTTCTAATTCTACAATGGGCAGTAACACACAGCTTACAGACCATACAAAGGCAATTAGAAAGAGCTTAATGCCTGGCAAGTTCCTTAATCCGATTTTCCTTTGGTTAAAACTTAAAAAGGGGAAGTTATAGGCGACGGCAATTATCCCTACAAAACTCATCAGCAATTTTGCCTGAATGCTTAAGTATAATAACGTAATCGGTATTATGCAAAGTATAGCGATTAACGTGATGGAGATGATTAAACGATGATGTGAAAAAATCCATCTAACCCTTTTGAATGGCGATTTGCTTGGGTCTTTTGGTTTAGATAAGAGCATGCTCAGGTTATAGACGAGCAAGGTTGAGAAGAAAACAAAAGCAAGCACATAGTTGTCGGGCGGTAATTTAAGGAGATAATAAGTAACTAATCCTTGGGCTACCGCACAAAAAGCAATAAATAAATTGCTAAAAAGCAGAAAATCCAACGTAGAAAGGAGTGCTTTTTTGATCATCATTAAGATTGCTTTAACTCAAATATCGTAATTTCTGGCAAAATTCCTACACGACCTGGATAACCTAAAAAGCCATAGCCAACATTTACATAAAGCTGTTGTTGTTGTTCCTGATATAAACCGGCCCATTCTCTATAAATATATTGCACGGGGCTCCATTGAAATTCTTTTAAACGAACGCCAAATTGCATGCCATGGGTATGTCCACTAAACATGGCATCAATGTCCTTATATTTTTCAAGTACTTCACCTCTCCAATGTGATGGATCGTGCGATAATAAAAGTTTTACGGGAAGGTCTTCAGTGTTTTTTACGGCTTGTTCCATTTTCCCATACTTTGGAAAGCGTCCCATTCCCCAATTTTCAATCCCAAGAATTCCGATTTCTTCGCCATCAACTTTTAGCCTTCGATTTTCGTTCATAAGCAGATCGTAACCCATTATTTGATGGGTCTTAACCATATCCTGTAAGTTTTTTACCTTGGCGGGCGAACTTGCTCTGCCAAAATGATAGTCGCCGTAATCGTGGTTGCCCAAAGTTGAATATACGCCTAAGGGTGCCTTAACTTTAGCAAAGATATCTTGATAGTCCCTAACTTCATTTGTTAGATTGTTGACTAAATCGCCAGTGAAGAAAATGAAATCAGGTTTCTCGGCCATTAGCATTTCTACGCCACCTTTAACAGCTGTTCTATTGTAAAAGCTGCCCGAGTGGATATCTGATATTTGTGCTAATTTGATGCCGTCGAATGCTTTCGGAAGATTTGGGAGCACCAATTTAACCCGTTTTATATGGTAATCATAAGCTCCAGAGACGATGCCCCAGCTTAAAGAGCTTAAGGGTATTGCAGCCGCTACGAGGCCAGCTTTTGTTAAGAAGGCTGAACGACTGATAGTTTCGTTGTTTGGGTGGTTGGATGTTTGAGTGGTTGGATGTTTGGGTGCTTGTTTAGGTTTACTTAGTTGCTTTAGCTTAACGATTAATCTTCTGATGTCATCTATCAATAAAAATGGGAGCATAAACAGTTTCGCAACTGCCGATAAGAAGAAAGCAACTAGAATAACAGCTCTTAATGTTAAAAATAAGTTTAAAAATATGGACGCAAATACGCCAATAATTAAGAGGATATTAAAGGCCCACCAAATAATCTTGAAGTTAGCTTTTACTTTTGCAGACCATTTTTTAAAGGTGTTAATGATTGCTTTATAGCAGTAGAAATCAAGTAATAAAACTAAAAAGCAAATTACGAATAGAAAATATGGTCTCATTCTTCGTCCCCGTCCGCTAAGTCGATATTAAAAAGACTATCAAACATGTCAGAAAAACCAAAGCCATTGTTGAGGTAATCTTTGTTTAGTTGTGAAAACTCAGCTAAACCATGTAATACGAATTCCATTAATAATAAGCTTTGGTTTTCGCTTAGTTTAGGATGAAATTTTTGAACAAGTTCATGAAGTCCATCTACTTTCATTAACGTGCTTTTGTAATTTGGAAAGGTTAATTCATCGCCAACATCAATCGTATTGCCTTCGGTAAACCATTCGGTTATTTTGGTATATGGATTTGCATTCTTGCTTTTCTTTGCCTTTTCGGGGTCTGGAAAGTACCTCGCAAACAAATTTTTAATTGACTTACCAATTAAAGTATGTGCCACTTTTGCTGGTCCTTCTAGCTCCCCTTCATACACTAATTCTATTTTTCCGGTAACTGCTGGTATAATTCCACTAAGGTCGGCCAATCTAACAAAGGTAGTTTGTTCGTGGTTGATCAACATTCTTCGTTCGGCATTGCTGATTAGATTTTCGTATGCAGAAATAGTTAAGCGCGCCGAAACGCCTGATTTTTGATCAATGAATTCACTTTTACGGGCTTCGAAGGCCACTTGTTCAACCAAGTCTTTCAGTAGGCCATCTACTTCTATCTGTGAGCGCTGCTCTGGTGTGAGCTTAGCTTCTTGGAAGGTTATTTTTTTTGCTATTTCGACTGTTTTCGGGTAATGCGTTAAAATTTGGCTTTCTATTCTGTCTTTTAAAGGGGTAACGATACTACCTCGATTGGTATAATCTTCTGGGTTTGCCGTAAATACAAACTGGATATCTAAAGGTAAACGTAGTTTAAAGCCTCTAATTTGGATATCCTTTTCTTGTAGCATATTAAATAGCGCAACTTGGATTCTTGCTTGTAAGTCGGGCAATTCATTGATGACAAAAATGCTTCTATGTGCTCTAGGGATTAAGCCGAAATGAATTACTCGTTCGTCGTTATACGTTAATTTAAGTGTGGCGGCTTTTATGGGATCCACGTCGCCAATTAAATCAGCTACTGTTACGTCGGGTGTTGCCAGTTTTTCGGTATAACGTTCAGTACGGTGCTGCCATAAGATGGGGGTCTCATCTCCTTTTTGTGCAATTTCATTTTTAGCGAACCATGAAATCGGGTTTAGAGGATCATCGAATATTTCGCTACCTGCAACATAAGGGATGTATTCATCTAGTAGGTTTACCATTAAGCGGGCAATTCGTGTTTTCGCTTGTCCGCGTAAACCCAATAGTAACACATTGTGACGAGATAGAATAGCCGTTTGCAGCTCTGGAATTACTGTTTCATCATAACCCAATATGCCTTCAAATCCAGCTTCTTTATTTTGCAGCTGCTTGATCAGGTTTTTTCTCAATTCGTCTTTGACGCTGAGTGATGTATAGTTACTGGCTTTTAATTGGCCTAGTGTTGTTTCTTGCATATTGACTAATGTTGCGTGTTGCTTTATCGAAATGTTTTTCTTCTATTCTTAATATAATCTTCAAAGATATATTCACCTAAGCCAGTTAAAGAACTATAAAAAGCCCTGCCTCCATTTATTTGCGTAAACTGTCTCACAAATTGCTGTAGATAGGGGTCTTGAGCAATCATAAAGGTAGTGATTGGAATATTTAACCTTTTGCATTGCGCGGCCATATTTAGGGTTTTACCAATTACTTTACGGTCAAGCCCCATGCTGTTTTTATAGTATCTTCCATTTTCTTTTAGGCAGGTAGGTTTGCCATCGGTAATCATGAAGATTTGCTTATTGTGTGTTTTTCTTCGTCTTAATAAATCAGTTGCCAATTCTAATCCTGCTAAAGTGTTGGTATGATAGGGACCAACCTGTAAATAAGGTAGGTCCTTGACGGTTATTGGCCAGGCATCATTTCCAAATACAACAATGTCGAGCGTATCTTTTGGGTATTTTGTTTTAATGAGCTCTGCTAAAGCCATTGCTGTTTTTTTTGCTGGTGTAATCCTGTCTTCTCCATATAAGATCATCGAGTGCGAGATGTCTATCATGAGTACTGTAGAAGTTAGCGTTTTATAGTCTTTTTCTTCTACTTCTAAATCGCGTTCTGTTAGGGTGAAATTATTAAGGCCATGGTTAATTTGTGCGTTTTGGATGGAAGCAGTCATGTCGATCTGGTCTAAACTATCACCAAAAGCAAATTCCCGTCTATCGGCGTTTTTCTCTTCTCCAATTCCAGAAATGTTACTATTATGATTTCCTTTTCCAGCTTTTTTGAGTTTTCCAAAGATTTCTTCTAAGGCAGATTTGCGGATGGTTTGTTCTGTTTTAGCGGTAATTTTAACTTCTCCATTTTCTTCTTTGATGTAGCCTTTTTCTTTTAGGTCTTCAATAAAATCGCCCATGGCATAGTCGTTATTGGTAAACTTATATTGCTTATCCAATTCGTTCATCCAGGCTAAAGTTTCCTCTGCATCGCCTGCTGTATAGTTTAGCAGTTCGGTAAAGAGCTTCAGCATTTCGTCGAAGCCGCCTTTAGGGCGCTCATTTGCGAGAAAATTAGAAAAATGAAAACCTCTCATAATAGGATATTAACGAAATATCGAAGATAAAGGTTTATAGAAAAAAAGATATAAGCGCAAAGTCATTTTGAGCGCATGTTATTATAAAACAAACAAAGGTTATTCTGTATATTCGAATAACCTTTGTTTCTTGTTAATATAAATGACTGCCATTGAGGCACATAATTAATTGCCTGTATTATTTCTTAAAGCACTATTGTAGAAGCATAAGATGTGTTGGTGAAATTTGTTGCTACTCCATTGCAAACAACTCCTAATTCAAAAATATACTCACCATCAAGATTGTTAAATATCTGAAAATTAAAGCTTCTGCCATAAACAAAGAAGCCTGAAGAAGGGAAAGATGAAGAATAATGCCAGCTGTCAACATAATCATTTTTCTTATATCTAATTATCCAAATTTGATTTGCAGAATAATCAGCAGGCAAACGTACAATAATTTGATTATCCTGTTGTGTAAGTGTACCGCCATTTGGCGCGGCAAATTCGATTTCATATGGAAAGCTCATTTGCGCTGTGGGAGCTGTGCATTCTTGGGGATTAGTTTGGGCATTTGACGGTATGCTCACTTCTTTGGTGTCAACAATAGTTGTTAGGGGAATCGTAGCAGTAGAATATGATAATGTGACAGTAACAGTGTAGGTTTGTCCTGCAGTACCATTATAGGAATGGCTTGTGCCTCCAGCAAAAACATAAAAAGTATAATTTTCGAAACCTGAATTGTAATTTACCTTAGTAACAACAGATGCATTACTAGGAACATCATTAGGTTTTGTCCAAGTTAAGTTGATTTTTGTGCCGGTAATTGTTGAAGAAATAAATAATGGGTGTATGTAAGCAGTCTTAGTTGTCTTTTTAATTTTAAAATTTACTTGTGAATTCTCTAATTCAGGAAGTTCTTTGGTTTTTGTGCAACTCGTTAATTCAAGCAGAAGACAACAAGAAACAAATAAAAATAGGCTAGTTAAATTTTTCATATTAGATATATATAAGGTATAGTCAAATATAAGATTTTGGGTGCTTTTTGCAAGTGCTAAATTTATAAAAGGCCGTCAAGTTATTGGAGACCTTTTATTTTAAAATACCTAAATTTAGCTATGAGAAAATTTATACTTATTGTTTTGTTGGCTTTTTCAATTGGGGCACATGCTCAAAAATCAAACGAAAAGCAAAAAATATTGGATGTGTTAGAAAATCAACGCATTGATTGGAACAAAGGCGATGTAGAAGCCTATATGCAAGGTTATTGGAAAAGTGATAGCTTGTTATTTGTGGGTAAAAGTGGCCCTACTTATGGATGGCAAAAAACATTAGAGAACTATAAAAAGGGATATCCTGATAAATCGGCAATGGGCTTCCTAACCTTCGGAATTAAAAAGGTTGAACTCATCGCAAAGGATCAAGCTTTTGTATTAGGCAGCTGGAACGTAAAGCGTGAAAAGGATGAGCTAAAAGGTTATTTTACTTTGTTACTTCGTAAAATTGAGGGCGTTTGGAAAGTTGTGGTAGATCACAGTAGTTGAGCTTGAGAGCTTAAAGCGTGGAGGTTGGAGGCTTAATTAAATTAATTGCTCGATACTTTTTTGTAAAGTAGTATAACGAATATAAAGTAATTAGGCTTCCGATTATAGATAGAATTACAACGCTATTTGAAAAAAACGTTACCCAGTTAAGTTGGATCTTAAAAATTTCTTTACTTAGAAGCACACCTATGCTTCCAACATAGCCAAATGAATCGGCGATATAAATTAAGAATCCAACATTGCTGGCATACTTAAAGGTAGAAATTAATCTGTCGAAAAATACGGCATTGAAAGGGATATATACCATGTAAAGCCCTAAGCCCACTAGTGTCATCCACCATATGGGAGATAGGTAATTAACTTTGAAAAGGAGTGTGCAAGTTCCCGCTAATATAAAACCAACTAGGATGAAATAATGGGCAGTTTTTAATGCCACAAAGTTGTTCTTGATCAATACCATGCTTCCAATTAATAAAAGCACAATTAAGGTGATTGGCGTTTCAGTTTTAGAGAAAATAGCTGGTTGATTAAAAAAGCCCATTTCCTTCCACATCTCGGCACCGAAATTATCTCTAATATCTCTAAATATGGTAGCGAAACAGTAGATTATTACGCATGCAATGATGCCTCCGAGAAATTCTTTAATGAAATTGCTGCGATTGGTTCTCGACATTGGAATCCGTTCTGCTCTATAGGTTATGTCATCTGCAGTTGGCTGCGGGATCTGTTCCATTAAGTATACAAACAATAGGAGGGGGAGTGCAAATACCAACCCCGTATAAAATGGCACCCAAAACTCTGAAATACCAAAGCTAACCATTAGCCAAGCACCTACCGACTTTACAAAACCAGAAGCAAAAATAAAACTGACAGCTAAAGTAGCTCCTATAAAATCGGTGCTTCTGCGTCCTTCGACATAAGAAAATACTACACCCCAAAGCATTCCTAAAGGGAAGCCATTTAAAAAAAGGAATGCAATATTATAGGGAACAGGAATTAAGGCGAAAAAAAGCCAACAAAGCCAGGCAAATGCTGTTAACGTAAGAATTATTTTACCCCTTCCAGTTCTTTTTAACTCAGAAATATATTTGATGCCATAAAACTTAGCGAGTAGATACCCCAGCATTTGGCAGATAACCAAGACCGTTTTGTAGCTATAACCCGCAATTGTTATTCCGTCAAAAGTGGCAACGGTAAATGATTTTCGGAAACCAAAAATCATGGTGTAAGCCAAAAAAACCACTATCGCGGTATACAAGCCAGTTTTAATTTGCTTATTGTTTTTAGAGACTACTTTCACTAATATTCGGATAATTTATTTCTCAGCAGTTCCTCTTATCATTACTCCATTAGTTTTAGGGGCATGGTCTTTGGTGATAATTTTTACAATAGATAGATTTGGGGAATCGTTTTTCAAATTATCAAATTCACTCGTTTTGGTAACTACAATGCTGTGAACGGAGGACGATGGTAACTTAAAATACTCCGTATTTTTGATGAATTGATTGTCGACCATATAGATAACTTTAGTGCTTAATGCAATTCCCTGTGTTTTCTTGATTTCATCAAGATTGATAAAGTGATAATCTTTTGGGTTTTTGGTGGTAATAAATACGGCCCCACGTAAATTAGTAGTTTTATCTATGAAATCTTTCGCAACATAGACATCTTTAATATCATCAGGTTTAACATATTGCATGGTTAGTGAAGTTACCCTTACCGAATCGACAAAAATGACACTTTGATCTGGGTGCTGATGTATGGGAGTAGTTTGGGCAAAGCCCAAAGCAGAGGTACTCAACAATAAGCTCAGTAGATAATATTTCATAGCAATATATTTGGTTTAAGTTTAAAAGCTTGTAAACCAAATATATCTAAAATTATTTAGGATTTCCGTTAGGCGTTGCTTTTTTTATATAAAACAGTTATGCAATACTATTATAAAACACTTTGACAATCTTTAAAGATTGTCAAAGTGTTTTGCAGAAAATCGAAGCCCCTAAATATTAAAATATTCGAGACTAGCAATACTTTTGAATTAGCGCTTAATTAGCTGATTATGAGTTGACTTATAACAATTGGCTTGTAGTTGTATAGTTAATATCTATAGGTTAATGCAAAAATTATAGAGGGGGACTTTGTCAAAGTGTCCCTGCTGCATGAGTGATAAACTTATTTAGGATTTCCGTTACGCATTGCTTTTTCTGCAATCCTAACAGCGCCTTTTTCTCTCCAGGCTGCATATTTTTCTTTGAAAGTCATTTTAATTAAGCTATCAACAGCACCATGTCTAAATAAACTCCATACACTGGCAATTTTACGCGAGATTGATTGGTCCCAAGCTCTTAAACTTAGAGAGAATGATCCATCTACATACTTCATCCAGTGCCACATACCTGTAGGCATGAATAAAGTATCGCCATGTTCTAAAAAAACTTCATAGCCTTCCACACCTTTAAGAGCTGGGAATTTTTCGAAGTCCGGATTGTCCACCTTATAATCTTCTAAAGCATAAGTAGCATTAGGCAAACAATATAGACGATCTTTCCACTTGTAATCGAAAAGAATTATATGTTTTCGTCCGCCGAAATGAGTGTGGAAAATGTGTGGTAGATCAATATCGTAATGTAAGAATGTCACGGAATTAGAGCCTCCGAAAAACATAGCCGGCATACTTTCTATAAAACCACCCATTAAATCTTTAGGGATTTTGATGTCGTTGATTAAACTAGGAACTTTTTTAAATAAGTTGAAGAAAAAGATTCTCAGTTCAGTAGGTTCTCTTTTGATGAGATCTAAATAGTCGCCAAATTTCATGTGTGCTGTTGCTGCATTGATTGGCTTTGAAGGATCAGCTTTAGAGTTATCGTATAGTGGCACTTCAAGGTCGCCACCGATTTCCTTTAAATAGTCTGTTGTCCATTTTTCGCGAGCAGGCCAATCTTTGGTCAGCCCTTTAATGATCAATGGCTTTCTAGCGTCGAGGTAATTTTTTTTAAAATCCTCTCTGCTAATAGTTTCAACGGTGTCAACAGGTTTTAAAATGAAACTCATATGTTGTTTATCTATGTTATGCGAAGAAATAAAGAAATTATTTTCCTCCTCCACAAAAATGTAAATTAATATTTAAAAAAAATAATTCGCTTCATAAAATGTTAACAGTATGATAATAATCAAAAAGAGCATCCCTAGTTAAGGATGCTCTTTAAGATAGGTAAAATAAAATGTTATTACTTTGGCATAAGCACGGTATCAATTACATGGATTACACCATTGCTTTGGAATACATCTTTAATCGTTACCATTGATGTGCCTCCTTTTTCGTCTTTTAGCATCAAGTTTTTGCCTTCCATCCAAGCCCAAAGCTTGCCGCCTTGCACCGTAGTTAATATAGCTTTGCCCTTGCCAGCTTTAATTGCTGCAGCAATTTCTTTGCTACCCATTTTGCCAGCTACCACATGGTAGGTTAAAATAGTAGTTAACGTTTTTTTGTTTTCTGGTTTAACTAGTGTAGACACAGTACCAGCAGGTAACTTATCGAATGCGGCATTGGTTGGTGCAAATACCGTAAATGGTCCGGCACTTTTTAAAGTTTCTACTAAGCCAGCTGCTTTTACAGCTGCAACCAAAGTGGTGTGGTCTTTGGAGTTCACGGCATTATCAACAATGTCTTTTGTTGAGTACATTGCTGCACCTCCAACCATTGGATTTTTTTGGGCTTGCACTTGGGTGCTGATTGCCATAGCTACTACGACAACTACAGATAGGAATATTTTCTTCATAATTTTATATTTTATGAAGAGAGATACGGAGAAAGAAATAGCTTGGATTTTTTAAAGATGTTTTTTTAAGTAACCTTTGCTTTACGGATAATTTTAGCAAATAATTTTGGAAGGAAGCGTTTTAATAAAACGCCCTTGGTTTCTTTACCACCAATGTAAACCTCTTGTTTTTTGGCATTGATAGCTTTAATTATTTCTTGCGCGCAAACCTCGGGAAGCATGCCGTTTTCTTGAGCATGGTCCATTGTGCCTTGTGCATCACCATTTGCGGTTAATGCGTTAATGGTAACCTGCGTTTTAATAAAACCAGGGCAAACAATGGTGATGGCGATGTTCTGCTCGATTTCTGCACGTAGCGAGTCGAAATAGCCATGTAAAGCATGTTTTGAAGCAGAATAGGCAGAACGTAAAGGGGTGCCAAATTTTCCCACCAAACTGCTCACAACCACTAAGTGCCCCTTGCCCTGCGAGAGCATTTGAGGCAAAACAGCTTTGCTTAAAATTACTGTTCCCCAAAAATTAACATCCATTAAACGCTGCTCGGTAACTAAAGTAGTTTGCATGGCAAGGGCACGCTGACTAACACCCCCACTATTAATCAGGATATCGATTTTTCCGTAAATACGGGTAGCGTCCTCAGCGTTGCGGGATAAAGCAGCGTGATCTGCTAAGTCTACAGGTAAAACATGCACATTAACCTGGTCCGAGCATTTAAATTTAACCTTAAATAGTTCGTCGCGGTTGCGGGAAGAGATAATCAATTTAGCACCTAGCGCACTTAATGCATATGTTAAGGCTTCACCAATACCTGATGATGCCCCCGTAATCCAAATAATCTTATTCTTCATGTTGCGGTATTTTGAGGGTGACTTCGTAAGTCGGTTTACTTACGAAGTCGGTTTACTTACGAAGTTAAGTCATCTTCAGTAAAAAGTTCCACTGCTAAGCCATCTGCAAATAGTTTTCCAGTTTCGCTTAAAGTAATTTTATTGTCTAGCTTTATGAGTTTACCATTATCAATAAATTCTGCGGCTTGCAACAAGGTTTGCTCAGTATAATATTTGCCGAAATCTACGGTTATTTTGGCTAAGTCTACTCCCCATTGTGTACGCAGGGAAGTCATAATGTATTCATTAAATTGATTGGTAATTGAAAGCTCTTCAATTGTTTCCGGAAGGGTAAGACTATTTAAGGCTGCTAAATATTTCGCGTTATTTGCCACATTTAAATAGCGCGTAGCTCCGTTAAAGCCATGCGCTGATGGACCGATACCTAAATAAGGCACGCCACGCCAATAGTTTGTATTGTGCACGGCGTAACGACCTGGTAAGCTATAGTTTGAAATCTCGTAATGTTCAAATCCACCTTTAGTTAAATGCTGACTGAGCATTAAAAATTGGGCGGCGCTTTGCTCATCATCTAATCCTGGTTGCTGACCTTTTTTAATGGCATTTGCTAAAGCAGTTCGAGGTTCGACGGTTAATGAATATGCAGAAATGTGGGGTGTTTTTAATTCGATTGCCTGTTGAATATTTGCTAACCATTTTTGATCAGTTAATAAAGGGTAACCATAAATTAAATCAATACTTAAATTTTCGAACCCCGCATCCTGACTCCTTTTAATACAACTTTCAGCCTCAGTAGCAGTATGGGCCCTGTTCATCCAAATTAGATCTTCTTCAAAAAAAGATTGAATGCCAATGCTAAAGCGATTTACAGGTAGCTGCCTTAAAGAAACAATTTTTTGCGCATCTAAATCATCTGGATTTGCCTCCATGGTAATTTCGGCATTGCTAGCAATGGTAAAATGGGTGGTTAGGGCATTGAATATCTTTTCGTAGGCTTTTGCTGATAAAACAGAAGGTGTACCACCACCGAAATAGATACTTCCAATGATTTCCCCTTGTAAACGATCTCTCTTGAGTTTAATTTCTTGGCAAATTGCATCCACCATTTCATCGGCATACTTTAATGAAGTACTGAAATGGAAATCGCAATAGGTACATGCTTTTTTACAAAATGGAATATGAATATAGATACCGGCCATGTTATGAACTGTGGTTAAGCCTAATCAGCTTATGATATAATATTGTTTTTACGTAAGAGCCTAAAAATTGAAAGGCAATAAATACACTGTTTACTTGGAGGTCTCCAATGACAGACCGGACAAAGGTAAACAGATAGAGCGTAGGATTAGCAATGATATTTGCCTTTTGCTAATTAAGTAAACCATATTTCACGTTTTTTAACATTTATTAATTTTGTAATCAGTTATTTTTAGGTAGTTTGTCCTTAATTAAACACCTAATTTATGCGTCTTTTTTATAGCTCTACAGTCTATATCCTTGTTTTCTTGGCTTCCCTGCACGCAATGGGTCAAACGAACAGCAAACAAACACCAGTTTTAAATGCATCAGTTAAAGAATTAGCTAATTTAGGCAAAGTTTGGGGCCTGCTAAAATATCACCATCCAGCGGTTGCCAAGGGAGTACTGGACTGGGATGCTGAATTGCTAAAAATATTGCCATTGTATTTACAGGCGGCAGATAAAAATACGCATAACCAGATCATCTTAAAAATGATTAAAGACCTAGGCCCAGTCACCACTCCATCGAAACCAGATAGTGTAATCAGTAACCTGAAAGAGAAACCCAATTTTGCCTGGATCCAGAAAAGTGGTTTTTCTTCTGAGCTATCCAACATACTCCTAGATATTTCTCATAACCATATTGCCGGCAAGCAAAAATACCTCAATCCTTACACCATGGATGGTGCAACTATATCTTTGATCACCAATGAGTTGTCGTACGCGCCGGTAAATGAGTTAACACAGGGGCATAAATTGATAGCCGTTTTCCGTTATTGGAACATTATCGAATACTGGTATCCGTACAAATATATGACGCCAGAAAAATGGGAAACTTATCTCGAGAAGTTTGTGGCTGAAGCATTGGCTTCAAAAGATGATCTTTCGTATCTATTGATGGTCCAGAAGATGGTTGCAACCATTCGCGATAGCCATGCCTATGCAGCTTCAAGGAAAAGCCAACAAATGATTGGCCTGCGAGTACTGCCATTCACGGTTAAATTTATTGGTGATCAAGCGGTTATCAACTCTGTTGATACAGTCGTTTATGGACTTGGCAATATTAAAAGAGGGGATGTGTTAAGAACTATAAATGGTGTTGCTGTGAGCAAGCTCCTAGCTAATAATAGACCCTATATATCTGCATCTAATGAGGCTGTAGTAAAACGAGAAGTTGCAAAGTTGTTAAACCGCTCGGCAGATTCGCTCGTGAAAATCACGGTAGCTTCTGCTGATGGATCGACAAAAGAGATGTTGCTAAAAACTGCGCCAATTGGGGCGGGTTTTGGTGCCAAGAAATATGATTTTGCACATCAGCGCGACTCCACCTACTTTATTAAAGACAAAATTCTTTATATAAACATGGGCAAGTTTATGAACGTTCATGCTAAGGCAGTAATCCCTTTGATCAAGGAATTAAAAGGGATTGTAATTGATGGAAGACAATATCCTCCAAAAGGAGGAGGAAGCATCTCTATGGTTTTGGATGAGGCATTAATGGACAAAAAAAGGGACTTTGTTATATTTTCAACAGTTGTTGAAGGCTATCCTGGATATTTTAAGTACACAGAACCTATGCAGTCTGGTGCAGACAACCCAAATTATTTTAAAGGACTTGTTACTGTGCTTGTTAATGAAGAAACGCAAAGCACCGGAGAGTTTATGACAATGGCTATGAAGGTCATTCCAAATATGAAGGTTGTAGGCTCGTCAACGGCGGGGGCTGACGGAAACGTTACCCAAGCATTTCAGCTTCCTGGAGGTGTATCTACTGTGTTTACGAGCCTAGGTGTTTATTATCCAAATAAGAAGCAAACGCAACAAATAGGTATTGTACCGGATGTAAAGGTTGCTCAAACGGTGGAAGGTTTTAGAAATGGCAAAGACGAAATGTTAGAGAAAGCGTTGAATTTGATCAGGGAATTTAAAAGGAAGAATTAAATAAAATATACATGCTATAAATTTAAAATATTAAGAACTAGCTTTGCATCAGCTATTACTTGATCATATTTATGTACCAAAAGCTTATTCTGTTTCTTCTTTTAGGCGTTTTGGGTTTCGGCGATTGCACTTATGGACAACAACAAGCTCGTGTTGATTCATTGTCCCAACGGCTAACATTGGACACCAATAGTTTGGATACAGCCCGTGGGCAAAAGCAAAGCGTTAGAGATACCATTGCCCCTGTACTGCTTCGTGCCCTAGATTCTTTACAGCGAGTACAATATGATGATAGTGTAAAAAGGACTTTTGGATTTCCCTTCTTTAATCTTCAAGATGCGATTAAGAATTATAAGCGTGCTGGTCAGATACCCCAGTATCAGGAAGGGAAGCCTATTGAAAGGAGAGAGCTCTGGATTATTGCTTCAATAGCATTTCTGCTTATTTTATTCGCCATTTTAAAGAATTTTTTTGACAAGCAATTAACCTTGCTTGTTCAATCGTTTTTCAGTAACCGTGTATTAAGCAATGTTAATAAGGAAGATAATTTATTTACTTCGTGGCAGTTTTTATTATTATTTCTTCATTTTGGTTTTACAATTGGTTTATTTTTTTACTTAGTAGGTCAGTCCAAAGAGCTAAGTTTTGTGAAAGATGGCTTTCAATCTTTCATCAGTATATCTATTGGTATTGTTATACTTTATGTGTTGAAAGTTGTGGTTTTGAAAATGCTTGGTTTCTTTTTTAATGTGCAAAAGCCTATTAATGAATATATTTCTATCTTATACCTGACCTATTTTAATTCATCATTTTTGTTTATGCCATTGGTGATTGCTTTTGCTTTGTCGCCAGCCCACTATGGCAAATTTTATATGGCAACTGCGATTATTTTGTTGGCAATTATATTTGTTTTTCAGTTGATTAGAGCAGGAATTAATATTTTATCTCAAAATCGATTTTCAAAAGTCTATTTATTATTGTACTTTTGCACCCTCGAAATTTGCCCTATATTAATATTAATCAAGGCAATAGGATTTTAAGCGGTAATTATTTAAAATGCAAGAAAAGAACGAAGATAGGGTGCTAAAGGTAAAAAGTATATTGATTACATTGCCAAAGCCCGAAACAGAAAAATCACCTTATTTTGACTTAGCGAAAAAGTATAATTTAAAAATTGATTTTAGATCTTTCATTCACGTTGAAGGAGTTGCAGCAAGAGATTTTAGAAAAGATAAGGTTAATTTAGCGGATTATACAGCGGTGGTATTTACCAGTCGCAATGCGGTTGATCATTTTTTTAGGATTTGTGAGGAAATGAGGTATGAAGTACCGGCTGATCTTAAATACTTTTGTATTTCGGAATCAACAGCGTTATATCTGCAAAAGTATATCCAGTACAGAAAGAGAAAAATCTTTTTCGGGAAACAGACTGCTTCTGACTTAGCAGAAGTTTTGAAAAAGCATGCGACAGAAAAATTTCTTTATCCGTGTTCTGATGTGGCTACTGAAGATACCATGAATTTCCTTCAGAAAAATGGCTATGATGTTACGCCTGCTGTTTTATTTAGAACGGTGGTTAGTGATCTTTCAGATTTGGCAGAGGTTTTTTATGATGTGATTGCCTTTTTTAGCCCTTCAAGTATCCAGTCTCTTTATACCAATTTTCCAGATTTTAAACAGAACAAAACCCGGATTGCTGCGTTTGGATTAAATACCCATAAGGCAGTTAAAGATGCTGAACTTATTGTAGATATTGCGGCGCCAAGTCCAGAAGCTCCTTCTATGATTATGGCAATTGAGAATTACATTAAGAAATCTAATAAGTAGTAAGCCATATTGGCTATTAAATTTTCTTAACAGAACAAGAACATAAAGTAAAAGTTAATAGCGAGCAATCTTCAAGATTTTAGTATATTAGAACCCGCAAGCATTAGTTTACGGGTTTTTATTTTAGCTCTTTACGCAATTGTCAAATTGCAATCAGGGTACCTACTGTGATACCTCTCTTTGTCCATTCCTAAAGAAGCTATACACTAAAAACAGTGTATGGAAACAAAAGACAACGATTTAATTTATTCAGAACGGACGAACAAGAACCAGCAATTTGATAAGCGGTTAATACAGCATATCTTAA
>Ga0308157_10001421_pt1 | contig 49742 bp, 43 predicted proteins | sample PhyBR1_FD_201035 | JGI IMG/M metagenome (GOLD analysis project Ga0308157, IMG submission 201035) | Phyllosphere microbial communities from UC Gill Tract Community Farm, Albany, California, United States - DLSLB.R1 | ecosystem: Host-associated > Plants > Phyllosphere > Unclassified | place: USA...
TAACGCCGAGCGGCCACATCTGTCCCTTAAAATGCAGACGCCCGATGCGGTGCATCGAGCGTCTTTGGCCGCCTGACGGCGGCCAGTCCATCCGCCACAGGTGTCAACCTATGGCAGGACGGGTCACAGACCATTACGTGTGTCGCCGACCGGGGCCTGGTGCCTAGAACGCGGCCGAATAGCGCAGCGCCACCTGGCTCAGGTCGCCCCGCGGCCCGAACCGCTGGTCGTAACCGAACGCCACCCGCGTATTGCGGGTCAGCCACGACTCCACCGACAGCCCGAGCAGGCCACCCGATCGAGCCGGCTGCAGCCCCGCCATCGGCGCCCAGGCATCCACGCCGACGAAACTGGCGTCCTGCGTCAGCCCATCACTGGACAGCAGCTGCTGCCATTCGGCATAGCCGCGCAGCGCCCAGCTGCCCCACTGGCGTTCGGCGCGCACGCCGGCCAGCGCCTGGCTGCGCGTGCTCACCCCGCCCTGGGTGCGCAGGCCAAAGCCCAGCCCGCCCTGTTCGCTGAAGCTGTCGCTGTCCACGCGGGCGTAATCGGCCCCCAGGTACGGGGTCAACGAGGCGCGGCCGTCGCCAAGGCGGTAGCCGGTTTCCACGCTCGCCGCAGTGAACTGACCGCCGTAGCGGGCATTGACCCCGTACTGGCCGGCACCGAGCAGCAGCTGGCGATCGATTTCCCGGGTGAACTGGCCGGCCCCCAGCTGGCCCAGCGCATAGGCCCGCCCGGTACCCCAGCCGGCATACATCTGCGCCTGCGACTGGCGGTCGCGGCCACGGTCACTGCCCCAGTCGCGGCTGTTGTGGGTGCGGGTTTCGCCGAAGGCAAAGCCCAGCACGCCGTTGCTGCCGAAGGCCATGTCCTGGCCCATCATCCAGCCACGGGTATCGGCGCCGCTGGCCGAGAAGCTGCCCTGCCCGACCTCGCCGAGCTGGTTCTGCCAGGCCCCGCGCAGGCGCGGTGCGCCCTGCACCTGGCCGAACCGCGCCGACAGCGCGCGGCGGTTGAGGTCGACGCTGTCGAAGGTGGCCGCGGTGGCCAGCGCATGGGCCTTGCCAGACAAGCTGTCCAGGCTGGCCTGCAGCGCCTGGTTGCCCTGCACCTGCTGCAGCTGACCGGCCGCATCCGCGAAACCGCCGGTGCCGTTGCCGCTTCCCGTATCGAGTTGGACGAACGCCTGTTCCACACGGTTGGCCGACGCGATGGCCACGGCGTCCAGGCCCGCAGCGCTGGCGGCCGAATTCACGTTGACCCGGTTGATGTTCAACCAGGCCGTGCTCGCGTCGTAGGAGAAGTTGGCATCGAGCAGGGTGACCGGGCCGCTGAACTCCAGGCCGCCGAAGGCGCCGCTGATCCCCGTGCCGGCCTTGATCAGCGCCTGGCGCTGGTTGTTCTGCGGCACATAGCCACTGACCGCACCGACCACATTGACGCGCCCGCCTTCCAGGCTGGCATGGCCGGTCACCTGCAGTGCGGGCGCGCCCAGCGTGGTGACGTAGCGGGCATTGGCCCGCTGCACGTAATCGCCGTCGATGACCGCAGTGGTATTGGCTTCGGTGAGCACAACGCTGCCGTTGTTGTCGACGATGCCGGTAATGCGCGTGGTGCCGGTACGGAACTGCAGTGCGCCGAAGGTGCCGTTGCCGGATGCAGGACCGACCAGCACCACCGAGGTGAGCGAGGCACCATCACGCAGCGCCAGCGTGCCACGCTCGATGCTGGTCAGGCCGGTATACGTGTTGGCGCCGGACAGCACCAGCGTGCCATCGCCCTGCTTGGTCAGCCCACCGTCGCCGCTGATGTTGTTGGCCCACACCGTGCCCGATGCCGACTGCGCAATGTTGATCGTGACGTCGCCCCAGTCGAACCGCCCCGGCCCGTTGATGGCCTTGGCGATGTTGAGCAGGCCGTAGCCGAAGGTGCTGTCCACGCCGGGCGCGCCCAGGTCGGTGGCGGTGCCCAGCAGCGTCTGCCGCACCAGGTCGTTGCTGAAGTACGGGTACTTCTGCCAGACCAGCGCGGCGACACCGGACACCAGCGGCGCGGCGAAGGAGGTGCCATAGTTCCAGAGATAGCTGGGGGTACCGCCAGCGGTATGGGCCGGATCGACGTACACCGCCGCGCCCGGGGCGGCCAGGCAATACCTGGCGGCAACGCCGCAGGCATTGGCGTAGGACGCCAGCTTGCCGGGACTGTTGGAATCGACGGCGGTGACGCTCAGCCAGCCGCGCTCCAGGTCGGCCGCCGGCAGTGTGCCGTTCGGGCCGGGCTGGCTGGGCAACGCCGCCATGCTGGACGGGTGCGGCTTGCTCTCGTTGCCGGTGGCGAACACCACCAGGCCGCCGTGGTTGAGGATGAAGGGGCGGTATTCCTGGGCGATCGGCGCGGTGGCCGCCGGGTTGGTCCAATACACACCGCCCCAGGAGTTGTTCATGACCTTCACGCCCTGGTTCATCAGGTCCACATGGACCTCGGCCAGGCCCAGCGCGCCGTTGACTTCATTGCCGCTGCCCGAGCCATCGTCGGTGGGCCGCTTGTCGGCGATGATGCGCGCCGACACGATCTGCGCGCCGGGGGCGATGCCGCCCTGCCAGGTGCCCACGGCCGCACCGGCGACCAGTTCGGCCACGGCGGTGCCATGCCCGACGACGTCATCGACGTTGAGGTTGTTCACCCGCGGATCGACGTAGGTGTAGTTGGCCAGCACGCGCCCGGCCAGCGCCGGATGGTTGCGCATCACGCCGGAATCGACGATGCCGATGCGCACGCCGCTGCCCGTCAACCCGGCACTGCGCGCGGCGCCGGCCTGGGTGATGGTCAGGTGCGCATCGAAGGCCGGCTGCGTAGGCGTGGTGGTCGTGGGTGGAGGGGTGGTAGGAGGCGTGGTGGGAGGCGTGGTCGGGGGGGGATCGATGCGGACATTGCCGCCCCCCCCACCACCGCCACACGCGCCCAGCGCTGCCGCGAGCGCGGTGACCAGTACGGATCGACCCACTACTGCCTTGTTCATCCTTGTTTCCCCAATTGACGTGTTGTTCGCCCCCGTCTAGCCGGTCCTCCTGGACCTGGCCCGGCGGCAAGTGCCAAGCCTCTATACTTGGCCGGTAGTTCGCAGTCTGCCGGGAAAACCCGCTGCCGCCAATGGCATGCGGTCCCACTCTTGAAACCTGCTCACGCACCAACGAGATTGCCCATGTCCAACATCGTCATCGCCGCTGCCAAACGCACCGCCATTGGTTCCTTCCTGGGCCAGTTCACCGGCGTACCCACCCCGACCCTGGGTGCCACGGCAATCGCGGCGGCACTGCAACAGTCCGGCATCGCGGCGGCCGATGTGTCCGAGGTCATCATGGGCTGCGTGCTGCCGGCCAACCTGGGCCAGGCGCCGGCGCGCCAGGCGGCGATCGCGGCGGGCATTCCGGTTTCCACCGGTGCCACCACCCTCAACAAGGTGTGCGGTTCGGGCATGAAAGCCATCATGCTGGGACACGACCTGATCAAGGCCGGGTCGGCCAGCATCGTGGTGGCCGGCGGCATGGAATCGATGTCCAATGCGCCGCACCTGCTGCCCAATTCGCGCACCGGCAACCGCTTCGGCAATTTCCAGGCGGTCGACCACATGGCCCATGACGGCCTGGTCAATGCCTACGACGGCAAGGCAATGGGCGAATTCGCCGAAACCACGGTGGACAAGTACCAGTTCAGCCGCGAGGAGCAGGACGCCTTCGCCATTGAATCGGTGCGCCGGGCGCAGGCCGCCCAGGCCGACGGCGCCTTCGCCGACGAAATCGTTCCGGTGAAGGTGGCCGGTCGCAAGGGCGAGGTTGAGTACAGCCAGGACGAACAGCCCGGCCGCTCGGACATCGCCAAGATTCCGACCCTGCGCCCGGCCTTCAAGAAGGACGGCACCGTCACCGCGGCCAGCTCCTCGAGCATTTCCGATGGCGCTGCCGCGCTGGTGCTGCTGTCCGAGGACGATGCTGCGGCGCGCGGGGTAACGCCGCTGGCGCGGATCGTGGCCCACGCCACGCATTCCCAGGAACCGGAGTGGTTCACCACCGCCCCCATCGGCGCCCTGCACAAGGTGCTGGAGAAAGCCGGCTGGAAGCTGGACCAGGTCGACCTGTTCGAAATCAACGAAGCCTTCGCGGTGGTGGCGATGGCCCCGATCCGTGAATTGGGCATCCCGCACGAGAAGGTCAACGTCAACGGGGGCGCCTGCGCATTGGGCCATCCGATCGGCGCTTCCGGCGCACGCCTGGTGGTAACGCTGGTCAACGCATTGCGCACGCGCGGCGGGAAGCGCGGCGTCGCCACCCTGTGCATCGGCGGCGGCGAAGCGACGGCCATTGCCATCGAATTGATTTGATTGAACTTAACGCGCATTTCGCAAAAATGAATGCGCGATCGCTTGACAGCCAAACGTGGCTTGTCATCATGTTGCCGGGCGCGCAATAGCGCGTTGCCTAATCTAACGACGAGGATTCACACAAATGAGCATCAACAAGCTGCTGATCGCGATGGCCCTGGGCCTGGCTCTGACCGCCTGCTCGAAGCAGGAACAGGCTGCTGACGCCGCTGCTTCGGCCAACGAAGCTGCCGCTGACGCCCAGGTCGCCGCCGACCAGGCCGCTGCTGCTGGCGCCCAGACCGCCGACGCTGCCCAGGCTGCTGCCGACACCGCCGCCACCGCCGCCAACACCTCGGCTGACGCCGCTGCCCAGGCTGGCGCTGCTGCCACCGACGCTGCTGCCGACACCGCTGCAGACGCTGCCAAGGCCGGTGAAGCCACCGCCGAGCAGGCCAAGGACGCTGCTGAAGAAGCCAAGAAGTAATAACTTCTTTCTTCACGCAAGTCTGAAGAAGCCGCTGGTTCGCCAGCGGCTTTTTCTTTGGGCGCATTCCAGTGGGGCTGCGGCTGCCCGATCCGCAGCGACCCGGTCTTCACGCAGGCATGAATAGGCTGGCTTCCCCTACGATCCCGTATTGGAGACCGCCATGAAGATTCGTCCGTTCACCACGTCGCTGTTGGCCGCCTCCCTGCTGCTCGGCCTGGCCGCATGCAAGGGCCCGGAAGCCGAAAAGGCCCGCGGCGACGCCGCGCAGGCCGCCGACAGCGCCAATGCCGCCGCACGCGAAGCGGTGGACAAGGCCGCCGCCTCCACGCGCAACGCCGCCGACGATGCCGCTGCCGCCTCCGAGCGCGCCGCCGCCGAAACCCAGCAGGCGCTCGACCGCGCCGCTGCAGCCACCTCCGAAGCCGCTGGCGAAGCCAAGACCGCCGCCAAGGATGCGGGCGTGCACGCCAGCGATGCCACCGCTGATGCCGCGCAGAAGGTGGCCGACAAGGCCCGCGACGTGGCCGATGAAGCAAAGAAGAACGCTGACGAAGCCAAGCGCTGAGTCTGGCGTTTCCGCAGCACCCGGAACGCCCCTTCGCGGAAGGGGCGTTTTTTTATGGTCTTTCTTCCATACAAGGGGAGCGTCTTTGTTGCGAGGCCGTCGCCGCGTAAGCACGACGCTGCGCGGGCGGGCATGGATCGGCTGGCGTCTCCGATCAGGCTGGTCGCGAGCATGAGGGCCCCGTAGCAGCCGGTAGGCCCCTGGCGCAAATGTCCCCCGGCCGCTGGGCGGCCTCCTCCTTTATTTTGCCCAGGGGCCTACCGGCCGCTACGCGGCTCGGCTTGCGGTTAGCAGGTAGACGCGACGCCTTTTGGGCGGTGATCGGTGGGTCGGGCGTTGGCTCCCCATGCCCTTGGAGGCGAAATAAAGGAGGAGGGGACGGCCGCAGGCCGACGCGGGGGGACATTCGCCGGAAAGGGTCTGGGGAGCCAGCGCCCGACCCGCCGATCAACCGTTCGCACCAAGAGCGCCACCACCGAGTGCGTCACCACCAACGGTGATGACCTATGGCAGCGCCCGCGCCAGCACCGCCGCTGTGTCCAGATCCGCCGGCAGCGTCCCGAATGCCATGCCATGCTGGCCGCCCAGCCGCGTGCGCACGAACGCGCCGGCGATCGGGCTGTTGGCACGCAACAACACCGCCGCCTGCAGCAGCAGCGCCAACTGCTCGGTGATGCGGCGCGCCTGTGCCTCGCCCGGCGACGTCGCCAACACACTGCGCAATGCCTGCAACGCCGCATCGTAGATCGCGTCGCGCCCCGCCACGGCATCCAGTTCGGCATCCAGCACCGGGGCCACCTGCGGTTCGCGCGCCAACGCGCGCAGCACGTCCAGGCACTGGATGTTGCCGCTGCCCTCCCAGATCGAATTCAACGGGGCCTGCCGGTACAACCGCGGCAGCATCGACTCCTCCACGTACCCTGCGCCACCCAGGCATTCCTGCGCCTCGTTGACGAACACCGCCGCGCGCTTGCACACCCAGTACTTGCCCACCGCCGTGGCAATGCGCGCGAACGCCGCATCGACGCTGCTGTGGCGCGCCCGATCGACCGCACCGGCCACGCGTATCGCGAAGGTGGTGCCCGCTTCGGATTCCATCGCCAGATCGGCCAGCACATTGGCCATCAGCGGGTGGTCGCACAAGCGCTTGCCGAAGCTGGTGCGGTGCCGGGTGTGGTGCAACGCCTGCGCCAGCGCCATGCGCATCTCCGCTGCCGCACCCAGCATGCAGTCGAGCCGGGTCATCATCACCATGCCGATGATCGTGGCCACCCCTCGCCCCTCCTCGCCCACCCGGCGGGCCCAGGCGCCACACAGCTCCACCTCGCTGGACGCGTTGGACCAGTCGCCCAGCTTGTCCTTCAGCCGCATCAACCGGAACGCATTGTGGTTCCCGTCGGGAAGACGGCGCGGCATCAGGAAACAGCTCAACCCCGTCGGGGCCTGCGCCAGCACCAGGAAACCGTCGGACATCGGCGCCGAGAAAAACCACTTGTGTCCCACCAGCCGATAACTGCCGTCGGCCTGCGGTTCGGCACGCGTGGTATTGCTGCGCACATCCGAGCCGCCCTGCTTCTCGGTCATGCCCATGCCCAGCGTGATGCCGGCCTTGTCGGCGATCGGCACATCGCGCCGATCGTAGTGCGGGGCCGCCGCCTTGTCGGCCCACTCGGCCAGCGCCGGGTCCTGGCGCAGCACCGCCACCGCCGCATGCATCATCGTGAGCGGGCAACTGGTGCCTGCATCGGCCTGGTGATGCAGGTAGCTCAGCGCCGCGCGCGCGACATGCGCACCGGCCGTGCCATCGTGCCAGGACAGCCCGGCCACGCCGTGCACCTTGGCCGCGTCCATCAACTGGTGGTAGGTCGGATGGAACTCGACCGTGTCGATGCGATGCCCCTGCGCATCATGTGTGCGCAGCCGCGGTTTATCGCGGTTGGCATCAAACCCCAACCCATACAGCGCATCGCCGGCCAGGCCACCATAGCGCGCCAGCGCGACAGCAAAGCCGTCGCCGCCTTCGCGCTGCACCGCCTCGGCCAGGGCCACATCATCGGCCCACAGGTTGCGGCCACCGAACGGCGGCGGCTGGTTGAATACCTCGTGGGTGTCGAATGCGGGCAGTGCAGAGGACATCGCGGCGGCCTCCTGGCCATGGGGTTCGGCCGATTCTGCCGCATCCGGTTGCAGCGCGCCGTTCAGGTGGATTCTCACCTCCTGCACGAGCGCGGCGGCACAGTGCAGCCATGAGCCTTGGCAGCCCGAACAACGATCTGGTGGTGCTTCGCCCGGAAGGGCTGTATTGCCCCGCCGGCGATTTCCATATCGACCCGTGGCGGCCGGTGCCGCGTGCGGTGATCACCCATGGCCACGGCGACCACGCGCGCAGTGGCATGGGCCAGTACTACTGCGCCACCGGCAGCGTGCCGATCCTGCGCTGGCGGCTCGGCGATGTGCCACTGCAGGCGTACGACTACGGCCGCCCGTTCCGGCTGGGGAATGTGGAGGTATCGCTGCATTCGGCCGGGCACGTGCTGGGCTCGGCGCAGGTGCGCATCGACGATGGCGAGCAGGTCTGGGTCGCCTCGGGCGACTACAAGCGCCAGCCGGACCCCACCTGCGCGCCGTTCGACGTAGTGCCCTGCGATGTATTCATCACCGAGGCCACCTTCGCCCTGCCCATCTACCGCTGGCAGGACACTGCCGAGGTGGCGGCCGAGATCGTGGCATGGCGGCACGAGTGCGCCGCACGCGGCGAAGCGGCCATCCTGCTCTGCTACGCGCTGGGCAAGGCGCAGCGGGTGCTGGCCGAACTGCTGCCGCTGGATGACCAGCCGGCCTGGCTGCATGGCGCCATTGCCAACGGCGTGGCGGTGTACCGGCAGGCGGGCATCGCCATGCTGGACACCCATACCGTGGCCGAACAGGGCCGCCAACCCGACGCCGCCGGGAAACTGATCCTGGCGCCGCCGTCGGCCGCCGGCACCCCGTGGCTGCGGCGCTTCGGCAAGCATCAGCTGGGCTTCGCATCGGGCTGGATGCGGTTGCGCGGCAACCGCCGCCGACGCAACTACGACCGCGGTTTCGTGGTCTCCGACCATGCCGACTGGCCGGCCCTGCTGCAGACCATCACCGAGACCGGCGCGCGGCGGGTGATCGCCACCCACGGCAACACCGATGCGCTGATTCCCTTCCTGCGCGAACGGGGCATCGCCGCCGAAGCGTTCCGCACCGATTTCGGGAGCGAGGAATGAAGGCCTTCGCCGCCCTCTACCAGCGCCTGGACCGCAGCACCGCCACGCTCGACAAGCGTGCCGCGCTGGTTGCCTATTTCCGCGATGCGCGCCCGCACGACGCCGCGTGGGCGCTGTACCTGCTCAGCGGCGGCAAGGTGGGCGGCGCGCGCCGCAAGATCGCCGCCAGCGGTGAACTGCGCGCGTGGATCAGCGATGCATCCGGATTGCCGCCCTGGCTGGTGGAAGACAGCTACGAACAAGTGGGTGACCTCGCCGAAACCTTGACCCTGCTGCTGGATGATCCTCTCCAACGCAGCCCGGATCGGCCCTTGGCCGAATGGATCGAAACGCATCTGCTGGCGGTAGCCAACCAACCCGAACCGGTGCGCCACGCCGCGGTGCTGGACGGCTGGCGGCAGCTGCCGGCCGATGAACGCCTGGTGTTCAACAAACTGCTCACCGGCGCACTCCGTGTAGGCGTTTCGCAGCGACTGGTACAGCAGGCGTTGGCCGAACTGTCCGGCATCGACATCGCACGCATCGCGCAGCGCATGCTCGGCGAGTGGGTCCCCTCCCCCGGGCTGCTCGCCGCGCTGCTGTCGCCGCAGGAGCGCCCGGAAGACCGCCAGCAGCCGTATCCCTTCTTCCTGGCCTCGCCGCTGGAAGCCGAGGTCGAGAGCCTCGGGCCGATCACCGACTGGGTACTGGAATGGAAGTGGGATGGCATCCGCCTGCAGCTGCTGCGACGCAAGGGCGAGGCCGCGCTGTGGTCACGCGGCGAAGAACGCCTGGACGGACGTTTCCCGGAAATCGAAGCGGCGGCCATGGCGCTGCCCGATGGCTGCGTGATCGATGGCGAGTTGCTGGCCTGGCGCGACGGCGATGCGCAGCCGCTGCCGTTCACCGCGCTGCAGACGCGCATCCAGCGTCGCAAGCCCGGGCCGAAGACACTGCGCGACACGCCGGTGCGCGTGCTCGCCTATGACCTGCTCGAGATCGACGGCGAGGACCTGCGAACGCAGCCCCTGCACGCCCGACGCGCACGCCTGGCGGCCCTGCTGCAGGCACTGGACGATCCGCGCATCGTGCTCTCGCCCACGCTGGCGGCCAACGACTGGCCCGACGCCGCGGCGCAACGCGCGCAGGCACGCGAGCGCGGCGTGGAAGGGCTGATGCTCAAACGCCACGATTCGCTCTACCAGAGCGGGCGCCGGCGCGGCGACTGGTGGAAGTGGAAGATCGATCCGCTCACCATCGATGCGGTGATGATCTACGCGCAGGCCGGGCATGGCCGGCGCAGCACGCTCTACACCGACTACACCTTCGGGGTGTGGAACGGGGACACGCTGGTGCCCGTCGCCAAGGCGTACTCCGGGTTGGACGACACGGAAATCCTCGCGCTTGATCGCTGGATACGGGCCAACACCGTGGAGCGTTTCGGGCCGGTGCGCAGCGTGCGCGGTGAACAGGTGTTCGAACTGGGCTTTGAAGCGGTCAACCGCAGTACCCGGCACAAATCCGGTATCGCGGTGCGCTTTCCGCGCATCCTGCGCTGGCGTCGGGACAAGCCGGCCAGTGAGGCCGATACGCTGGCCCAGCTGCAGGCCCTGGCGCGGTGACGCGGCGCGAAGCGATGGCGAGGCTGGTTGACTGGTTTGCCAGCCGCGGCTGGGCACCGTTGCCCTTCCAGAAGAACGTGTGGCGCCAGTATCTGTCGGGCGCCTCCGGGCTGTTGCACACGCCAACCGGCAGCGGCAAGACCCTGGCCGTGTTCGGTGGCCCGTTGCTGCAGGCGTTGAGCGCCCCGCGCCCGGCGCCGGCGGGTGGACGCGCGCGCAAAGCGGTGCCGGCCCTGCAGGTGCTGTGGATCACCCCGTTGCGCGCGTTGGCCGCCGATACCGCCCGTGCCCTGCGCGAACCGCTGGGCGCGCTGGGGCTGGACTGGCAGGTGGGGCTGCGCACCGGCGATGCCAGCGCGCGGGACAAGCGGCTGGCGCGCGAGGGCCGCGTGGATGTGCTGGTCACCACGCCGGAATCGCTGGCGCTGCTGCTCAGCTACCCCGACGGCCTGGCGAGGATGCGCCAGCTGCGCTGCGTGGTGGTCGACGAATGGCACGAACTTCTGGGCAACAAACGCGGCGTGCTGCTGCAGTTGAACCTGCGGCGGCTGCGCGATGCGCTGCCCGCGCTGCAGGTGTGGGGCCTGTCGGCGACGCTGGGCAATCTTGAGCAGGCGCGCGACGTGCTGCTGCCCGATGTTCCCGATGCCCCGCTGGTGGCAGGTGCACGGCCGCGCCCGGTGCATCTGGACACCCTGCTGCCTGCACACGGCGAACGCTTCCCGTGGGCCGGCCACCTGGGCTTGTCGCAATTGCAGCGCGTGCTGGAAAAGCTGCTGACGGCGCGCACCAGCCTGCTGTTCACCAACACCCGCGCCCAGGCCGAGCTGTGGCACCAGGCGCTGGCGGCGGTATGGCCGGAAGATCCGTCCACGCTGTCGCTGCACCACGGTTCGTTGGACCCCGCCGTGCGCCGCCACGCCGAACAGGGCCTGCGCGAGGGCCAGCTGCGCTGCGTGGTGGCCACCTCCAGCCTGGACCTGGGCGTGGACTTCCCGGCGGTGGACCAGGTGCTGCAGATCGGCAGCCCGAAAGGCATTGCGCGGCTGCTGCAGCGCGCCGGGCGTGCGCGGCACCGGCCGGGCGAATCGGGCACGCTGGTATGCGTGCCCTCGCATGCGCTGGAGCTGGTTGAATACGCCGCGGCACGGCATGCACTGGCGGCTGGCGTGATCGAAGCGCGCCGCCCGCCCACGCTGTCGCTGGACGTGCTGGCCCAGCATTGCGTGAGCTGCGCGCTGGGCGGGGGCTTCGAACCTGACGCCCTGTTCGCACAGGTCCGCCGTACCCATGCATTCGCGGCACTGGACGCCACGCAGTGGCAGGGCGTGTTGGAGTTCATCGTGCAGGGCGGTCGTGCGCTGTCGCAGTATCCGGATTTCCACAAGGTGGTGCGCGACGAGGACGGCGTGTACCGCGTGCACGACCGGCGCGTAGCGCTGCGCCACCGCTTGTCGATCGGCACCATCACCAGCGATGGCAGCGTGAGTGTGCAGTTCCTGCGCGGCGGCCGGTTGGGCGCGGTGGAAGAGCAGTTTCTGGGGCGGCTGCGCCCGGGTGATCGCTTCCAGTTCGCCGGGCGCCTGCTGGAACTGGTGCGGCTGGAGAACCTCACCGCCTACGTGCGCCTGGCAAAGGGCGGCGATGGGCTGGTGCCGCGCTGGCAGGGCGGCCGGCTGCCGCTGTCTGAAGCGCTGGGGCAGGAAATGGAAGCGGTCTTCGCCGCACCGCCGGCATCACCGGAGATGCGCTGGCTGGCGCCCCTGCTCACCCTGCAGTCGCGCATCTCGATGCTGCCGGGCCCGACGTCGTTGCTGGTGGAAGTGGTGCGCCGTCGCGAGGGACAGTTCGTGTTCGTGTATCCGTTCGCCGGGCGACAGGTCAACGAAGGCGTCGCCGCGCTGATGGCACTGCGCCTGGCCCGGCTGCAGCCCAACACGCTGGGCTACGCGGCCAACGACTACGGCTTCGTGCTGGCGCCGGCACGCCCGGTCGACCTGGACGTGGCCGGCCTGCGCGCCTTGCTGCAGCCTGCGGGACTGTTGGACGACCTGCGCGACAGCCTCAACCTGGCCGAGCTGGCCCGCCGTCAGTTCCGCGATATCGCGCGGGTGTCGGGCATGCTGGTGCCGGCGCTGCCCGGCCGCACCCCACGCAGCCTGCGCCAACTGCAGGCCTCCAGCGGCCTGCTCTACGACGTGCTGCGCCAGCACGATCCGGACCACATCCTGCTGGGCCTGGCCGATCGCGAAGTGCTGCACGGCCAACTCGACCTGGACAGCTTGGCGGCCACGCTGCAGCGCCTGCAGGCGCGTACGCTGTGCCTGCAGGCGCTGCGCACGCTGGGCCCGCTGTCATTTCCGCTGTGGGCCGAACGCCTGCGTGGCCAGCTCAGCAATGAAGACTGGAAAACCCGCGTCAAACGCGCTGCCGCGCAATTGGAGACCCGCCATGGCACCTGAGTTGCCCACCCCGCTCGCCGGCGAGCAGGTCCTGCTGCTGGGCGCCCGCGCGCTCTACTGGCCCGCGCGCAAGGCGCTGCTGATCGCCGACCTGCACCTGGGCAAGGCCGACGTGTTCCGGCGAGCGGGCATCGGCCTGCCCAGCGGCGGCACCGGCGACGACCTGGAACGCCTGTCGACGCTGCTGCAGCAGCACGCCGTGGATACGTTGTGGATTCTCGGCGACGTGCTGCATGGCGCAGCGCATCGGGCCGCGTGGTACCGGCAGTGGCAAGGTTGGCGCGAGCAGCACGCCACGTTGGAGATCGGCGCCTTGGCCGGCAATCACGACCGCGCGTTGCCCAAGGCCGATCTCGGCCTCACGCTGCTCGGTGAACAGCTGCAGGTTGGGCCGTTTCTACTGCGCCACGATCCGCACCCGCACCCGTCGCTGCATGTGCTGTGCGGGCATGTGCATCCGCTGGCCCGTCTACCGGGCATGCAGCGGCGCTGGCCCGCGTTCTGGCTGCGTGAGCGGCTGACGGTGCTGCCGGCCTACTCGCAGTTTACCGCGGGCATCGCGCCGGTGCTTGCCAGCGGCGAACGGCTGGTGGCCTGTGTGGAAGACGAGGCCATTGCATTGCCGGCGCGCTGAACCGCCGGCATCAGGCAACCTGCCTTACGCGGCAGCCAGCACCTGCGGCATCAACTGGATCTCCGACCGCGGTGGATCCGGTCGAACTGGCCGCCGTTGAATGTCGGTCAGCATCGTGTGTGCGGCATCGCGGATGCGGCGGTGGTGCTCGGGTGCGGTGTGCGTGATCAGGCTGGTGACATGGAACTCGAAAATGTCGTGCATCACGTCGGGCTGATCCTCGTGCAGCATCTGCAGCAGTCCGCGCAATTTGCAGATCTCAGCATCCAGGATTTCGGCCGGGAACAGCATGTCCATCTCCTTCAGGTAGCGATTGGCAGGTGCACGGGTGTGCGGGGCCAATCGGTTACTTGTGACAGGTCAGGGGTGAGTTCATCGTCCACTCCAGGTTAAGTGCGTCTTCACTCGCCTGGAAATGCCCGCCACGCATGGTTATCAGCAGATGATGCCTGGGCAGCATGTTCACTCATCGCCGCGATGAACCCGGGCGTGAGCGCCAGTTTGCCGATCCAGCCGCGCTGTGTGCCGCTGAGCACGCGCAGCATGTGGCCGTGTCCACCGGGCATGCGCCCCATCGGCTTGAACAGCACGTCGCGCGCACGCGCCAGGTTGTCGCGCTCGGATTGGAACAGCGGCGTCAACCAGCGGCTCCAGAAATGGTAGATGGCCACGTGCGCGCGACGCTGCGCCGCATACGCCTGCAATGCGGCGTCGCGGTCGGTGTGCGCACGCAGTGCATCGCGCAGCGCCAGTGCGTCCATCAGCGCCATGTTCACGCCCTGCCCCAGCTGCGGGCTCATCGCGTGTGCCGCATCGCCGGCAAGCACCAGGCGCTCGCGGCTCCAGCGCGTCATCACCGCATCGCGGTAACCCGCACGCGCCAGCTGCGCAGTGTCGCGCACACCGTCCAGGCGCGCGTGCGCCTCGGGCCACAGCGCAGCGATCTCATCGAGCCAACGCTGCAGACCGTCGCGCTCCCATTGCGCGAACTGGTCGCGTGGCAGGCTCCAGAAGAAACTCAACCGCGGCTGCGCATCGCCCGGGCGCGTGCCGACCGGCAACAGCCCGATCATCTTGCGCGCGGCCACGTAACGCTGGCGCAGCTCATCGGGATACGCCCAGTCGCCGCGCGGCAGCAGGCACCACAGCGCGCCCCACGGGTATTCGCGATCCAGCTGCGTGGCCTGCACCTGGGTGCGCAACGTCGAGGCGGAACCGTCGGCGGCGATCACCAGATCGTACGGCCCATGCCACTGGCCACGTGCATCACGCACGCGCCCCTGCACGGCGTCCACCTCCACGATGGTGGTGTCGGCCTGCAGGTTGCCCGGATGCGCCCATGCCTGCGCCAACAGGGTGAACAGCGCGCCGCGCTGCATGCCGACGCCGTGCAGGCGCGCATCCAGACCCGCATAGCCCATCTCCATCACGGTGCGGCCGCAGGGCGTGTCGCCATACAACCGGCGTACCGCTGCGCCGTGCGCAAGCACGTCCGGCAGCAGGTCCATCTGCCACAGCACGTCCAGGCCAGTGGGCTGCAGCAGGAAACCGGCGCCCACCGGACCGGGCGCAGCGGCCCGTTCGAAGACGTGCACGTCGTGATGATCGCGTGAAAGAAGAACGGCCAATGCCTGGCCGGCGGTGCCGTAACCGACAATGGCGATGGTGCGTCGTTGCGGGTGCATGCATGTCCTTATAGCGTGATGGGCATCACGTGGTGCGCGGAACGCGCGAACCTGAGCGCTGAGGTGCGCCGCTGGCAAACCGGGTGACACCCAAAAAAAACCCCGCCGAAGCGGGGTTTTTCAATGCGCAGCGCGAGAGTTACTCAGCCGGCACGATGTTCGAGGCTTGGGCGCCCTTCGGGCCCTGGGTCACGTCATAGGTGACCTTCTGGCCTTCCTGCAGACTGCGGAAGCCCTTGGAGTTGATCGCGGAGAAGTGCGCGAAGACGTCGGCGCTGCCGTCCTCCGGCGAGATAAAGCCAAATCCCTTGGCGTCGTTGAACCACTTGACGGTACCGTTCGGCATGGTGATGCGAGACCTTCTTCTATGAATGGGTGGTGTACGCTCAACCAGCGCACTGGCGGAGTATGCAAAGCTTGCTCCGCAATGACAATCACCCCCGCGCCAATTCGCCGATCAGTTCCGGCAATCCGGCCGATGCAGCATCCACATTGGCCAGTACTTCGGCCATCGTGATTTCATCGCCATCGCCACAGCCGGCGGCCCAGTTGGCCACGATGGCCAGACAGGCGTAGTCCAGCCCCAGCTCGCGTGCGAGGCTGGCCTCGGGCATGCCGGTCATGCCGACCAGATCGCACCCATCACGGCGCATCCGCGCAATTTCCGCGTTGGTTTCCAGCCGCGGGCCCTGCGTGGCGCCGTAGCAGCCGCCGTCGTGCACGCGCACGCCGGTGACTTTGGCCGCGGCCAGCACCTTGCTGCGCAGCAACGGTGTGTAGGGGTGGCCAAAATCCACATGCAGCACCTCGCTGCCGGGTTCTTCACTCAGGGTGGAAATACGGCCCCAGGTGTAGTCGATCAGCTGGTCCGGGCAGGCCAGCACGCGCGGGCCGCACTGTTCGGTGATGCCGCCGACCGTATTGAGCGCCAACGCGCGCGTCGCCCCGATCTGCTGCAATGCGGCAAGGTTTGCGCGGTAATTGATCTTGTGCGGCGGCAGCGAATGCCCCTCGCCGTGCCGCGCCAGGAAGGCCACGCGCTGGCCCAGCAGCGTGCCGACCCGGATCGGGCCGGACGGCGTGCCGTAGCGCGTTTCCACCTGGTGGCTGCTGACGTCGTCGAGCTGGGCCAGTTTGTAGACGCCGGTGCCGCCGATGACGGCCAGTGCGATGTGTTCCATCATTCCTTCATCGCGTAGATGGCCGGCACGCAGCGCAGCGTTTCGTTGACGTCCATGCCGAAGCCGAACACATAGCGGTCGGGCAGATCGATGCCGGCATAGTCGGCCTTGACGTCCGGCAGCGCGCGGTCGTGCTGCTTGACCGTCAGCGCGGCGATGCGCACGTCGGTGGCGCCCTGCTCCAGGCACCAGGTGCGCACGCCCTGCAGGGTGAAGCCTTCATCGAGGATGTCATCGACCAGCAGCACGCGGCGGCCGAACAGCGACGTGGCCGGCTTGTGCTTCCACACCAGCTCGCCGCCGGTGGTTTCGCCGCGGTAGCGGGTGGCATGCAGGTAATCGAACTGCACGTCCTGGCCGCGTGCGCCCAGTTCCAGCGCGAGCTGGCCGGCGAACGGCAGCGCGCCGTGCATGATCGACAGGAACAACGGCACTTCGCCCTTGTAATCGCGCGCGATGGCGTCGGCGATGGCGGCGATGGCCGTGTCGATGGTGGGACGGTCGACCAGCAGGTCGGCCTGGGCCAGGGCCTGGGAAATGGTGAGGTTGGGCATCAGACGGTTCTTCCAAGGGTGTCAAGCAAACGGGATTGGGTAGTGCCATGGCGGGCATCGGCCAGCAGGCCGTCCCAGCCAAGCGCGCCGCGGCCGATCAGGCCGAGCAGCGCAGCGGTATTGAGGGTGCGCGGTTCCACCGCACGCAGCGATTCGTCGACCAGCTCGGGGTGGCAGACCAGCACCACGTCGCAGCCGGCATCCAGGTGCGCATCCACGCGCGCCTTGACCCCGCCGGCCGAGAACGACGCGGCCATGCCGATGTCGTCGGAGAACACCACGCCGCCGAACCCCATCTGTTCGCGCAGGATCTGCTGGATCCAGCGCGGTGAGTAACCGGCCGGCTCGGGGGCCACCTGCGGATAGACCACGTGGGCCATCATCACCGCATCGGCACCGGCGTCGATACCGGCGGCGAAGGGAATCAGGTCCAGCGCGCGCAGTTCGTCCAGCGAGCGCGGATCGGAGGCGTCGTTGAAATGGGTGTCTTCAAGCACCGTGCCGTGGCCGGGGAAGTGCTTGAGCGTGGCGGCCATGCCGACGCTGTGCATGCCGCGCACGTAGGCGGCGGTGAACGCCGCCACCACCTGCGGGTCGGCGCTGAAGGCGCGGTCGCCGATGGCCAGGTTGCCGCGGCCCAGATCCACCACCGGGGCAAAGCTCAGGTCCACGCCACTGGCGCGCACTTCGCTGGCCATCAGCCAGGCATGCTGTTCGGCCAGCGCCAGCGCTGCCTGCGGGTCCTGCCGGTACAAGGCATCGAAGCCCTGCAGCGGCGGCAGCGCGCTGTAGCCATCGCGGAAGCGCTGGACGCGACCGCCTTCCTGGTCCACGCAGATCAGCTGCGGGCGCGGCGCGGCGGCGCGGATTGCCGCCGACAGCTCGGCCACCTGTTCGCGCGAGGCGAAGTTGCGCTTGAACAGGATGACCCCGGCCACGGCATCGTGCTGCAGCCAGTCGCGTTCCTGGGCGGTGAGTTCGGTCCCGGCAACGCCGATCACGAGCATGGTCGATCTCCAATACGGGGCGCCATGATGGCGCACCGCCGCATTGTCGCAGAAGCCGCGTGTACTGGGCCACGACCGGCGCCGTGGGCGGCCTTCTTATGGGCAGCCGTCCACGTCGCACTGGCCGCCCTGTGCCGCGACGGGGGCGTCGGGCATGTCGGCGGCGATCTGGCGCAGGGCCTGGGCGAAAGCCTCCGGCGGTTGGGCACCCTGGATGGCATAGCGGTCATTGACCACGAAGGTGGGCACCGACTGGATGCCCAGCGCCTGGGCCTGGGCCAGCTGGGCCTGGATCTCCTGCAGCCCCTCCTCGCCGGCCAGCAACGCGCTGACCCGCTCGGCAGGAATGCCACCGGCGGCTGCCGCGGCGATCAGGGTCCGGGTATCGGCCAGGTTGCGGCCCTCGACGAAATGGGCGCGGAACAGCGCCTCGCCCACCGCCGCCTGCACGCCTTCACGCCCGGCCAGCCACAGCAGGCGGTGTGCCGGCAGGGTGGTGACCCGCACCTGTCCCTGGTCGAAGTCCATCGGCAGGCCCTCGGCACGCGCGGTGGTCTGGGTCTGGGACAGGATCTGCGCGGTGCGCTCGGCGCTGCCGAACTTGGCCACGTAGGCCTCGCGCAGCGGCACCGGGGTGGTGCCGGCGTCGGGGTCGAGCAGGAAGGGGTGCCAGTGCACCTCGATGTCGGGCGCGTCATCGCCCAGCAGGGCCACGCCCTACTGGAAACGATGCTTGCCGATCCAGCACCAAGGGCACACCACGTCGGACCAGATGTCGATTTTCATCCGACCAGACTGTGGGCCGCGGGCGGCCAAAACAAGGGGCGTCGTAGTTGCGTGGCACGCCTACGTACCCACCAACGGTGGGTACATACCGGGCCCGTTCATACGTACCCACCAACGGTGGGTACCTACCGGGCCCGTTCGGCGGCCGACCAGCGCGCGTAGGGATGCGCGGCCAGGGCCAGGTTGTAGTAGCGCACCTGGTCGGTCACTTCGGTGCCGGCCCAGTCGGGCAGTTCGATGGCCTGGTCGGCGTGCTCCAGCTCCACCTCGGCCACCACCAGCCCGGCGTTGTCGCCCAGGAATTCGTCCACCTCCCAGACCAGCCCGGCATGGCGCACCAGGTGGCGTCGCTTGTCGATCAGGCCGCCGACGCACAAGGCCAGCAGCGCGCGCGCGTCGTCGACCGGGATCGGGTAGTCGAACTCCTGCCGGGTGTGGCCGATCTCGCGTGATTTGAAGTTGAGGAAGGCCTGGTCGCCCTGGATGCGCACGCGCACCGAGGCTTTCTGCGCGCCGCTGTCGAGCGCGGCGGTGTCGTTGATGTAGCCCTGCGCCATCGGGATCACCGCATGTGCGGCACTGCGCCAGCCATCACCGGTAACGAGGTATTTGCGTTCGATTTCAATGCCCATGCCCGCATTATGGCGCGCACGGCCTACACTGCGCGCCCTTTCCAAGGACCCGGTTCCCCCATGACCCGTCGCGCCCGTTTCCTGCTCCGATCCACCCTGCCCGCCCTGTTGCTGGCGCTGCCGGTCGCGCATGCCGCCGCATCCCCCGATCCCACCCTGGCGCAGGCCCAGGCTGCGATGGATCGCCTGTTCGAGGAGGCAATCGCCGATCGCCCGGCCAGCGACAGCAGCCGCCTGGTGGCCGAGGCCTTCCGCCCGCGCCTGCAGGCCGTGTCCGGCTGCCTGCCGGTAACCGACGCGGGCCCATCCAGCATGGACTGCATCGTCACCGCGGAGGATGGCGGGGACGCGGTGCACCGCCTGTTGCGCTTCAGCCAGGTCGACGGCACGTGGGCGCTGCTGTACACGCAGCAGCAGCGCCAGCGACCGGCGCCGGTGCCGCCCACGGCACGCGTGCAGGTGCTGCTGCGCGAAGGGTTTGCTGCGCGGCTGGCGCGCGAGCAGGATGCCGGAACGCGCGCCGACCTGACCCTGGCCATGAACAATGCCGAGGTGCTGGACGTGCGCGACTGCGCGGTCGGCGAGGATGCGCCGGTGATCGAGTGCACGGTGCGCGCCGGTGCCGGCAGCGAGCGCGGCGAGCAGACCATGGCGTTTGCCTGGCGGGACGGGCAGTGGATCAACGCCCCGCAGCCGTAAGCGGCCGCCCGGGCGGTGGCGCCGGCCTCAGCGCTTCTCGAAGACCGCGATGCTTTCCACGTGCGCGGTGTGCGGGAACATGTCCATCGCACCGGCACTGACCAGGGTGAAACCCTGTTCGTTGACCAGGTAGCCGGCATCGCGCGCCAGCGAACCGGGGTGGCAGCTTACATAGACGATGCGCTTGAACTGCTTCAGCGGCAGCTGCTGCAGCACTTCGATCGCGCCCGAACGCGGCGGGTCCAGCAGCAGCTTGTCGAAGCCCTGGCGCATCCACGGGGCGTTGCGCTGGTCCTGGGTAAGGTCGGCGGCATGGAACTGCGCGTTGGCCAGCCCGTTGCGCTCGGCGTTTTCCCGGGCCCGGGCGACTAGGCCCGCATCGCCTTCCACGCCCACCACATCACGCACGGTACGCGCCAGCGGCAGGGTGAAGTTGCCCAGCCCGCAGAACAGGTCAAGCACGCGTTCGTCCGGACCGGCCTCGAGCAGCTCCAGCGCCAGGGCGATCATCTTCACGTTGAGCGAGGCATTGACCTGGATGAAGTCCAGCGGGCGGAAGGCCAGCTCCACATCCCACGGCGCCAGCTTGAACGACAGCGGCACCCCGGCCGGCCACAATGGCTGCACCGACTCCACGCCGCCGGGCTGCAACGAGATCGCAAAGCCATGCTCCTGCCCGAAGGCGGTCCAGGCGGCGCGGTCGGCTTCGGTCAGCGGCTGCATGTGGCGGATGGTGAGCATGATCGCCTCGTCGCCGGCGATGAACTCGATCTGCGGGATGTCGCGCTTGCCGTCGAGGGTTTCGATGAAGGTCGCCATCGCCCCGACCTTGCTGCCGATCTCCGGAATGACGGTCAGGCACTGGCTCAGGTCGGCCACGAAGCGCGGGTCCAGCTCACGGAAGCCGACCAGGGTCTTGTCCTTCTTTTCCACCCGGCGCACCGAGAAGCGGCCCTTGCGGCGGTAGCCCCAGCTGTCGCCCACCAGCGGCGGCAGTACCTTGCCGGGGGTGACGTGGCCGATCCGGGTCAGATTGTCCGTAAGGACCCGTTGCTTGGCCACGATCTGCTGCGACTCTTCCAGGTGCTGCAACACGCACCCGGCGCAGACGCCGAAATGCGGGCAGCGCGGGGTGACCCGCTGCGGCGACGGCTGCAGCACCTCCAGGGTGCGCGCCTCGTCGAAATGGCGGTTGCGCGCGGTCGGTTCGGCGCTCACCACTTCGCCGGGCAGTGCGCCGGTGATGAAGGTGACCTTGCCGCCCTCGCCTTCACGGCGGGCAACGCCACGGCCATCATGGCTGAGGTCGAGGATGTCGGTCTGGAAGGGGGTACGGTCGAGGCGGGAGCGGGATCGGGATCGGGCCACGTGGCAACAGGCTGCGGGCAAAAAGGGTGCGTATTGTCGCAGATACGCGGGTCGGGCTGCCGATGGGCCCGTTGGAATCGCTTGCAGAGCGCGTTCTCATGTTTAATATGGGCATAGCTGACATGGAGGCAGCCCCAATGCAGATGACCCCTCGGGATCCAATGCCCCGATTCCTGCTCGTCGAGGACGACACCATCAGCCGCGGCTTTTTCAAGGCCGCGCTGGAGACCCTGCCGGCGCAGGTGGACACCGCCGATTCGCTGGCCACGGCGATGGACACCGGGCGCAGCGGCCAGCACGATCTGTGGCTGATCGACGTCAACCTGCCCGACGGCAATGGCACCCAGCTGCTGCATGCGCTGCGCCGTTCACGGCCGGACACGCCCGCGCTGGCGCATACCGCCGATGGCGATACCAGCATCCATGCGCGGCTGCGCGATGCCGGCTTCAGCGACACCCTGGTCAAACCGCTCACCGGCGAGCAGCTGCTCAAGGCCGTGCGGCGTGCGCTGGTCAACAGCCCGGGCACCGCCCCGCCGGCCGTTGGCGCAAGTGCGGACACCGAGCGGGAAGACTGGGACGAAATCACCGCGCTGGCCGCCCTGAACGGGCAGCGCCACCATCTCATCGCCCTGCGCGAACTGTTCCTGGCCGAGCTGCCTGGCGTACGCGACGCGGTCGCCAAGGCTCTGCTGCAGCAGGACGTGCGTGCCCTGCAGGGCCAGCTCCACCGCCTGCAGGCCAGTTGTGGCTTCGTCGGCGCGGCGCGGCTGGCACGCGCGGTGCGGCAGCTGCACCAGGCACCGGATTCCAGCGGCGCGCATACGCAGTTCCGGGCAGCAGTGGACTCGTTGCTGCATTGAAGGCGTAACCGCCCCGTGGCACCGTGCTCTGCCCGGCTGATGGGGCCGCATACCCCGTAGAGCCGGGCTCTGCCCGGCTGATGAGGCCGCATACCGCGTAGAACCGGGCTCTGCCCGGCTGGCGGGTCCACATACCGCGTAGAGCCGGGCTCTGCCCGGCTGACGGAGAAATTGGCGTACTTGCGTACCAAAGCAGCCGGGTAGAACCCGGCTCTACCGGCGTCTGGCCAGGTCTTCAAGCATTTCCCACGACTTCAACCCGCGCCCGCCCAGGTGGTGCAGCAGCACGGCGCGCATGGCGCGGCGCAGGCTGGCCAGGTCGTCGGGGTCGGGTTGGCGGTCCTCGGCCAGTGCCAGCAGGCCGCTGCCGGTGGCGGTGCCACGGCGGGGGTCGGTGCCGCGCTCGCTGAGCAGCCGGCGCGGCCCTTCCTGCGGGTCCAGTTCGTAGCGGGCGGCCGGGTCGACCGGCTCGCCGTCGCTGCCATGGGCCAGGTCGAACCCGAACCCCAGCGCCTCCAGCAGGTCGCGCTCGAAGCGGCGCAGCGTCCAAGCCAATGGCTCGCCGTCGCGCAGGCGCTGGCGGACCAGGCCGTAGTGGTCATACAACTCGGGCAGCGGGTCCTGGCGCGGGGCCAGCCGCATCAGCAGCTCGTTGATGTAGAACCCGGCCAGCATGGCCTCGCCGCCCAGTCGCGGCGCGGCATCCAGTGCTTCGGCACCGCGCAGCTGGGCCAGTTCACCGCGCTGCACGGCACTGAAACGGATCCACTGCAGCGGCTGCAATGCCGCCCGCAGGGCCTGGCTGCGCGGGCTGCTCACGCCCCGCGCCAGCAGGCCGATACGGCCGTGCTGCTCGGTCAATACTTCCACCAGCAGGCTGGTTTCGCGCCACGACCGGGCATGCAGCACGAAGGCGGGTTCATCATCGATGCGCATGGCGCAGCCGTCAGCGACCCGGCTTACTCGTAGCCGAACGCCTTCAGCGCGGCTTCGTCATCGGACCAGCCTTCACGCACGCGCACCCAGGTCTCCAGGAAGACCTTGGCGCCGAACAGGCGCTCCATCTGCATGCGCGACTTGGCGCCGATGTCCTTCAGCCGGGTACCGCCCTTGCCGATCACGATGGCCTTCTGGCCTTCGCGCTCGACCCAGATCACCGCGCCGATGCGCAGCAGGTTGCCGTCTTCGACGAACCGCTCGATTTCCACCGTGGTGGCGTACGGCAGTTCTTCGCCCAGCTGGCGCATGAGCTGCTCACGGACCAGTTCGCCGGCCAGGAAGCGCTGGCTGCGGTCGGTGATTTCATCCTCGCCGAACATCGGCGGGGCTTCGGGCAGCAGCTTGAGCAGGTCGCGCACCAGCGCTTCCAGGCCGTTGCGCTTCTGCGCCGAAATCGGGTGAACGGCGGCGAACGCGCGGCCTTCGGTGACCTGCTGCAGGAACGGCAGCAGCGCCGCCTTGTCCTTGAGCCGGTCGACCTTGTTGACCACCAGCACCACCGGAATGCCCGAGTCGCTGAGCACGTTGAAGGCCAGGGTGTCTTCCTCGTCCCAGCGGCCGGCTTCGATCACCAGCATGCCGGCGTCCACGCCCTCCAGCGAGCCGCGCGCGGCGCGGTTCATGACGCGGTTCATGGCGCGCTTCTGCACCCGGTGCAGGCCGGGGGTGTCCACCAGCACCAGCTGCCCTTCCGGGTAACTGGCAATGCCCAGCAACCGGTGCCGCGTGGTCTGCGGGCGGTTGGACACAATGCTGACCTTGGCGCCCACCAGGGCGTTGGTCAGGGTGGATTTGCCGACGTTGGGGCGGCCGATGACGGCCACGCTGCCGCAATGATGGGGAATTGCTTCGCTCACTTGGAATCCAGTTGCTCGAGGGCGGCCGCGGCCGCCTGTTGTTCGGCCAGCCGTCGCGAGGCACCTTCGCCTTCGGTGCTGATAGCGGGATCGGCTACGCCACAGCGTACCCGGAAGGTCTTGGCATGGTCGTCACCCGACTCTGACAGCAGCTCGTACAGCGGCAGCGTCTTCTGTCGGGCCTGCAACCATTCCTGAAGGCGGGTCTTGGGGTCTTTCTCGGGCTTGCCGGTGGCCGGCAGCGCCTCCATCGAGGGGCCGAACCAGGGCAGAACCACGCTGCGGCAGGCCTCGAAGCCGGCATCCAGGTGGATGGCGGCTACCACCGCCTCCAGAGCGTCGGCCAGGATGGAGTCGCGGCGGTGGCCGCCGGTCTTCATCTCGCCCGGGCCCAGGATCAGCCGGTCGCCCAGTTCGAGGGTGCGGGCGATCACCGCCAGCGCACCTTCACGCACCAGTTCGGCACGGGCGCGGGTGAGCGCACCTTCGTCGGCCTTGGGCCAGCGCTGATACAGCGCCTGGGCCACCATCATGTTGACGATGCTGTCGCCGAGGAATTCCAGCCGCTCGTTGTTGGGCGTGCCGGCACTGCGATGCGTCAGGGCCTGCTGGAGCAGGCCCGGATCTGCGAAGGGATGACCAATGCGGTCACCACGTTGGAAAGTCTTAGTCGACACCGGCGAGGGTCAGTTCCTGATTCGAATCGAATTTGCCCACCACGTCGAGGTTGCCGATCAGTTCACGGCGCACTTCGTAGTTGACCTTCATGTTCCAGCCGCCGTCGATGCGATCGAACTTGACGTTGGCCGGCTTCACGTTTTCCGAGTAGTTGATGTACAGCCGCTTGAAGAACAGGTCCTGCACGCGGGCAGGCTCCATGTTGCCCACGCCCGGCTCCTTGGCCAGGCTCTTCATCGCCGAGCGCACCGAGTAGTACTCCTGGTACATCGGGAACAGCTTCATGCCGACATACAGACCGAACGCGACCACGATCAGTACCGCCAGGAACGAGGTCAGGGTCATGCCACGCTGCGTGTTCATCGTCTTCATTGCGTTCTCCCCAGATACGCGAGTGTGATGGATCAATTGATGCTCGAGCCGATCCGCGACGGCTCGAAGCCGTCCTTGCAGAACCAGCCCGAGCAGTTCAGCCAGATCAGGAACGCCTTGCCGCGCAGGTTCTCTTCCGGGAGCAGACCCCAGAAGCGACCATCATCGCTGTTGTCGCGGTTGTCGCCCATCACCAGGTACTTGCCGGCGGGCACCGTCCACTGGCCTGCGCCACGCGGGTAGTCGGTTTCCAGCACGGTGTGGGTGCGGCCCGGCAGGTGCTCGACCAGCAGCGAGCTGCCCTCGCCCTGGCCGCGATGGCCGGCATACAGGCCCTTGTTGTCGTACTTGACCGGTTCGCCGTTGAGGATCAACCCGTTCCCCTCGAACACGATCTCGTCACCGGGGATGCCGATGACGCGCTTGATGAAATTTTCGCCCTTGGCCGGATCGTTGTCCGAGTGGCCCGGGAAGTGGAACACCACCACGTCGCCGCGCTTGGGTTCGCCCAGCGGGACGACCTTGGCATTGTTCAGCGGCAGGCGCAGGCCATAGGAGAACTTGTTGACCAGGATGAAGTCGCCGATCAGCAGGTTGGGCATCATCGAGCTGGACGGGATCTTGTACGGCTCGGCGATGAAGCTGCGCACCACCAGCACGATGGCCAGCACCGGGAAGAACGCCCGGGCGTAGTCCACCGCGACCGGCTCGGAGTCCAGCAGGCCGGCACGCGCGGCACGGCGCTTGGCGAAATACAGCTTGTCGGCCAGCAGGATCAAACCCGAGGCCAGCGTCAGTACGACCAGGAGGATCTCAAACAATTTCATGCGGTGTCCTTGGGCAACGGGTGCAGCGGTGCGGGTGCAGCGGCGACGGGGCCATCCCTGCGCGCCCGGCGGCACCTGGCGGGTGCCGCGCGGCTGCCGGGCGACCTGCCGGCCTTACTTGTCCATCTGCAGCACGGCCAGGAAGGCTTCCTGCGGGATTTCCACGCGGCCAACCTGCTTCATGCGCTTCTTGCCTTCCTTCTGCTTTTCCAACAGCTTCTTCTTGCGCGAAACGTCGCCACCATAGCACTTGGCCAGCACGTTCTTGCGCATCGCCTTGACCGTGGTGCGGGAGATGATCTGCGAGCCGACGGCTGCCTGGATGGCCACGTCGAACTGCTGGCGCGGGATCAGCTCCTTCATCTTTTCACAGAGCTCGCGGCCCCGGCGGTCGGCATGGCTGCGGTGCACGATCAGCGACAGGGCGTCGACCTTGTCGCCGTTGATCAGCACGTCCACGCGGACGAACGGGCCGGCGTCGAAACGCACGAAGTGGTAGTCCAGCGAGGCATAGCCACGGCTGACCGACTTGAGCTTGTCGAAGAAGTCCAGCACCACTTCGGCCATCGGCAGCTCGTAGCTGATCTGCACCTGGCTGCCCAGGTAGTTGATGCCGATCTGGCTGCCGCGCTTTTCTTCGCACAGCTTGATGATGTTGCCGATGTACTCCTCGGGGGTGAGCACGTTGGCGCGGATGATGGGCTCGCGGATCTCCTGCACATGGTTGACCGGCGGCAGCTTGGCCGGGTTGTCCATGTTGATGATCGTGCCGTCGGTCTTGAGCACCTCATAGACCACGGTCGGCGCGGTGCTGATCAGGTCCAGGTTGTATTCGCGCTCCAGGCGCTCCTGCACGATTTCCATGTGCAGCATGCCGAGGAAGCCGCAGCGGAAGCCGAAGCCCATGGCTTCGGAGCTTTCCGGCTCGAAGCGCAGCGCGGCGTCGTTCAGGCGCAGCTTGTCCAGCGCTTCGCGCAGGTCCGGGTAGTCTTCGGCGTCGACCGGGAACAGACCGGCGAACACGCGCGGCTGCATTTCCTGGAAGCCCGGCAGCGGCTTGGCGGCCGGGTCGGCGGCCAGGGTCAGGGTGTCGCCGACCGGCGCGCCGTGCACGTCCTTGATGCTGGCGGTCACCCAGCCCACTTCACCGGCCCGCAGCGCCGGCAGCACCTTGCGCTTGGGGGTGAACACGCCGACGTTGTCGACCTGGTGGGTACGGCCGGTGGACATCACCTGCAGCTTGTCGCCGGCCTTGATCTGGCCCTGCATCACCCGCACCAGCGAGACCACGCCCAGGTAGTTGTCGAACCACGAGTCGATGATCAGCGCCTGCAGCTTGTCGGTATCGCGCGGCACCGGCGGCGGGATGCGATGCACGATCGCCTCCAGCACGTCGACCACGTTCAGGCCGGTCTTGGCACTGACCGGCACCGCGTCGGTGGCGTCGATGCCGATGACGGCTTCGATCTCGGCCTTGGCGCGCTCGATGTCGGCGGTGGGCAGGTCGATCTTGTTGATCACCGGCACCACTTCCAGACCCTGCTCGACGGCCGTGTAGCAGTTGGCGACCGACTGCGCTTCCACGCCCTGGGCCGCATCGACCACCAGCAGCGCGCCTTCGCAGGCGGCCAGCGAGCGGCTGACTTCATAGGAGAAGTCGACGTGCCCGGGGGTGTCGATGAAGTTCAGGTGGTAGGTCTGGCCGTCTTTTGCCACGTAGGGCAAGGAGACCGACTGGGCCTTGATGGTGATGCCGCGCTCGCGCTCGATCGGGTTCGAGTCGAGCACCTGCGCCTCCATTTCGCGGGCCTGGAGGCCGCCGCAAAGCTGGATGATGCGATCGGCCAGCGTGGACTTGCCGTGGTCGACGTGGGCAATGATGGAGAAGTTGCGGATGAATCGCATCGAATCAGAAGACATAGGTGGCGGCGGCGCGTCGCGTCGTCAGGATGACTGCGCATTATCGCATGGCCGGCCCGGTCCCGCGTGCGACCGCCGGCGATTGGCGTGATCGACCTGCCAGAAACGACCGGGCCCGCCGAAGCGGGCCCGGAAACGTAGTGCTGGCGGGGGCTTACTGCCCGGCCTTGATCGCCACGAAGGCGCTGTTGCCCGTGGCCCGGACCAGCAGCATGACCACATCGCCCTTCTTGTAGGTGGCCAGCGCCTTGTCCAGCGCGGCCACGCTGCCGACCGGGGTACGCCCGACCTGCAGGACCACCATGCCGGGCGACACACCGGCGTCGCGCGCCGACGCCCCATTGACGCGGGTCACCCGCACGCCCTCGCCCGCCCCGAGGCCCAGCTGCTTGCGCTGGGCGGCGGTCAGGTCGGCCACCTCCAGCCCCAGCAGGGCGTTGGAACCGGTCTGCGGCGCGGCGGCCTCGGCGGTGGCTCGCGCCGGGCCGCGTTCGGCATCCTCGGCCAACTCGGTCAGGGTGGCGGTGATGTCACGTTCCTTGCCGTCGCGGATCACGCCCAGGCGGACCTTGCTGCCCGGCGGCAGTGCGCCGATCAGCGGCGGCAGGTCGCTGAAGGTGTTGATGGGGCTGCCGTTCACCGAGCGGATCACGTCGCCCGGTTCCACCCCGGCCTTCAGCGCGGCACTGCCCGGCACCACTTCATTGACCAGTGCGCCGCGGCTGTCGGACAGGCCCAGGCCCTGCGCCTTGAGCCCGTCGATCGGCCCCACGGCGGCGCCCAGCTGGCCGCGGCTGACCCGGCCGGTCTTCTTGATCTGCTCGACCGCGCCCATGGCCAGGTCGATCGGGATGGCGAAGCTGATGCCCATGTAGCCGCCGGAGGCGGAGAAGATCTGCGAGTTGATGCCGACCACTTCACCGCGGGTATTGAGCAGCGGGCCGCCCGAATTGCCCTGGTTGATGGCCACGTCGGTCTGGATGAACGGCACGTAGCGCTGGTCGGCGCCGCCGGTGCTGCGCCCGACCGCGCTGACCACGCCGGCGGTGACCGAGTGGTCCAGGCCGAACGGCGAGCCGATCGCGACCACCCACTGACCCGGCTTGAGCGTGTTGGAATCGCCCACGCGCACGGTGGGCAGGTTCTTGCCGTCGATCTTGAGCAGGGCCACGTCGTACTGCTGGTCGCTGCCGATCACCTTGGCGGTGAATTCGCGGCGGTCGCCCAGCTTGACCTTCACTTCGCTGGCGTCGGCGACCACGTGGTAGTTGGTCAGCACGTAGCCGTCGGCGGAAATGATGAAGCCCGAGCCCATGCCGCGGCCCTGGATGCGCGGGCTGTCGTCCTGGCCGCCGGGGCCCTGCCCCGGCATCTGGAAGTCTGGGCCGAAGAAGCGCCGGAAGAATTCGGGCATCTCATCGCCGCCACCCGGACCCATGCCGCGGGCCTGGCGGTTGCTGCGCACGATGGTGATTTCCACGTTGACCACGCCAGGACCCACCTGTTCGACCAGGTTGGTGAAGTCCGGCAGGCCGCTGACCAGCTGCGGCGCGGGCGCGCGCGGGGCCACGGCGGGGGCGGCGGCCACAGGAGCGGCGGGTGCCGGCGCTTGGGCGCAGGCCATCAATGGCAGGGTCAGGGCCAGCAGGGTCATGGCCTGGCTACGCATGCGGGGAGTCATCGGACGTCAGCCTCCGGATCGGGACGTGGGGAAAAGCGGGGCGTTCCGGCCACGGGGCCGGACGCAACGTGTGCATGAGCGGGTGCGACGACAGGGTCAGTCGCGATGCCGGCGCGGGGCGGGAGCGGCCGGATCGACCTCCTGCAGGCGCGGCTCGAACGGGTAGAACGCGGCCTGCGGCTCCTGCGTGGAGAAGCTGGCGTTGAGCGCCCCGCCGGCCGCCGGGGCCAGGGTCGAGCGCGGCCACGGCTTGGCCTGCAGCGCGGCGACGTCGCCGAACGGCAGGGCACGGGCAGTGGCGGCGGGCAACACCGGCACCGGCACGGCCTGGCTGGCCACGGCACGCTGCGGCTCGGCGCTGCGTTCGCCGGCGCTGCGCGCGGCCTGCTGGGTACGGGTGGCACTGGCGCGGCGCACGGCGGCCACGTCCTGGCGACGGCTGGCGGCCGCCACTGCCGCCGCCGGGACGGCGGCCACGGCGACGGCCGCGTCCACCGCCGCAGGCACGGCGGCCGGGGCGCTCGGCGGCAACTCGGCCTGGCTGGCGATGATGGTGGTGGCGGGTGCGTCCAGCGGCGTCTGGCTGGGCAGCTGTTCGCGGGTCATGAACATCGCCACCGCCGCAACCGAGGCGGCCAGCGCGGCGCCACCGCCCCACCGACGCCAGCCCCCGCGACGTTCGCGGTTGCGTTCGACCGGCGCCACCGGTGCCAGTGGCGCTGGTTCGGCGGCGACCGCACCGCGCACGCGCGCGGCGAAATCCATCGGGGCCGGTGCGCAGGCCTGGCCGCGCAGCACGTCGCCCAGCAACTGCCAGCGCTCGTGGCAACCGGCCAGCGCCTCATCGTGCTCCAGGCGGCGCAGCATGAAGCGCGCCTCGTCGGGCGACAGCGCGCCATCAATCAGCGCCGACAGCTGCTGGCGGTTGTGCGTGTCGATCTTGTCCGGCGCGGTGCCGGTGGTTCCAGGGATTGGCATGTGTTCGCTCATACGCGGCTCTTCTCGCGGGTGGCGCTGCCGATATCCAGCAGCGGCCGAAGTTCAGTGTCGATCGCCTCGCGGGCACGGAAGATCCGCGACCGCACGGTGCCGATCGGGCACCCCATCTTCTGCGCGATATCTTCGTAACTCAGCCCGTCCACCTCGCGCAGGGTGATGGCTGATCGCAGTTCTTCCGGCAACGCCGCCACCGCCTTCATCACCGTCTGCTCCAGCTCCTGGCGCATCAACTCGCGCTCGGGAGTGTCGGTGTCGCGCAGGCGGGTGCCGCTGTCGAACTGCTCGGCGTCACCGATGTCAATGTCATCGGTGGGCGGGCGGCGGTTGTGGGCGGCAAGGTGGTTCTTGGCAGTGTTCACGGCTATCCGGTGCAACCAGGTATAGAACTGGGCGTCGCCCCGGAAACTGCCGATCGCGCGGTACGCGCGGACGAACGTGTCCTGTGCGACGTCCTGACATTCACTCCAGTCGGCGATGTAGCGCCCGATCAGTGCCACGATCCGATGCTGGTACTTGCGCACCAGGACATCGAACGCCGCACTCTCGCCGCGCTGCACGCGCCGGACCAGCTCCAGGTCCAGCTCCTGTGGTGTTTCAACCTCGGCCATGTGGGGCCGCACTCCTGTCAGCCCGACCAACGTCGAGCAATGAGACTGCCAATCCCGGGAAAAGTTCAGCGACCGATCACACGACGCCGCACCAGCTTTTAACCACCGTTCCGTTAAGGTTCCCGCTCACGGCACTGAACCGGGCCCGCCCATCCCCCAGCTATTGGGATTTGACGGGGAGGAAACAACCTCTGGATCATAGCCCCCTTCTCCATACACAACCGGATGGAACGTTCCCATGCTCTCAGGCTTCGATGGGCTCCGCTTCGCACATTGGCACCCGCAGATCCGTGATGATGGTGTGGTGGTGCTCAGCCTCGACCGCCACGACAGCAGCGTCAACGCGATGTCCCAGGACGTGCTGCTGGAACTGGGCGACCTGATCGAACGCATCGCCATGGACCCGCCGAAGGCGGTGGTGATCCAGTCGATCAAGGCGGCCGGCTTCATCGCCGGTGCCGACCTGAAGGAATTCCAGGAATTCGATCGCCGCGGCACCGTCAATGACGCGATCCGCCGCGGCCAGAGCACCTACCAGAAGCTGGCCGAGCTGCCCTGCCCGACCGTCGCGGCGATCCACGGCCATTGCCTGGGCGGCGGCACCGAGCTGGCGCTGGCCTGCCGCTACCGCGTGGCCTCCAACGATCCGTCCACCCGGATCGGCCTGCCGGAAACCCAGCTGGGTATCTTCCCCGGCTGGGGCGGCAGTTCGCGCCTGCCGCAGCTGGTGGGCGCGCCGGCGGCGATGGACATGATGCTGACCGGTCGCAACCTGTCGGCATCGGCCGCGCGCAGCATCGGCCTGGTCGACAAGGTCGTGGCGCCCGCGGTGCTGCTGGATACCGCTGTGGCACTGGGCCTGTCGGGCACCACCCGCCCGTTCAAGCAGCGCGCGACCGCCTGGGCCACCAACACCTGGCTGGCGCGCAGGCTGCTGGCCCCGCAGATGGCCAAGCAGGTGGCGCGCAAGGCGAAGAAGGACCATTACCCGGCGCCGTACGCGCTGATCAACACCTGGGCGCGCACCGGCGGCAGCCCGATCCAGACCCGCCTGGACGCCGAACGCCGTGCGGTGGTGAAGCTGGCCGGCACCCCGACCGCGCGCAACCTGATCCGCATCTTCTTCCTGACCGAACGCCTGAAGGCGCTGGGTGGCAAGGACCATGGCATCAGCCATGTGCACGTGGTGGGCGCTGGGGTGATGGGCGGCGATATCGCGGCGTGGTCGGCCTACAAGGGCTTCAACGTGACGCTGCAGGACCGTGAGCAGCGCTTCATCGACCCGGCACTGGAACGCGCGCAGGCGCTGTTCGCCAAGAAGGTGAAGGACGAGAGCAAGCGTCCGGCGGTGGCCGCGCGCCTGAAGGCCGACCTGGCCGGTGAAGGCGTGGCGCTGGCCGACCTGGTGATCGAGGCGATCATCGAAGATGCCGACGCCAAGCGTTCGCTGTACCAGACGCTGGAGCCGAAGATGAAGGCCGGTGCGCTGCTGACCACCAACACGTCATCGATTCCGCTGCTTGAGCTGCGCGACCACATCGAGCACCCGGCGCAGTTCGCCGGCCTGCACTATTTCAACCCGGTGGCGCAGATGCCGCTGGTGGAGATCATCCACCACGACGGCATGGCGCCGGAGACCGAGCGCCGGCTGGCGGCGTTCTGCAAGGCGCTGGGCAAGTTCCCGGTGCCGGTGGCGGGCACGCCGGGGTTCCTGGTGAACCGCGTGCTGTTCCCGTACATGCTGGAAGCGGCCACGGCGTATGCCGAAGGCATTCCCGGCCCGGTGATCGACAAGGCGGCGGTGAAGTTCGGCATGCCGATGGGCCCGATCGAACTGCTGGATACGGTGGGGCTGGACGTGGCCGCAGGCGTCGGCAAGGAGCTGGCGCCGTTCCTGGGCCTGCAGATTCCGGCGGCGTTGCAGACGGTGGAACCGGGCAAGCGCGGCAAGAAGGATGGCCAGGGCATCTATACGTGGGAAAACGGGCGGGCGCAGAAGCCGGGCGTGCCGGCCAACGTGGAGGTGCCTGCGGATCTGGAAGACCGTCTGATTCTGCCGCTGCTCAACGAGGCGGTGGCGTGCCTGCACGATGGGGTGGTGGCCGATGCGGACCTGCTGGATGCGGGGGTGATCTTCGGTACCGGGTTCGCGCCGTTCCGCGGCGGTCCGATCCAGTACATCCGGGCGACCGGTGCCGATGCGCTGGTGGAGCGTTTGAAGGCGCTGCAGCAGCGGCACGGTGATCGCTTCGCGCCGCGCCCGGGTTGGGATGCGGCGGTGTTGCGTGAGCCGGTGATGTAAGCCGGGCTGCCGCCCGGCACCTGCCGATGCAACGGCTACTGCACGTGCAACTGCAAGGGCCAGAGCGCAAGCGGAGAGCGTAAAGCGGCTCTGGACTGGATCGGGGATGGCGGGGTGGGTCAGGTGGCGGGGGACGCCGTGAACCCATCCCTGGGGGCTTGGTCGCGCCATCCATGGCGCTCACACCCCCGCCACCTGACCCACCCCGCCTTCGATAGTTGGCCGGTGACGGCATAAACGCCTACGCGTATCGCCGGGCTCTGCCCGGCTGCCTTCGCAATGAAATGCTGCGGGGCATCGTCCGGCGCTACGTGGGGCTGTTGGCGCAACACCCTGTTGCCCGAATGGGGCATGCAGGGGGTGTGTCTGCGTGCGATCCTGCTGGCCTGTCCACGCCAGCGAGAAAGCCCGCATGACGACGATCATTGCGCCCCGTGTCCACGATATCGGCGGCCTGCAGGTGCGCCGGGCCGTGCCTACGCTGCAGGCGCGCAGCGTCGGTCCGTTCGTGTTCGTGGACCACATGGGTCCAGCGGTGCTTGCGCCGGGGACCGGCATCGACGTGCGTCCGCATCCGCACATCGGCCTGGCCACCGTGACCTTCCTGTGGTCCGGTGCGATCGGCCACCGCGATACGCTGGGGTCGGACCAGGTGATCCGCCCCGGTGACGTCAACTGGATGACCGCCGGGCGCGGCATCGCGCATTCCGAACGTACCCCGCCGCCCGAGCGTGAGCACGACCACCCCATCCACGGGATGCAGACCTGGGTGGCGCTGCCGAAAAGCTTCGAGGAAACCGATCCCGGGTTCTTCCACCACGCGGCGGCCACCCTGCCCCAGCAGCGCCGCGACGGTGCCTGGCTGCGGGTGATCGCCGGGCGTGCGTATGGCGAAGAATCGCCGGTGAAGGTGTTCGCCGATACGTTGAATGTGGCGATCGATCTGGATCCAGGTGCGGAAATCGACCTGGATACCGGCCATGTCGAGCGCGCCCTGTACATCCTCGAAGGCGAGGCGCAGCTGGATGGCGTGGATCTGCCCGCGCAGCATCTGGTGATTCCGGAACTCAATGCGCGCGGTCGGCTGCGCGCCAAGACGCCGGTCAAGGCGATGCTGCTGGGGGGCGAACCGCTGGATGGGCCGCGCCACCTGTGGTGGAACTTCGTGTCCAGCTCCACCGAGCGCATCGAGCAGGCCAAGCACGACTGGGACGCCGGGCGCTTCGGCACGATTCCCGGCGACGACAAGGAATTCATTCCGCTGCCTACGCCGTGAGTCGGCACCGTTCGTCGGCGTCTTGACGCCACATTCACCCCGATGAACCGCGATTCAGCTACGTTCTGCCTGCCCGTCCCGGGCATCAGGTGGAGAGCGAACGATGAGCATGGGCAAACGTCTGGCCGCGGAGTTTCTCGGCACGTTCTGGTTGGTTCTTGGGGGGTGCGGCAGCGCGGTGCTGGCGGCCAAGTTCGGCGGTGATGGCAACCCGCTTGGCATCGGTTTCGTGGGCGTGGCGCTGGCCTTCGGGCTGACCGTGCTCACCGGTGCGTATGCCTTCGGCCACGTTTCCGGTGCGCACTTCAATCCCGCCGTCAGCCTGGGGCTATGGGCCGGCGGTCGTTTCCCCGCGCGCGACCTGCTGCCCTATATCGTGGCCCAGGTGCTGGGCGGCATCCTGGCCGGTTTCATCCTGCTGCAGATCGCCTCGGGTGCCCCGGGCTTCGCCATCGACGGCAGCCAGGTCGGTGCATTCGCCAGCAATGGCTACGGCACCCTGTCCCCGGGTGGCTACAGCGTGGCCGCAGCGTTCCTGTGCGAAGTGGTGCTCACCGCGTTCTTCCTGGTGATCATCATGGGTTCGACCCACGGCAACGCCACGGCCGGTTTTGCGCCGATCGCCATCGGGCTGGCGCTCACCCTGCTCCACCTGATCAGCATTCCGGTGACCAATACCTCGGTGAACCCGGCGCGCTCCACGGCGGTGGCAGTGTTTGCCGGCAGCGGCGCACTCAGCCAGCTGTGGCTGTTCTGGCTGGCCCCGCTCCTGGGCGGCCTGATTGGCGGCATCGCCTACAAGTGGATCGGCACCGAGCCGCGCTGAGCCTCGGCGGCCGGGACCGCTCGGCTCCCGGCCGTCCGATTCAAGGCGTGGTGGCCTACGGAGGGGACCATCTGAAACAGTTATTTGTAGATCCAGTCACATTCCGTTAAGGTCCGAATCACCACGCCGTCACCTGGCAGGCGAGGTACTCCGGGACGCGCATGGGGAAATGCGCACGGACGGCCTGGGTTGTCTACGGCCCCCGGAAGCCCTCTGCCAGCACGACGCGCGGCCACTTCGACCGTTGGGGGAAGCCATGAACGTCCTGCGCGCTGCCGTGTGCCTGAGCCTGTTGTTGTCCGCTGCGGCCGTTTCGGCCCAGTCCTCGAATGTGTGTCCGTCCCTGCCCGCCGACAGCGGCCTGCAATGGCAGGAGCAGGCGCAGGCCGACTTCGTGCTGTGCAAGGCCAGCACCGGCGATGGCCGCGAAGTGCTCAGCCTGATGCTGACCGCACGCGACCCGAACCTGCCGCTGAGCCGTCCGCTGCGCCAGGAAAAGGGCCTGTTCGCCGGTGAATCGCTGTACTGGTACCAGCCCGACCTGGGCGGCCAGCAGCCGCCGGGCTACGAAACGCGCCGCATCACCGTGGTGAAGTTCGACAAGAACCGCTACGCGCAGATCGCGCTGTATGCCGGTGATGCCAAGGAGCTGGGTGCGCTGCAGTCGCTGACCCAAGGTATGAACCTCACGCCTGCGGCGGTCGCCGCAGGGCGCTGAGATGGCCGGGGCTACCCGTGCTTCTGTCGCGCCATGGGGTTGCCGGCCAGCGGCCGGCACTACCCGGGGTGTTGCGGCGTGACGGGCTCGCCGGCCAACGGCCGGCAGGGCCGGTCAGAAGCGGCCTTCCTGGAAATCCACGAAGGCCTGCATCAGCTCCTGGCGGGTATTCATCACGAACGGCCCGTGGCGCATCACCGGCTCGCGCAGCGGTCGTCCCGCCACCAGGATCAGGCGCGCGCCCTCGGCGCCGGCCTGCAGTTGCAGCAGTTGGCCGCCGCCCAGCACCGCCAGTTCCTGGCGCGCCACCGGACGGGCGTCCTCGCCCTGCCCCACCGTCAAGCCGCCTTCGAACACGTAGGCGAACGCGTTGTGCCCTTCCGGCAAGGTGTATTCCCAGCGCGCGTTCGCGGCCAGGGTGATGTCCAGGTACACCGGGTCGGTGGCCGGCTGCACGATCGGACCGCTCGCCTCGCCCACCTGGCCGGCAATCACCTTCACCTGCACGCCGTCGCCGGGCGCGGTGACGGGAATGCGCTCGGGCGCGAATTCCTGGTACTTCGGGTCGGTCATCTTGTCGCGCGCCGGCAGGTTCACCCACAGCTGGAAGCCGCGCATCTGGCCCGATTCCTGCTCCGGCATCTCCGAATGCACCAGTCCACGGCCGGCGGTCATCCACTGCACGCTGCCCGGGGTGAGCAGGCCTTCGTTGCCGTGGTTGTCCTTGTGCCGCATGCGCCCGTCGAGCATGTAGGTGACGGTTTCGAAGCCGCGGTGCGGATGGCTGGGGAAGCCGGCGATGTAGTCCTCGGCACGGTCGGTGCCGAATTCATCCAGCAGCAGGAACGGGTCCAGGTCGGGCAGCGAGGGGCCGCCGATCACCCGGGTCAGGCGCACGCCGGCGCCATCGGAGGTGGCCATGCCACGGATCGTGCGCTGTACGCGCACCGGGGTGGGGCTGCTCATCTCGACTCCAGCAAAAGGAAACCAGCCAACAAGATGGGCGCTTGGGTGGCAGCCGCCAATCGCCACGCCCGCAACCGATTGTTCCAACGGTGGCGTTCGCGTGCCTTGCAGGCGCGCGCGTGGGCCGGGCCGCTGTCCGCATCCCAACGCGCGCCACGTTGCGCCCTACGACCAAAGTACTAGCGGCAAGCACCTGCGTTTGCATTGACCCCATCGGTGCCAAGGCAGACTCTTACGACGATCTCCAGGGAGACGCAATCTCATGAAAGGTTTTTCCAAGCTGGGCTGGGCCGCGCTCGCGCTGCTCGGCGCGTTCTGTCTGGGCGTGGTCGCACTGCGCCGGGGCGAACACATCAACGCGTTGTGGATCGTGGTCGCCGCGGTGTCGATCTACCTGATCGCCTACCGCTTCTACAGCCTGTTCATCGCCGACAAGGTGATGCAGCTCGACCCGACCCGGGCCACCCCGGCGGTGCTCAACAACGATGGCCTGGACTACGTGCCCACCAACAAGCACGTGCTGTTCGGCCACCACTTCGCCGCGATCGCCGGTGCGGGGCCGCTGGTGGGCCCGGTGCTGGCCGCGCAGATGGGCTACCTGCCCGGCCTGCTGTGGCTGGTGGTCGGCGTGGTCCTGGCCGGTGCGGTGCAGGACTTCATGGTGCTGTTCATCTCCAGCCGCCGCAACGGTCGCTCGCTGGGTGACCTGGTGCGCGAGGAGATGGGCCAGGTGCCCGGCACCATCGCGCTGTTCGGCGCGTTCCTGATCATGATCATCATCCTGGCAGTGCTGGCGATGGTGGTGGTCAAGGCGCTGGCCGAAAGCCCGTGGGGCATGTTCACGGTGATCGCGACGATGCCCATCGCGATCCTGATGGGCGTGTACATGCGCTACATCCGCCCCGGCAAGATCGGGGAGATTTCGGTGGTCGGCCTGTTCCTGCTGCTGGCGGCCATCTGGTACGGCGGCAAGGTCGCCGCCGATCCCGTCTGGGGCCCGGCCTTCACTTTCACCGGCATCGAAATCACCTGGATGCTGATCGGCTACGGTTTCGTCGCCTCGGTGCTGCCGGTGTGGCTGCTGCTGGCACCGCGCGACTACCTGTCCACGTTCCTCAAGATCGGCACCATCGTGGCGCTGGCGATCGGCATCCTGATCGTCATGCCGGAACTGAAGATGCCGGCGCTGACCCAGTTCGCGGCCAGCGGTGACGGCCCGGTCTGGAAGGGCGGCATGTTTCCGTTCCTGTTCATCACCATTGCCTGCGGCGCGGTGTCCGGTTTCCATGCGCTGATCGCCTCGGGCACCACGCCCAAGCTGCTGGCCAATGAGCGCCACATGCGCTACATCGGCTACGGCGGCATGCTGATGGAATCGTTCGTGGCGGTGATGGCGCTGGTAGCGGCCTCGATCATCGACCCGGGCGTGTACTTCGCGATGAACAGCCCGGCGGCGGTGATCGGTGCCGATGCCGCCTCGGCCGCGCACTTCATCAGTACCACCTGGGGCTTTGCGATTACCCCCGAGCAGCTGGAAGCCACCGCACTGGCCATCGGCGAGCCGACCATCCTGCACCGAGCCGGTGGCGCACCCACGCTGGCGGTGGGCATCGCACAGATCCTGCACCAGGCCATTCCCAGTGGCAGCAACGCGATGATGGCGTTCTGGTACCACTTCGCGATCCTGTTCGAAGCGCTGTTCATCCTGACTGCGGTGGATGCCGGTACCCGTGCCGGTCGCTTCATGCTGCAGGACCTGCTGGGCAACTTCATCCCGGCGCTGAAGAAGACCGAATCGTGGACGGCCAACATCATCGCCACGGCAGGTTGCGTGGCGCTGTGGGGCTACCTGCTGTACACCGGCGTGAAGGATCCCTTCGGCGGCATCCAGACCCTGTGGCCGCTGTTCGGCATCTCCAACCAGATGCTGGCCGGCATTGCGCTGATGCTGGGCACGGTGGTGCTGTTCAAGATGAAGCGCGAGCGCTTTGCCTGGGTGACCGGCGTGCCGGCGGTGTGGCTGCTGATCTGCACCACGTATGCGGGCCTGATCAAGATCTTCGACAAGAACCCGGCCCAGGGCTTCCTGGCGCAGGCGCACAAGTTCCAGGACGCGATCGCCACCGGCACCATCACCGCGCCGGCCAAGAGTCTGGACCAGATGCACCAGATCGTGGTCAACGCCTACGTCAACACCAGCCTGACCGTGTTGTTCCTGTTCGTGGTGTTCTCGATCCTGTTCTATGCGATCAAGACCATCGTGCAGGCGCGCCGCAATCCGCAGCGCACGGACAAGGAAACCCCGTACGTGGCGCTGCAGCCGCACCAGATGGCGGACCTGTGATGAGTACGGAACTGGTTCCCGTTGGGCAGTACCAGGCGCACCGCCGGTTGTGGCGGCGCCTGGTGCAGACCGCACGACTGTGCTGCGGCATTCCCGACTACGACAACTACGTACGCCACGTGCTCGACAACCATCCCGACCGCGTGCCGATGGACTACAAGACCTTCTTCCGCGAGCGCCAGGAGGCGCGCTACGGCGGCAGGAACGGGGGCCGCTGCTGCTGAGCGGCGACATCGGTGGAGTACCGGAACGGCGGCGCGAAAGCGCCGCCGTTTTTGATGGCAGGAGCCGGTTGTCGGCGGGTTGCCGTGAAGCTCACCCGGTTCGGCTGGTTCCCGTCAACCGCACCTGGTTCGGCCGGCGTCCGTGAACCGCACCCGGTAGTGCCGGCCGCTGGCCGGCTCCTCATGAACCCACGGTTTCGCCTGGAGCCGGCCAGCGGCCGGCACTACCTTTGCGTCGATGTTGCGAGGAGCCGGCCAGCGGCCGGCACTACCTTTGCGTCGATGTTGCGAGGAGCCGGCCAGCGGCCGGCGCTACCTTTGCGTCGATGTTGCGAGGAGCCGGCCAGCGGCCGGCACTACCGGGTGCGTGGAGATTGCGAGCCGGTCAGCGACCGGAATTACCCGACGCGTTATTCGGTCAGGGTTACCGGAGTCAGCGTGACCTTGGCGTTGTTGGCCGCGCCCATGCGGTCGGTGTAGGCCTGCCCGCGCTGCAGCAGGTAGAAGCTGTCCAGGTAGTCGGTGTCGTTGGCGAACCAGGTGGTGGGCATCGCCTTGAGAATGGCGCCGGCGATGTCGGCGATCACCGCGTACTCCGGTGCGAACGCACCCAGTGCCGCCTTGACGCCATCGGTCAATGCCACCAGCAGGTCCTGGTAGTTGGTGTCGCCGTCATCTTCGAACAGCTGTACGTTGGCCGCGTCGAAGCGGTAGTTGCCCCACATCACCAGCGGTTGACCCGGCGTGTAGTCGGTGTTGTCGTGGTCAAGGTACGGCAGGGTCAGCGTGGCCATCTCGGGTTCGGCCGCGCCGATCTGCAGGCCCGACACCACCGCGAACACTTCCGCACCGCCCAACGCCCACGGCTCCTGGTCGTCGGCCAGGCGGATGCGGTCCAGGCCGGTCAGGTCGAGCGAGGCGCTGCCGTTGGCGGCCAGCCGGATGCGCTCCGGCGATTGCAGGCCACGCGCCTGAAGCCCCGCGTTGACCAGTGCCATGCCCTCTTCCACCGCCGTGCGCGTATCCACGTCGACGATCAACACCGGGAAGGCCGGCGCGGTGCGCGCGTCCAGCGTGTGGCGACGCCCCTGCAGGTCGTAGGCCGTCAGCGTGGTCCAGTGGCGGTCATCGCCGCGGGGCAACACCGCCACCCACAGCTGCGCGGCGGGCACATCGGTCAGCCGGGCACCGGCGGGCACGTAGGCGCGAAGCTGCAGCAGCTCCGCGCCGGCAGCGGGCAGCCCTTTGCGCTGACGCAGCTGGCGATCCTGCGCGGCCAGCGTGCGTGTGGCCTGGGTGCGCGCCTGCGGGTCGAAGCGGGCCATCACCCGGGCCAGCGGCACACCGTCGGGGCGCGCGGCGAGTGCGCCGGTCACCGCCGTGGCGAAGCCCGGCTGGGCGATCAGCGCGGCCACATCACGGGCGCTGGCATCGGTAATGGCCTGCACATCGGCGCGCTCGATGCGCGCGGTCTGGGCAACGGCGGTGGCGCTGGCCAACAGCAGCGCGGTGACACAGCATCGGAACAGTCCCTGCGGTTTCATGCAACGTCCTGACTGGACGCCGATTGCCATCGGCGGAGATTCCCACCCGTGATGCCCCCTGCCACGGGGTGGCGCACGAGGCCGCACGTTACGGGGCAATCGCCGCTGCGTCTGATACCCGCTCCACACTCTGGACGTCGAAGGGTAGTGCCGGCCGCTGGCCGGCTCCAGGCATTCCAAATTCCCCGGTAGTGCCGGCCGCTGGCCGGCACCAGGTGACACCATGGATTCATGAGGAGCCGGCCAGCGGCCGGCACTACCGGGCGCGGTGCAGGAAGACGGCCAACGGCCGGCACGATCGCGTGCGGTGCAGGAAGACGGCCAACGGCCGGCACGATCGCGTGCGGTGCGGGAAGCCGGCCAGCGGCCGGCACCACCGGGTCAGGCCCCGGCCATCCATTTCAGGATCAGGCCGGTGACATAGGCCAGGCCGGTGCCGGTGGCGTAGCCCACGGTGCCCAGCAGCACGCCCACCGGGGCCAGCGAAGGATGAAACGCGGCAGCCACCACCGGTGCCGACGCGGCGGCGCCGATATTGCCCTGCGAGCCGATCGCAAAGAAGAACAGCGGCGCGCGCAGCAGCTTGGCCGCAATCCACAGCACCAGGATGTGGGTGAGCATCCAGATCGCGCCCAGCGCGAACAGCCACGGGCGATCCAGCAGCGACAACAGGTCCATCTGCATGCCGATGCAGGCAATCAGGAAGTACAGGAACAGCGTGCCCAGGCGCGACGCACCGGCCGACTCCAGCCGCCGCGCGCGGGTGAAGCTCAGGCCCAGGCCGAGCGCGGTGGACAACAGCACCACCCACACGAACGCGCTGTCCAGGCTGAACTGGCTGGCCCAGCTGACGTTGGCCTTGAACCACCCGCTCAACGGTGCGGCAATGGCATGCGCCAGGCCCACTCCGCCCAGCGCCACACCCACGATCACCATCAAGTCGGTGAGGCTGGGAATGCGGGCGTTCTGCGCCTCATAGGCGGAAATGCGCGCCTTCATTTCATCGATGGCCGAGGTGTCGGCACCGTTGCGCGTGTCGATCTGCTGGGCGCGGTTGGCCAGGAACAGCAGCACCGCCATCCACAGGCTGGCACAGGCCACGTCGACCACGGCGAACTGGCCGAAGGTGGTGGCATCGGTGCCGAACACTTCGCGCATCGCCACCATGTTGGCGCCGCCGCCGATCCAGCTGCCGGCCAGTGCGGCCATGCCCTTCCAGGTATCGTCCGCGACGGTTGCCGGGTGGATCCAGGACATGGCCTGGAACGACACGATCGCGCCCAGGATGATGCCCAGCGTGCCGGCGCAGAACATCACCAGCAGCTTCGGGCCCAGCTTGAGAATGCCCTTGAGGTCGATCGACAGGGTCAGCAGCACCAGCGCGGCCGGCAGCAGCACGTCACGCGCGACCGGGTTGTAGAGCGAGGTGTTGTGGCCGTCGATGAGGCCGACGGTGTTGTAGATGGCCGGGATGAAGTAGCACAGCAGCAACGCCGGCACCCAGGCAAAGATCTTTTTCAGCTGCGGGGTCGGGCCACTGGCTGCCCAGAAAATCACGGCGAGCGTGGCGGCAATCAGGCCAAGCCCGACGATATCGTTGGTGATCAGCGCAGTACTGGTTTCGGTCGGCATCTTGCCATCCTCTGTCGATCGAAGAAAAAAAAAGCGCCGCATATAGCGGCGCCCTTCCAGAGGTTAACATCATCTTCACGCTGCGCCACCCTGCAGTGCAGCGTTCGCCAGCTCGATTACGTCATCGCCTCGCCTGCTGCCTGCGGCAGCGACGCCCCCAGATCCAGAATCACCCGGGTGCCGCGTGGCGCACAGGGCTCCAGCTGCAGCGCCCAACCCAGGTGGTCGCAGAGTTTGGCGATCAGCTCCAGCCCGATCCCACTCTGCTCGTTGCGATCGCCACGCGCCAGGCGTGCATGCACCGCGGCGATTTCCTCGGGGCTCATGCCATGGCCGGGATCCTGCAGCGTCACCACGGCCCGGTCGGACACGTGCACATGGATGGTGCCGCGCCCGCTGTTTTCGATGGCGTTGCGCAGCAGGTTGCCGATGGCCGCCTGCACCACCGCCGGTGGCGCGATGATGTCGATGCGGGCCAGGCCATCCACGGCGATGCGCAGGTCCTTGTCGCCCATCAGGTGGCGGTGGTCTTCGATGATGGCCGGTACCAGCTGGTCCAATGCAATGCGCTCGCCGAGCGCGACCAGCCGCGCCGGTTCGCGGGCCAGCACCAGCAGCAGCTGGATCAACTGTTCCACGCCCTGTGCGGTGCGATGCACGCGCTGCATCTGCTGGCGCGCGCGTTCGGGCAGGCCCGGTTGCTCCAGCGCCAGTTCGGCTGCACCAGTGATCACCGCGATCGGCGTGCGCAGCTCGTGGCTGGCGGTGCTGACAAACACGCGCTCGCGCTCGACGAACTGTTCATTGCGGGCCAGGTAGTCGTTGACCGCGTCGGCAATGACGTACAGCTCCGAACTGCCGCGCGGGTCCACCTGCACGCGCTGTCCCGGCACGCCGGGCTTGAGCCCGTCGATGCGCTGGGCGAGCGACCGCAGCGGGCGTACCAGCCGGCCCACGCCGAAGGAGGCCATCAGCACGGTCACGATGATCATCACCACGCCTGCCAGCATCACCCAGCGCGTCGCGAACTCTTCCAGCTCGTGGAAGTCGTTGATGTCCAGCACCAGCGCCAGCCGCCCCAGCGTGGCGGTATCACGGACCATCACCGCGCTGGACCGACCATTGATCACCACCCCGTCGTGCAGGCCCGGGTGCAGCGTGCGCAGGATCGGGGGCACGCGCTCGCTGCCATCCACGGTGAACAGTCGCAGTGTGTCCGAGTCCTGCCAGCGGTAGTGCGACTCGTGTTCGATGTGGTTGACGATGCTGTCCAGCTCGGAATTGAGCAGCGCGCGCCAGGCCGAATGCTCGGCATGTTCGTGCACGTAGTTGCCCACGCTGAACACCGCCAGCGAGATCAGACCCAGGTAGCCCAGCAGCCACCACACCAGGCGCCGATGCAGCGGAGCGGGTTTACGCGGTTTCATCGGCACTGTCCGCGGCGCTCACACCCAGCCGGTATCCCACCCGCGGCAGGGTGTGGATCAGCTTCTGCTGGTACGGGCCGTCCACGCTGCGGCGCAGTTCGTACACGTGCGACCGCAGCAGGTCGCCGTCCGGTGGTTCATCGCCCCACAGCGCGAATTCCAGCTGCTGGCGGGTTACCGCGCCGGGGCTGGCGCGCATCAGCACTTCCAGCAGCTTGCGGCAGGCCGGGTACAAGTGCAGCGCCTTGCCATCGCGATGCGCCTCCAGCGTGGCCAGGTCCAGCTTGAGATCAGCCACCTCCAGCAGTTTGCGCGGGTTGCGCCCGTGCGCACGCACCATCAGCGCCTCCAGCCGTACTTCCAGTTCGGGCAGCGCGAAGGGCTTGGTCAGATAGTCGTCGGCCCCGGCGCGGAAACCGGCGATCTTGTCGGGCAGCTCGTCACGCGCGGTAAGCATGATCACCGGCACTTCCGAGCCGTGGTCGGCGCGCAGCCGGCGCAGCACCTCCGGGCCTTCCATGCGCGGCAGCATCCAGTCCAGGATTAAGGCGTCGTAGGCATGGCTGGCGGCCAGGTGCAGGCCGGTGACGCCGTCGGGGGCCACGTCCAGAACGTGACCGCGCGACTCGAAATAGTCGAACAGGTTGGCGACCAGCTGGCGGTTGTCTTCAATGACCAGGAGCCGCATGGCAGACTCTCGTGAACGGATCGGCGCATGGTAGCCGCATCCATGTCGGAATCCGGTCGCAATGGCCCGGTTTCGACGCTTTTCCTACGCTGTCGGGGAGACAGTACTGGTTTTGCCCAAGGATCCGGACGTGCCTGAAGCCCGCTTGTCCCGCCAGCATTGGCATCTGCTCGCCTGCGTGGCCATCGTGCTGGCGCTGCTGGCCGGGATCGGCATGCGCCAGCCCTCGCCGCCGGATGAGCCGCGCTTCGTACTGGCCGCCCGCGCCATGGTGGACAGTGGCCAGTGGCTGCTGCCGCACCGCGGCGGCGACCTGTACGCCGAAAAGCCCCCGGTGTTCATGTGGATGCAGGCCGCCAGCCACCAGCTGCTGGGCAACTGGAATCTGGCGTTCCTGCTGCCGTCGTTACTGGCGGCGCTGCTGACACTCTGGCTGTGCTGGGACCTGGGGCGTCGCCTGTGGAACCGGCGTGTTGCCTGGTGGGCCATGCTGGCGTTGGCCAGTTGCCTGCAGTTCGGGTTGATGGCCAAGCGCGCGCAGATCGACATGGTGCTGGTGGGGCTGACCACGTTGGCCATGTGGGGCCTGCTGCGGCACCTGCTGGAAGCGCCCAACCGGCGCGCGGTGCTGGTGGCCGGGTTTGCCGCTGGCCTGGGCACGGTGACCAAGGGGGTGGGCTTCCTGCCGCTGCTGGTGCTGCTGCCCTGGGCGCTGTGGCGGTGGCGGGTGCAGGGCGACGACGGCCACGCCGGCCGTGGACGTGCCCTGTGGTTGCTGGTGCCCGGGTTCCTGCTCGGTGCCGCGGTGTGGCTGGCGCCGCTGGGCCTGGCCCTGCTGCACTCCCCCGACCCGAGCCTGCAGGCCTACGCCCGTGAACTGCTGTTCAAGCAGACCGGCACGCGCTACGCCAATGCGTGGCACCACGTGAAGCCGGCCTGGTATTACCTGCAGGTGATGGCCACGCTGTGGCTGCCCGGCAGCCTGCTGCTGCCGGCGCTGCTGCCGGCATGGTGGCGGCGGCTGAAGCGCCTGGATGGCCGCTACTGGCTGCTGCTGGGGTGGGCGGTGCTGGTGCTGGTGTTCTTCAGCGCCAGCCCGGGCAAGCGCGAGGTCTACATTTTCCCGATGCTGCCGCTGCTGTGCGTGGCCGCCGCACCGGTGTTGCCCGGGCTGCTGCGCCGCACCGGCCCGCGCTGGCTGCTGCTGGCCTACGTAGGCGTGCTGGCCGCTGCCGCGCTGTACGTCAGCGTGCAATTGCTCGGCGGAAGCCCGTGGGCGCATGTGCAACTGGACCGGCGTGGCATGCCCGACAGCCTGCTGCCACTGCTGGGCGGCTGGCTGCTCGGCTTCGGCGTGCTGCTGGTGGCCGCAGTGGTGTGGCTGCGCCAGCGACGCGTCGGCGCCCTGGTGGTGGTATGCGCCTGCCTGCTCTGGAACGTGTACGGCTGGGGCCTGATGCCGGCGCTGGACCCCTACAGCTCGGCCTCGGCGTTGATGCAGCGGGTCGGCCAGCGGATCGGGCCGGACGCGCAGCTGGGCCTGGTGGCCTGGCGCGAGCAGAACCTGCTGCAGGCCGATCGCCCGGTGACCGAGTTCGGCTTCAAGCGGCCGTGGGACGAACAATGGCAGCAGGCCGGGCCGTGGCTGCAGCAGGCGCGGGATACACGCTGGCTGCTGGTGCTGGACAAGGCCATGAGCCCCTGCGTGGACGCCGCCCAGGTGGTGGACATTGGCAGCAGCAACCGCAATCGCTGGCAGCTGGTGCCGGGCCGTGCATGGCGCGCCGGGTGCCAGGCCCACCTGGCCCCCGATGCGGCCTCGGACGACGAGCAAGACTGAACCGGCGGCATCGGCGGTCGGGGCTTAACCTGCGGGCAACACCGCTCCGACCGCTCTCCGACACACCGCTGATGACCATGGCCGCGGATCACCCCGCCCGGCGCTTTGTCCATGTCTTCAGTTCCAGCCGTACCGTTTCGCCCGCTTCCACTGACCGCAGCTGCCCGCCCGGGTTTTCTGCGCAGCCACCTGTGGCTGCCCCTGCTGCTCACCCTGGCCGCCAGCGCGGTGCTGATGGGCATGGGCGGCGACCAGTGGCTGGCCGACCAGTTCTATCGGCTTGAAGGCCAGCAGTGGGCATTGCAGAACGCCTGGGCCACCAGCCAGCTGGTGCACAAGGGTGGCAAGTGGGCCAGCGCGCTGGGCGTGCTCGTCGCGATCCTGCTGTGCACGCACGCCTGGCGCAGCGACCGCACCGCGGCATGGCGTTGGCCGCTGCTGTACCTGGTGCTGGCGGTGGCCCTGGGCACCGCGGCGGTGTCGCTGCTGAAGTCGGTGACCAACATGGATTGCCCGTGGGACCTGGCCCGCTATGGCGGGCTCCGCGAATACGTGGGCGTGTTCGCCAGCCGTCCACCGGGCATGCCGCGCGGGGTGTGCTTCCCGGCCGGCCATTCCAGCGCCGGCTTCGCCTGGGTCAGCCTGTACTTCTTCGCGCTGCTGGTGCGACCGGCGTGGCGTTGGCGCGGACTTGCGGTAGGCCTGCTGGCCGGCGGCGTGTTCGGCCTGGCCCAGCAACTGCGTGGCGCGCACTTCCTGTCGCATGACCTGTGGACGTTGGCCACCTGCTGGGCCATCTCGCTGGGCCTGTACCTGCTGGTACAGCGCATTGACGCCCGCACGCAGACCGTGCCAGCCATCGCTGCACAGGGAGAGGCCGCATGAGCGCCACGCTGCCGCGCAGTGAGCGCCTGCCCGCGCTGGCCACGCTGCTGCACTGGCGGCCGCAGCTGTCCACCGAGCGCCTGATCGTACTGACCAGCGTGTTCTTCGCGCTGGCCTGCAATGGCCTGTTCTGGCACAGCGCCATGGCCACCCACCCGGGCAGCCTGCGCTTTGCCACCTCGCTGCTGCTGTTCCTGGTGGGTGCGCACTGCCTGCTGATGGGCCTGCTGGTGTGGCGGTGGAACGCCAAGGTAGTTGTGGGGGTGTTGCTGCTGTGCACCGCGATGGCGGCGCACTACATGGGCAGTTACCACATCTACCTGGATGCGGACATGCTGCGCAACGTGCTGGCCACCGACCACAAGGAAAGCCGTGAGCTGATGACCTCGGCGCTGATTGCGCCGCTGGTATTGCTGGCGCTGCTGCCGATGCTGGTGCTGTGGCGGGTACAGCTGGTCAAGCGCAGCTGGGGCAAGGCGCTGCTGTGGCGCGCCGGCTTCCTGCTGCTCTCGCTGCTGGTGGCGCTGGGCGGGGCGATGCTGTCGTTCCAGGAAATGTCGGCGCTGATGCGCAACCAGCGCGAGGTGCGCTACCTGGCTACCCCCGGCAATGTCCTGCTGGGCCTGCCCAAGGCGCTGCGCGGCGACAATCCGATCCAGCGCGCCCCCAAGCTGCCGATCGGCACCGACGCCACCGCCACGCCGCGCGCCGCAGGCACCCGGCCGCGGTTGCTGGTGATCGTGATGGGCGAAACCGCACGCGCGCAGAACTGGGGTATGAACGGTTATGCCAGGCAGACCACACCGGAACTGGCGCAGGCTGGGGTGATCAACTTCCCGGACATGCATTCGTGCGGCACCAGCACCGAAGTATCGCTGCCGTGCCTGTTCTCGCCGTACGGTCGCCATGACTACGACGAGAAAAAGATCCGTGCGCACCAGTCGTTGCTGCACGTGCTGGACCGCGCCGGCATCAGCACGCTGTGGCGTGACAATCAGTCCGGCTGCAAGGGGGTCTGCGAAGGGCTGCCGATGCAGGCACTGGACGATGCCAAGCACCCGCAGCTGTGCGCCAACGGGCGCTGCATGGACGAGATCCTGATCGACGACCTGGCCGCGCAGGTACGCGCCAAACCCGGCGACCGGGTGGTGGTACTGCACCAGCTGGGCAACCACGGGCCGAGCTATTTCGAACGCTACCCGGCCCGCTTCCGCCACTTCACGCCCACCTGCGACACCGCCGACCTGGGCAAGTGCAGCCGCGAGCAGATCACCAACAGCTACGACAACGCGCTGCTGTACACCGACCACCTGCTGTCGCGCACGATCGGCACGCTGAAAGGCATGGACGACTACGACACGGCGATGATCTACCTGTCCGACCACGGTGAATCACTGGGCGAAAAGGGCCTGTTCCTGCACGGCGTGCCGTATGCGATTGCACCACAGGAACAGACGCGGGTACCGATGACGATGTGGTTCTCCCCGTCCTTCGCCGCCCACCGCGGCCTCAACCTGACCTGCGTGCGCCAGCGCGCGACGCAGTACACCGACCACGACAACCTGTTCCCCTCGGTGCTGGGGCTGATGCAGGTGAAGACGTCGGTGTATGAGCGCGACCGCGATCTGTTTGCGGCGTGCGAAGGGTAAGTTTCAACGGCTGTTCGATTCAGCGCGCGGCGAGTCAGGCCAGAGCGTGGCGGGACACGCCGCAAGTCCCGCTCCGCGGCCCGGCCCAGCCGCTGGCGGCTGTGCGTTCGGGCGCATGCGAGGCAGTGCCTCGCAAGCAATGCGCCCTCACCCGTGTAGCAACTGTGTTGCTGGAGGGGACTTGGCCCCTCCAGCAGACGGGCACGGTAGTTCCGGCCGCTGGCCGGCAGCCGTTGGAGATGTGCCCGGGCGCGCTTCAGGCGGGGATCGGTCCGCTTTGAGCGTCGCGCACGCGGGCGTTGAGGATCACCAGCATCTTTCGCATTACCGCCACTATGG